>WNFC01000579.1_pt1 | contig 36980 bp, 43 predicted proteins | sample 5400541 | NCBI WGS metagenome assembly WNFC01 (sample SAMN13153342, study PRJNA577476) | soil metagenome | isolation source: 120 cm saprolite under Douglas fir tree site 2 hole 2 replicate 1 | place: USA:California | collected 2015-04-18
CATGCGCGGGATTCAGCGCACGAACGCGAAGGCCTCGCGCTCTTTCGCACGGTCTATCCGGGCTGGTACCACGGACGCACGGTGCACATCCACGTGAAAGTGCACCTCGGCGGCGACATCGTGCACACGGGCCAGCTCTACTTCCCGGACACCCTCACGGACGCGGTCTACCGGAAGCAGCCGTACAGTGCGCGCCCGAACAGGGACGTGCGCAACGCGGCCGATTCGATCTTCCGCAACGGCGGGAGCAAGTCGCTGCTGAGCGTCAAGAAGAACAGCGCGGGCGTCTACGTCGCCACGATCATGATGGGCGTCCAGAGGTCTTGACACCGAGCCGCTAGATTCGGCGCGTGGAAGAGCTGACGCGTCGCGAGCTGCTCGTCCGAGGCGGCCGTGTCGCGTTGGTTGCCGGCGGCTTCTCGCTCGCGCGGCCGCTGGTCGAGCTCGCCCGGGCCGGCACGGGCGGGATCTTCGACGAGCTCGCCGCCGGGCTGCGCGGCGAGGTCGTTCTGCCCGGCGCCTCCGCGTACGAGCAGGCCCGGCTGCTCTACAACATGCGCTTCGACGCGGTCAAGCCACGCGCGGTCGTCTTCTGCGAATCGACCGCCGACGTCCAACGGACTGTGCGTTGGGCCCGTAAGCATGCGGTGCGAATCGTTCCGCGCTCCGGTGGACACAGCTACGGAGGCTACTCCACGACGACGGGAGTGATCGTGGACGTCTCTCGCCTCGCCGGCGTCACCCTCGATTCGAGCCGTCACGCAGTCGTGGGGGCCGGAGCCAGGCTGATCGACGTCTACGCGGGACTCGCGCAACACGGACGCACGGTGCCCGCCGGGTCCTGCCCGACCGTCGGCATTGCCGGGCTTGCTCTCGGCGGCGGTGTCGGCTTCGCCTCGCGGAAGTACGGGCTCACGTGCGACAACCTGGTCGAGGCGACGGTCGTCCTGGCGAACGGCAGCGCAGTGGTGGCCAACGCGCGGGCACACCCCGATCTCTACTGGGCGCTCCGGGGCGGCGGTGGCGGGAACTTCGGGATCGTCACGCGCCTCGTCTTCCGGACGCACCCCATCGGGCAGGTGGCGACGTACGCGCTCGAGTGGCCGTGGTCGGACGCGGCGAAGGTCGTCCAGGCCTGGCAGAAGCTCGCACCGCATGCCCCGGACGGGCTCTTCTCCGTCTTGAACCTCAACTCGGTCGTGGGCGGCGCCGCCCGCATCAGCTCCGCGGGGCAACTCTTCGGCAGCGCCGTCCGGCTGCGCGAGCTCGTCAAGCCGCTTGCCAATTCCGGCACGCCGACCCGCTTCACCGTGACTTCGCGGGGCTACCTGGATGCGCAAGAGATGTGGGCGGGCTGCTCCGGCACGATCGCCGAGTGCCACTTGCCGCCGCAGGGCCATCTCGGCCGCTCGACGTTCAAGGGCAAGTCGAGCTTCGCGAACAAGCCGCTGACCGTCGGCGGGATCAACGCCATGATCCGGCAGATCGAGGCGCGCATCACCACGGGCAGTGGCTCGGGGATCATCCTGCTCGACTCCTACGGCGGTGCGATCAACCGCGTGAAGAAAGACGCGACTGCGTTCGTGCACCGCGACGCGCTGTTCTCGATGCAATATCTCGCGTACTGGCAGCCGTCGGCGGCCGCAGAGCCGAACCTACGCTGGCTCCGGAACTTCTACGCGGCCATGCGCCCGTACGTCTCGCCGTTCGCGTACCAGAACTACATCGATCCCGATCTCGGCAAGGGCTGGGGCGCGTATTACGGCACGAACCTCGAGCGCCTGATCGCCGTCAAGCGCCGCTACGACCCGCAGAACGTCTTCCGCTCGAACCAGAGCATCCCGGTCACGCGTCGCTGAACGGGAGCTGGGCCGTCACGATCGTCCCCTTGCCCGGCGGGCTGATCACGAACAGCGTGCCGCCGACGGCCTCGGCACGGTCGCGCAAGCCGAGGATCCCCGAGCCCGCGGACGGATCTGCGCCGCCGCGGCCGTCATCCGTGACCTCGAACCTCAACGCGTTCCCGGCTACGGTCAGGTCGACCTTCGCCTTGGACGCCTGCGCGTGCTTGGCGACGTTGGTCAGCGCCTCGGAGACGATGTAGTACGCGGTGGCCTCGATGTTCTCGGGCAGACGCTCGGCAGGCGCGCTCACGTCGACGTCGATGGGCAGACGCTTCGCAACGGCTGCAAGGGCGGGACCGAGGCCTTGCTCGGTGAGCGCCGCCGGATGCAGGCCGCGCGCGAGCTCGCGCAGCTCTTCGAGAGCAAAGTCCAGCTCCTTGGCCGCGCCTTCGAGTGAGGAAGCGGCTCCGGCCGGGTCCGAGTCCAGCTTGCGCCGTGCGAGGCGGATCGTCAGCGCCAGCGAGACGAGTCGCTGCTGCGCTCCGTCGTGAAGGTTCCGCTCGAGCTTCCGGCGTTGTTCGTCGCCTGCCTTCACGAGACGTGCGCGCGACGCGGTCAGGTCCTCGCGCGCCTGGGCGCTCGCGACCGCGAGCGACACGAGCTCGCAAAACGCGCCCAGCCGCGCCTCGGTATCGGCCGGCAGGGGCTCGGCGCTCGCGATCCCGACGGCGCCCCACAGGATGCCGGCCACGACGATCGGGGCCGACACCGACGAGCGGTAGCTCATGCGTCGCATGTTGTCTGCGATCTCTCCGGGCCTTTCCGCGTAGTCGTGGATCCGCGCCGGAGCGCCCGTCCTCAGGACCCGGCCGATACCGGTGTCCTCGGTGGCCGGCAACCGCATACCGAGGTTGAAGGCGTCGGCGTCTCCTGCACGGCTGTGCCGGCCGACGATGGTCGCGGTGTCGTCGCCCTCGAACCGAAAGACCGCGGATGCGTTGACCTCGAGAACGCGCGCGCACTCCTCCGACACAGCCGTGAACACCCGCTCGGGAGTGGCCTCGGACGCGACGAGCGTCGCGACCCGCCGGAGCGCGCGCTGCTCCTGCGCGAGGCGGCTGACCTCCGCGAGCTTCGCCGCCGGGTCGCCTTCGAACGCGGCGTCGTCGACCCCGGTCGGCGTGCTCGCGCTCAGGTCGATGCCTGTCGTGACGAGTACCGCCGACCCGCTTTCGTCCTCGCTCTGCATCAGCCGGTTCGACCAGGCGATCAGCTTGCGCTCCCCGTCCTTTGCCAGCCAATGACCGACCTGCGGGCTCGAGAGCCCGGTGCTCCAAATGTAGGCGAGCACCTCGCCGAACGCTTCGGCCTCTTCGGGGGGAATGACGAACTCGCGTGCGTCGACGCCGATCACCTCGTCGCGGGTGAACCCGGTCACGCGCTCGCAGGCATCGTTGAACAACAGGATTCGTCCGTCGCGGTCGAGGACGGCGACGAGCGACATCGTCGTCTCCGTCAGGACCTTGGCGAACTCGTCGCCGAGGACGAACTCAGCCCGTTGCGACATCGAAGAGGCTCACCTCGTAGTCCTCGAGCGCGAGCCTGGTCGTGCCCAACGTCTCCGCCGTGAGCTCACCGAGCTGGTTGCCCGCCTCGGCGCTCGCCCGCAGCGACTCCTCGTCGGCCCACAACGTGATCACGAGCGTCTTCGCCTCGGCGGAGTTCCAGAGCCGGATCAACCCGCGGAAGCCGGAGCTGTCCCGGAGCCAGGGCAGAAGCTGGTCACGGACGATCTCGAGGCCGAGGTCGTGTTGCTCCTGGGTCGTCTGGAGGGCGTGCAAGCGCGCGAACACGCTGTGGTTTTACACTGTCGCCATGGCGTTCGCGCCCCGTCTCCTCATTGCCTGGGGAATCAACCTCGCCGCCTTGTGGGCGGCAAACGCGATCTGGGACGGCGTTCGGATCCACGGCTGGGAGGCGTACCTGATCGGCTCGGCGGTCCTCGGGATCGCGAACGCCGTGCTGAAGCCGCTGCTCACCATCCTGACGCTGCCGCTGATCATCATCACGCTCGGCTTCTTCTACCTCTTGATCAACATCGCGATGGTCGCCCTCGCCGCGTGGATCGCGCCGAACTTCTCCATCGACGGCTTCTGGACGTACGTCGGAACGGTGCTCGTCATCTGGGCGGTCAACTGGATCGGCGACCAGGTGCTCGGCGACGTCGAACGCCGTCCCAGGCCGCGCTTGATCTGACGGGTCCTAGCCGGGACGTCAGCGGCGCCGGAGATACCGCTGAAGAAAGGAGCGGCGGGGTTGGCTCGCATGCCAGTCGTCGTACGTCTTGAAGGTGCCGGCTTGCCGCGCCGCGAGCACGCACTCAAGATGTGCGTGCCGTCGCCGGCTCGCGTCGTCCTCCGGCGCGATCACGACGTGGTCGCTCATCGCGTGCAGCCGCCGACCGCACAGCGGGCAGGTGTAGGTCGCAGGCTTCTGGCTGTGCGCGCGGCGCACCGCCCACCAGTCGGTCACTCTTGCAGGGTACGAAACGTCATTCGGGCCGGGGCGGAAGCGGGCACGAGACGAAAGGCCGGCCGAGCAGGAACGAGCCGAGCTTGTAGGCCTCGCAGCCGGTGCAGAAGCCAGTGACCGCAGCCAACAGGGCAAGCGCCGCGACGATGCTTCCGAGCACGACTCCGAGGGTGGTGAGACCGGTTGCATACGCGACCGCTGCGGAAACGAGGAACCCGGCTCCGACGAGATTCGCGAAGCGCGGCGGGCGCGCGTCCTCGAGCGCGCCTTCGCCGAATCGGGGCTGGACGAGCTCGAAGTAGGCGAGGCATGGCAGGCAGAAGCGCCGGCCGAGCGTCAGCCCGACGACCAGCTGCCCCCCGAGCAGTCCGAGCAGCCACCACCAGCCGGTCGCGACGGCGAGCGCGGCCAGGAGTCCGATCGTCGCCTGATTGAACCGTGGAGCCCGCGAGTCGATCACGTCGAGGTCGCGATATGGATCGGCCGTTCGCTTCACTTCCGAAAGTATTACGAACAGGCACCCGTCGAGGCTGCACCTGGAGTGGTACTCCAAATCTCAGCTGAAGTCGATCACGCTGCGAATGCCGTCCTGGGCCTCCATCAGCTCGAAGCCCCGGTTGACGCCGTCGAGGGTCACCTTGTGCGAGACGAAGCTGTCCACGTCGATGTCGCCGGCGAGATACATGTCGACGAATTGTGGAACCTGATCGCGTCCCTTGACGCCCCCGAACGAGGAGCCTGCAACGCGCCGCCCAGTGATGAGGAAGCGCGGGACCACGTCGAGCGTCTCGCCTCTGCCCGCGACGCCGCACATCGTCGCGAGCCCCCAGCCCATTCGCGCCGATTCGACTGCCTGGCGCATGACGTCGACGTTGCCCGTCGCCTCGAACGTGTAGTCGGCGCCGAAGCCGTCTGTCATGTCGACGATCTGCTGCACCGCGCCCGGGCCCCCGACGAACGTGTCGGTCGCACCGTGCCGGCGCGCGAGCCCGAGCCGATCGTGGGACAGGTCGACGCACACGATTCGCTCGGCGCCCTGTAGGCGGCAGCCGACCACAGCGCCGAGGCCGACCATGCCCGCGCCGAAGACGACACACGTCGAGCCCGAGGCGACCTTCGCCGTGTTCATCGCAGCACCGATCCCGGTCGAGAGCCCGCAGGCGAACAGGCACGCGCGGTCGAGTGGGGCATCCTGGTCGATCTTCGCGAGCGCGATCTCCGGCATCACCGTGTACTCCGCGAACGTGGACGTCCCCATGAAGTGACGGATCGGCACGCCCTGGCGCGAGAGTCGTGTCGTCCCGTCCGGCAGATGGCCCTGGTTCTGCTGGTCGCGAATGGCGAGGCAGAGATTGGTGCGTTGATCGCGCAATGCTCGCACTCGCGGCACTGCGGCGAGAACAGCGTGACGACGTGATCATCGGGCGCCACATCCATCACCCCGTCGCCGACGCGCTCGACGACGCCGGCGCCTTCGTGCCCGAGCACAGTCGGTGAGTAACCCGAGGGGTCGGCCCCCGAAGCGGTGTACAGATCGGTGTGACACACCCCGCAGGCCACGAGCCTGACGAGCACCTCTCCGGCCTTCGGCTCGGCGAGCTCGAGCTCCTGGACCTCGAGCGGAACCCCGAACTCTTCGAGGACTGCGGCGCGGATCTTCATCTAGGCGTCGATCGAAACGTGTCCCGGCTCGGCTGCGACGCGGGCCAGCCAGCGCCGGACTGCGGGGTACGACTCGAGGTCGAAGCCGCCCTCGTCCGCCACGTGCGTGTACCCGTAGAGCGCGATGTCCGCGACCGTCAGAGAATCGCCGACGAGGAATTGCCTGTCGTCGAGGTGACGGTCCATCGCGGCGAGCGCCCTGTGTCCCGCCGCCGTCCGTTCGGGAAGACGATCGGCGAAGTCGTCTGGACGTCCGGAGTACGCGAGCCAGAAGCGGGCGACCGCGATCGCCGGCTCGTGGTCGTACTGCTCGAAGAACATCCATTGCAGAACCTGCGCGCGGGCGTACGGGTCCTCCGGCACGAGGCGCGTGCCCTCGCCGAGATACCAGATGATCGCGCCCGACTCCGCGAGCGGCCTGCCGTCGTCGAGCACCAGCGTCGGCACTCGGAGCGCAGGGTTCAGATCGCCGAGCACCTCGCGTCGGTTCGAGCGGTCGACGACGTCCATCGTGCGCCGCTCGTACGGAAGACCCAGGTGCGCGAGCAGCAGCCGCACCTTGTAACAGTTGCCTGAAACCGGGCTGTCGTAGAGCAGCATCGCTAGGCCCAGGGAAGCCCGTCCCAGGTCTTCGGCCGCCCGTCCTTCCACTTCGGGAAGGGCGCGTACGCCTCGGCCGGTGAGCTCGTGTCTGTCTCGACGCCCGCACCGTGACGGATTGCCAGCTCCGAGCGCGGATAGACGATCTCCTTGTTCTCGCTGCGTGCCCCGGTCATGAAGATGACGCACGGCCTGTCGCCTGTCCCGACGAACGAGTGGTTGGTGCCGGGCGGGCAGTGGACGAAGTCCCAGGCCTTGAGTGGGCGCTCCTCTTCTTCGATCAGGAGCAGGCACTCTCCGGCCAGGACGAGGAAGTCTTCCTGCGCGGACTCGCGGTGGTACCGACCCCCTGACTGGCCTGGTTGCAGGACGCCGATCGTGAAGCCGACCTGGGGGAAGGAGACGTCGTCGCCGCCCTCGAGGACGAAGGCGTCGCCGAGGACCTCGTTCGTCATCCAGCGGCCGTCGGGGACGTTCACGACGAACCAGCCGTCGGTCGCGGGCGCGAGACCGCCTTCAGTCTCTTCGAGACGAGCTTCGTCGACCATCCGGCTACGCCGTAGCGAAACGCTTGGCCGCTCGGGCACGGGCCCGTTCGGCCTCAACTTCGCGGTCTTTCGGCGGCGCGGACGTCACGAGCTGCTCGAGCAACCGCGCCGACGCCGCTGTGACCTCGTCGACCGCCCTGGCGAAGGCTTCCTCGTTCGCCTTCGAGGGTTTTGTGAAGCCGCTGATCTTGCGGACGTACTGGAGCGAGGCGTCGCGGATCTCCTCGTTCGTGGCGGATGGCTCGAAGTTGTAGAGCGTGTGGATGTTCCGGCACATGCCGCCATCCTAGAGCCCGCTCTTGGCAGCGAGCAAAAACGGCTCTACTCTCAGGTCGGAGGGGGGCCGTCCGAGAGAGCGGCCCCCTTCAATCTCAGCCGAACGCGAAGGTCACGCTGACGCTGGCTTCGATCCTTTGCGTGCCGGGCTCGATCGGGACGGCCGTATCTCGTGTAGCTGCGGCCGGCAGCGGGACAACGCCGCCGCCCTCGACCATTGCGGTGACCTGCCCGAGCGTCGCATTGCCCGCCGCTGCGAGTGTCTCGGCCTTCGAACGTGCCTGTGCCACCGCAGCCTTGAGCGCGTTGCGATACGCGGCATCCTGATCGGTCGCGAGCAGGTTCGGCCCTGACACCTGGTTCGCGCCCGCACCGACTGCGGCGTCGACGACGTCGCCTGCGTCTCCGATCTTCCTGATGATCGCGGTCACGGTGTTCGAGGCGGTGTAGCCGACGATGTCGTTGCCGTTGTCGTTCATCCGCGGCGAGAGCGAGACGTCGGCCGTCTGGATGTCCGTCTGGGCCACACCCGCCTTCTTGAGCGCCGCGATGACGCGGGCGACCGACTGCGAGCTCGCCGCGAGCGCCGCGTTCGCAGTGACGGCCTGGCTCACCGTGCCGAATGCGAAGGACGCGCGATCAGGCGTGACGTTCGCGAAGCCGGTTCCGAGGACGGTGATCCCGCCGGACGACGTGTCGGCCGATGCGCTGTGCGCTCCGGAAGGCTGGAACACTCCGGCGAACGCCGCCACGGCGACGCCGGCAGCCGTGAGCAAGGCGATGCGAGCAAGCTTCATTGGACACTCCTTTGGTTGTCTACGGGGTAGTACGCCGCAGACGCGCGGATCCTCACACGTTGCGTGAGATCTACCCGCGGGCGGCTGTCGAAAGGACAAGCCCGCGTTCGGTGGCCCGTTGGAGAAGAATGCGTGTGGGCGTGATCCGCACACCGTTCACCGAGCTGATCGGGATCGAGCATCCCGTCGTCTGCGCCGGGATGGGTGGAGGTCATACCGGCGGCGAGCTCGTGGGACGCGTGTCAGAGGCCGGCGGCCTTGGAGTGATCGGAGCGTCGTTCCTGTCGCCGCAGGAGGTCGGGTCGATGGTCCGGCGCGCCCGCGAGATCACGTCGAAGCCGCTCGGCATCAACCTGCTGCTCCACGCTCAGGAGGATCGGCTGGACGAGGTGCTCAATGCGGAACCTGCCGTTCTCTCGACGGCGTGGCAGCGAGACGATCAGGATCTCGCGGCGATTTTCGCGAAGGCCCATGAGCGCGGGATCCGCGCGATGCACATGGTCTCGAGGGTTGAGGACGCGGTGCGCGCTGCAGAAGCCGGCGCAGACGTGATCGTCGCTCAGGGGAACGAGGGCGGGGGACACGTCGGCGAGATCGCCACGACGGTGATCGTGCGTCAGGTCGTGAAGGCCGTCGCGCCTATCCCCGTTTTAGCTGCGGGCGGGTTCGTAGACGGCGCCGGCTTGGCCGCGGCTCTGGCGCTGGGAGCAGACGGTCTCCTCCTCGGGACGCGGTTCCTTGCTACCGACGAGGCTCCCGTGGAGGCTGCGTACAAGCGAGCGATCATTGCGAGCAGGGGCGATGACACCATCGTGACCACAGTCGCCGACACGCTCAGCGGCCGTGACTGGCCCGGTGCCTGGTCGCGCGTGCGGCGAACGCGTTTCGTCGAGGAGTGGTTGGGCCGCGAGCCGGAGTTGCGCAGGCGTCGCGGAGCGGTGTGGGCCTTGTTGGAGGCAGCCGAGGAATCCGATTCCGACTACGGGCTCATCTGGATGGGCCAGTCGGCCGGGCTCGTCGATTCGATCGTTCCCGCGGGCGAAGTGGTCCGACAGATCGTCGTCGAGGCCGAGGAGATTCTGCGGTCGCGATTGCCGTCCCTGCTGCCGGACGACATCTAGTGGCGGGCATCGGGTACGGCCGGCAGCGGCAGGCCGACATCTACCTCGCGGGTGTGCGCGGACAGAAGCCACGCGTGCCGCAGAGTGCGGCGGCTCTCGAGCAGCAGGCGGAGCGCGCGATGACCAAGGAAGGCTTCGCCTACATCGCGGGCGGTGCGGGCCTCGAGACGACCATGAAGGCGAACCGAGCCGCGTTCGAGCGCGTGCGGATCGCCCCACGCATGCTGCGCGGCCCCGCGACCCGCAACCTCGAGGTCGACCTGTTCGGGCGCATGCTTCCTGCGCCGCTCTTGCTTGCACCGATCGGCGTCCTCGAGATGGCGCATCGTGATGCCGACGTCGCTGTGGCGCGCGCCGCCGCGGCCGAAGGCGTCCCGATGATCTTCTCCAGCCAGGCGTCGAGGTCGCTCGAGGAGTGCGCGGCGGCGATGGGCGACGCACCACGCTGGTTCCAGCTGTACATGAGCACCTCCGACGACCTCGTGCGCAGCTTCGTGTCGCGCGCCGAGCGCGTCGGCTGCGAGGCGATCGTGGTGACGCTCGACACGACGATGCTCGGGTGGCGGCTGCGCGACCTCGACCTCGGCTATCTGCCGTTTCTCGCAGGGAAGGGGATCGCCCAGTACGTGACCGACCCCGCGTTCCAGCGGCTGGTCGACGATGCGCCGCCGCCCGCAAGCGGACCGATGACGCCTGCGGCGGTCCGCGCGCTCTGGCGCTTGGCGCGCGGCTACCCCGGCTCGACCTGGGCGAACCTACGCTCGCCGCGGCCGCGCCAGGTGGTGCGGACGTTCCTGGACGTCTTCGCGCGCCCGTCGTTGAACTGGCGAGACCTTGCAATCGTGCGCGACGCGACGAGGCTGCCGGTTCTGCTCAAGGGCATCCTTCATCCGGCCGACGCGCAGCGCGCACTCGACGAGGGGGTCGACGGGATCGTCGTGTCGAATCACGGTGGCCGCCAGGTCGACGGCTCGATCGGCAGCCTCGACGCGCTGCCAGCGATCGTCGGGGCCGTCGGCGGCCGAGTCCCGGTCCTGCTGGACAGCGGCATCCGTGGCGGCGCGGACGTCGTCAAGGCGCTCGCCCTCGGTGCGACGGCAGTGCTGATCGGGCGTCCGTACTGCTTCGGGCTCGCGGTCGCCGGCGAGTCAGGCGTGCGCGAGGTGATTCAGAACTTCATTGCCGACCTGGACCTCACCCTCGGGCTGTCCGGGTGTGCTTCGCTCGCCGAGATCGACGGGGAGCTGATCGAGATTGCGTAGTGTCGGCGTGTGTCGTCGACGCCCGAGCTGAGAGCGCAGCACCGAGGGCCGGTCATCACTCCTGCCGACCGCGGCTTCGATGTCGCGCGAGCCACGTTCAACGGGATGATCGAACGACACCCGGAGTTGATCGTGCGACCTCTCGATGTCGCCGACGTCGTGACCGCGGTCCGGTTCGCACGGGACGCCGATCTTCCTGTGGCGGTCCGCGGTGGAGGTCACGGCGTCGCCGGTCATTGCATGGGCGACGGGAGTCTCGTCGTCGACCTGCGCCTGATGCGGGAGGTCGCCGTCGATCCTGAGCTGCGCACGGCGAGCTGTGGCGGAGGTTCGCTCTGGGAGGACCTGGACACGCCCGCACAGCGGCACGGACTGGCGACGCCCGGCGGAACTTTCGGTGACACCGGCATCGCCGGTCTGACGTTGGGCGGAGGCATCGGGCACCTGACGCCGTCCTATGGGCTCTCGCTCGACAACCTGCTTCGCGCGACGGTGGTCACGGCCGACGGCGACGTGCTCACCGCGAGCGAGAGCGAGAACACCGACCTCTTCTGGGCGCTTCGCGGCGGCGGCGGAAACTTCGGCATCGTCGTCGAGTTCACGTTCGGGCTCCATCCGGTCGGAATGTTGCTGGGCGGCTCGCTCGACTACCGCCTCGAGGACGCACCGATCGTTCTCCCCGTGTGGCGTGCCCTGATGGTGGACGCGCCGGACAACCTCGCGAGCTTCGCGCAGATCTATCGTGACCGAGTCACCGGCGAAGGGCTCGTGAACGCTTCGGTGGCCTGGGTCGGCGATCTGGATGATGGGCGTGAAGCGATTCGCGAGCTCACGGAAGGGCTGTCGCCCGTCCGAGACGCGGTCAGGCCGATGTACTACTCGGAGCTGCAGGGCATCTACGGGCGAATGCCGTTCGGTCTGCGGCAGTACTGGTCCGGCCGCTTCCTCGCCGAGCTGCCGGACGAGCTGCTCATCGGCACGAGCGAGCAGTTCCTGGAGTCGGAGCTCGTCAGTGGCGTTCTGTTCGAGCCGCTCCACGGCGCAGCGTCGCGTGTCCCGTCCGCTGCAACGGCTTTCGCCGGGAGAGAAGCGCAGTGGAACGCGACCTTCATCAACGTCTGGTTCGACGCGGGGGAAGACGAGCGCGAGATCGAGACCGCCCGCGCGTACTCGAGGTCGCTCGATCCGTTTAGGATCGGCGGCGGCTACCTCAATTACGCCAGCGAGAGCTCGGCGGACGGTCTCGAAACGGAGTTCGGTGCGGAGCGGTTCCGACGACTACGGGCGGTGAAGCGTCAGTACGACCCGTCGAACGTGTTCAGGTTCAACCACAACATCGCCCCTTAGCCCGTCGGCGGCTCGCCTCCGGTGTGCACGAACGTCTTGTTGACGATCTTCCAGTCGCCGTCGGTCCGCACCAGCGTGAAGTAGTCGAGAAACGAGACACTCCCCCAGGCACCGTCCTCCTCGACAACCGCGGTTGCAGCGTTGTCGGTCTGCTCGACGGCTACTAGCCGAGCCTCGAACCTGTCGTCTGTCTTCAGCGGCCGGGCCTCCGCGAGGCCGAAGAACTCCTTGATCGGCATGTCGAGCCGCTGGCCGCCCATCTCGCCGAACATCCAGGCTTGCTCGTGGAACGCAGCTTCGAGCTTCGAGGCGTCTCCGTTTGCCGCGCCGTCCATGTAGAGCTGCATCACTTCGGCAATGGCTTCGCGATCGGTCGCTGTTGCTGTGTTACCCATTTTTGCTCCGCCTTTCTCGTCGTCTCGGTGGCGAAGCTTCGACCCTACGCCCCTCCTCGAGGGCCTTCAACCAGAGGCCCTCGAAGCGGCGGCGGTGAGGCCTACATGCCCTTGGCGAGCCCGACCACGTGGCCTTCGGGATCGGCGAAGAGCGCGATCGTGACTTCCGGCAGCTCGGTCACCGGCATGATCGTCTTGCCGCCCAGCTGCTCGGCCTTGTCGAGCGTCGCCTGCGGATCGTCGGTGCCGACATAGAACGTGACGTGACCGCCGCCGTTCTGCGCCTGACCGATGCCGCCGCCGATTCCGTCTCCCTCTTTGTCGACCATCGCGTACGGGATCTCGCCCGGAACCTTCGAGGTCTTCCAACCGAAGAGCTCCCCGTAGAACGTCTGGAGCTTGTCGAGGTCCTTGCCGGTGACCTCGAAGTGCATGACGGGATGGGCCATTGCAGTTTTCTCCTCTCTCAGTGATTGGCTTGCATGTCCTGGGTCAGCCACGGGTCTTCACCTGCGTCTCCTCCGGCCGCGACGATCTCGAGACGTGGGAGGTAGTGATCCCAACCGTGTGCGTGCGACTCGGCGGACTCCGCGGTCGGAAGATCGCGGTGGACGAAGTGCAGGCTCGTGCCCCGGCCTTCCGGGGTCAGCTCGACCTCGATCGTCGAGCTGCCGGGCGGGACCCTTTCTTCGTTCTCCCAGCCCCAGGTGAAGACGAGCCGGCGTGGCGGATCGAGCTCGACGTACTCGCCCCGTGCCGTGTGTCCGGGGATGACCTGGCAAAGGTAGACGCCGCCTGGGCGCGGGTCGAGCTCTGCCGTCATCCCTTTCCAGCGGGTGAGCTTCTCCGGATCGACGAAGAACTCCCAGACGGTCTCCGGACTTGCTGCGATCGAGATCGTGCGCTCGACCGAGGTGGTCTCAGTGGTTGCGTCCATGCTTCTTTCGCTCCTCCTTCTCCGCTTCGCGTTTGAGTGTCTCGAGCCGGACGTCCCAGAACTCCTCGAGGAAGTCCTTGAGCTCGGCAAGCCCTTCAGGACGTGCCCGGTACAGGCGTCTCGTGCCGTTGCGTCGCTCGTTCACGAGCCCCGCCTCCTTCAAGACGTTCAGGTGCTGGGAGACCGCCGGCCGCGTGACGTCGAAATGGGATGCGATCTCGCCGGCGCTCAGCTCGCCGTCGCGGACGAGTGTGAGGATCTGGCGCCGCCTTGGTGCGGCGATGGCTTTGAGCGCGGCCTCCACGGTTCCATAGTTAAGCAGATCCTTACGTAAGAAGCAACTTAAACAGTTGAGTGCGAATTCGAGCAGGATTGACCCAATGGCCACCGCCAGGAAGTACGACCTCTACAGCGACCGCTTCCGCGCAGAGGCCTACGCGACCTTTGCGCGGATGCGCGAGGAGGACCCGGTCTTGTGCCAGACGGGAATCGACGGCGAGACCATGCTCTGGTTCGTCACCCGCCACGACGACGCCGTTGCGGTCCTGCTCGACGACGAGCGTTTCGTTCGCGACCCCGCCCTCGCGCTCACGGCGGAGGAGCTGGCGGCGTTCGAGAGCGGCATGCCGGAGGGGATGCGCTTCGTCGAGAACCACATGCTGAACAGGGACGGCGAGGACCATCGGCGGCTGCGCAGGCTCGTGACCAAGGCGTTCACGCCGCGGATGGTCGAGCAGTTGCGCCCGCGGATCCAGGAGATCGCCGACGAGCTGATCGACGCGGTCGAGTCGCGCGGCGAGATGGATCTCGTCGAGGAGTTTGCGTTTCCGCTGCCGATCACGGTCATCGCCGAGTTGCTCGGCATAGCCGTCGCCGATCGCGACCGGTTCCGGCGCTGGACGAATGCGATGATCACGCCGGTACTGACGCCCGAGGACATGGCGCAGTTCGGCGCGTCTATTGACGAGTTTGTCGCGTACCTTCGCGAGCTCTTCGAGCGCCGGCGCTCCACACCGGGCGACGATCTCGTCAGCGCTCTGCTTCAGGTCGAGGAAGGTGGCGACACGCTGAGCGAGGAGGAGCTCTTCAGCATGGTCGTGCTGCTGATCATCGCCGGGCACGAGACGACGGTGAGCCTGATCGGGAACGCGATGCTCGCGCTGCTTCAACATCCCGACCAGCGCGAGGCCCTCGAGCGCGACCCCACCCGAATGTCACGCGCGATCGAGGAGCTGCTCCGCTACGACGGCCCGGTCGAGCGGACGCTCAACCGCTGGGCGGCCAGGGACGTCGAGCTGGGCGGCCAGACGATTCGCAGAGGAGAAGGGGTGATCGTGATTCTCGGCTCCGCCGACCGCGATCCGTCGCGCTTTCCGGATGCCGACCTGCTCGACTTTGCGCGCGAGGACGTCAAGCATCTCGCGTTCGGGCGCGGCAGCCACTACTGCCTCGGTGCGCCGCTGGCGCGCCTCGAGGCGGAGATCGCACTGACGACGTTGCTCCGCCGCCTGCCCGGTCTTCGACTCGTGACCTCCGCCGAGGAGCTGTACTGGCGCCCGGTACCGCTGTTCCGCAGTCTCGCGTCGCTTCAGGTCGCCTGGTAGGCCTCTACGCGTCGCGCCTGCAGGTCCTCCACGCGCCGAGGGCGAGCGGGACGATCGTCCATAGAGCGATCACGAGAACCGCGGCGGCGAGCGACATGGTCACCGTTGGGGAACCCTCGAAGAGAGGGGCGGGCGCAAGTCGCTCGGTCGCAGCACCGAGGAGCGTCTCGCGGAAAGTCCCGAGCACCTTGATCTGAAGCAGCGCCGGAACCGCGATGATCTGCCAGCCGAGCACGATCCCGATCGTCGTTCCGCGGGAGCCCAGCGTCGACGAGACGCCGAGTGCGAGCACGAGCGAGGCCGCGGTCACCAGCCCGAGCCAGGCCGCCGACTCTAGGAGGAGCGTCGCGCTCGGAGCGTCGAGCGATCCCGCGAACACGGTCGAGCCGGTTGCGGTAATGGCGAAGCCCGCGCCCACGACCGGCAAGACGATCGCGAGTCCGGCGGGAATGCGCGCCGCGAAGAGTGCGAGACGCGAGCGTCCCGTGACGACCAGCTCGCGGAAGACGCCGGAGCCGAGGTCACCCGCTCCCAGCGTCGCCCCGACGAGGATTGCCGCGACGATGCTGAACGGAACGAGGATGCCAAGCGAGCCCGAGAGGTTCTCCAGCCCTCCTGCCGGCCCATGCTTGGCGGGATTCGCGGCGTGGATGCTCAACAGGACCGTGTAACCGATGATCATCGGCACGATGGTGAGCGCAGACGCCGAGATCATGAGTCCCCGCCGCTTGCGCAGCTTCAGGAGCTCGGCGCTGACGAGTCGGGGTCGCCAGTTCATCTGGGTGCCTGTCCGCGGCAGCTCGGTAATGGCGGTTGTCGTGCTCATGCTGCTTCCTCCAGTCGGGATGTGATCTCCAGGAAACGCTGCTCGAGCGAGACCCGCGCCGGCTCGAAGCGACGTATGGCGAGACCTGCCAGTACGAGACGTCGGCTGATGTCGTCCTGCGCTTCGGTCGAATTTGCATTGAGCGTGACGCGGATTCCCATGGACTCCGCCGCGGCGGATTCGACTCCGCGGTGCTCAGACAGGATCGTGAGTGCCTGTTCCTCGTCGCTTGTCGCGATCAGGATCGTCTGCTTCCCGCCGGCGGCGAGTTCTGCAATTGAGCCCTGCACGACGACTTGGCCGCGATCGACGATCGCGACCTCGTCACAGATCTTCTCGACTTCGTCGAGCAGGTGCGAGGAAAGGAGCACGGTCCGTCCTTCGGCGACGAAGCCGCGGATCATGTCCCTGAACTCGTGGATGCCGGCCGGATCGAGCCCGTTGGTCGGCTCGTCGAGGATCAAGAGCTCCGGGTCGGCGAGGAGGCTGCGGGCGACGCCGAGCCGCTGGCGCATGCCGAGCGAGTAGCGTTTGACGCGTTCGTCCGCCCGCTGGGAAAGGCCCACACGTGCGAGCGCGCCGTCGATCCGGTCGTGCGCTTCCGGCTCGCGCGCAGCCGCGATCACGGTCAGATTCTCGCGCCCTGTCAGGTGCTTGTGGAAGCGGCGCTCCTCGACGATCGCGCCGACGCGTGCAAGTGCTGCGGCGCGTTCGTCCGGCACCGGCCGGCCGAGCAGGCTCATCGTGCCTGCTGTCGCCTCCGTGAGGCCTAGCAGCATCCTGATCAGCGTCGTCTTGCCCGCTCCGTTCGGGCCGAGGTAACCGAAAGCGGAGCCGCTCGGGACGCGCAGGTCGACATTCGTGACCGCCACGCGCTTCCCGAACCGTTTCGTCAAGCCCGATGTCTCTACGACGTTCATGTGTCCTCCTGCTGTGGTGTCGTCTCACCACGTTAGGGTCTTCGGCACCGCACGTCGTCGGCCGGGATTGCGATTCGGCGTCCTCCTCAGGGACGATCTTGGATCGTTCTCACGGGCGAGGCGAAACGCCTGGGCTCGGAGTAGTTTCAAGCCGTGAAAAGGCTCGAGCGCCTGGCGCGACGCCACTGGTTCGACGCTCTGATCGTCGCCGGGATCGGGATCTCGGTGGCCGGCGCAGTCGTCGGCCAAGGCAGGAAAAACGGCCCCGAGGGCCCGATGTGGGTCGACATAGTCCTGGTCCTGACGATCGTGTCGCCTCTCTTTGCGCGGAGACGCTTCCCGTTCGGAGCTCCACTGGCGGTGGGAGCCGCCGTGGTCGTCGCGTCCTTCGTGGACAGGTCGCTCGTCCCGTTCGACTTCATCAGTTTTCTGGCCGGCTGCTCTGCCGTCTTTCTGATCGCACAACTCCAAGACCGGCGGCAGGCCATCGCCGGTATCGCGATGGCGGTCGGCGTGGAGGCGATCGTTGTGCGGAACGATCCACGAGGCCAGGTTGGCCAGCTGATCTTCGTCAGCCTCATCTTCACGATCGTCTGGGTGGTCGGCTTCACTCTCGGCCGCAAGTTCGCAGAAGCAGACGAAGCACAGAAGCGCGCTCTGCGCGCCGAGCGCGAACGCGAGGAGCGCGCACGCGCGGCTGTCGCCGAAGAGCGTGCTCGCATCGCCCGTGAGCTCCATGATGTCGTCGGCCACAGCGTCAGCGTCATGACCGTCCAAGCGTCCGGCGTACGGCGGCTGCTCCGTCCCGATCAACAGCGGGAGCGCGAAGCCCTGCTCGTCGTAGAGCGAACCGGTCGGGAGGCTCTGGCGGAGATGCGGCGCATGGTCGGGGTCCTGCGCCGGCCCGAGGAAGGTCCGGCACTTGCACCGCAGCCGAGTCTCGAACACCTTGACCGGCTCGTCGAGCAAGCGCGGGAGGCGGGCCTTCCCGTCGACCTGCGCATCGAGGGTCAGGCCGTCGACCTCCCTGTGGGGCTCGACTTGACGGCGTACCGGCTGGTGCAAGAAGGTCTGACCAACGCGATCAAGCACGCCGGAGCGAACCGTGCGGAGGTGGTCGTGCACTACGGCGGCGGTCAGGTCGAGGTCACAGTTAGCGACGACGGTCGGGGTATGGGAGGTGGCGACGGCGGTGGGCACGGTCTCGTCGGCATGCGGGAGCGTGTGTCCGTCTATGGAGGCGAGCTCGACGCTGGACCCCAACCGGGTGGGGGCTATCGGTTGCACGCGACGCTTCCGGTGACGTCATGAGAAAGGTCGGCCGATGAGCCTCAGCGTTCTCATCGTCGACGATCAGGCGCTCGTGCGAGCTGGCTTTCGCATGATCCTCGACGCTGAGGAGGACATCGAGGTCGCCGGCGAGGCTGCTGACGGCGCGGACGCCGTGACGGAGGCGCTGCGCCTGAAGCCGGACGTCGTCCTCATGGACGTGCGCATGCCACGGGTCGACGGGATCGAGGCGACGCGCCGCCTGCTCGCCGCCGACGACGTTGAGATCAAGGTCGTGATGCTGACGACCTTCGACATGGACGAGTACGTCTACGACGCTCTCAGGGCCGGAGCGAGCGGGTTCTTGCTCAAGGACGTCCCGCCCGAGCAGCTCGTTGCCGGCATCCGTGCGGTGTCACAGGGGGACGCGCTCTTGGCCCCGTCGATCACGCGCCGAGTCATCGAGGAGTTCGTCCGCCGGCCGCCGCAGTCGGTTCAGACCTTGCCTCCTGAACTCGTCGAGCTGACGGCGCGGGAGCTCGAGGTGCTGAAGCTCGTCGCGCGCGGTCTCTCCAACGCCGAGATCGCGAAAGAGCTCTTCGTCAGCGACACGACAGTGAAGACGCACATGGCGCACGTCTTGACGAAGCTCAACGTGCGGGATCGGGTGCAGGCGGTCGTACTTGCCTACGAGTGCGGCCTCGCCGGCAACGACCAGGCGTAGACGACCTCATCCGAAAGAGTGACAACGGCGTCCTGAAAGATCCGCCGCAGGACGACGCGAGATCGTTCTCCCCGCCGACGAATTCGCAGCCGCGCGGACCTAGCCTCCGAAGTGTCAATCGACAGTTACGAAGGAGGCTCGAGATGATCCGCACGGGCGACACGATCCACAACCCCGTCACGGGGGAGCGCATCACGTTTCACGCGACGTCGGCCGACACGAACGGCGAGTCCGCTGCGGTTCGTCTGCGAGGTGCGACCCGCCCTTCAGTTCGAGTCGCTGCTCGAGACGATGTTCGCGCTCGCCGGAGACGGCAAGACGAATCGAAAGGGCATGCCGAATCCGTTGCGGCTGGCGGTGATCGCCCGCGCCCACTTCGACACGGTGCAGCTTCCACATCCGCCCGCGTGGCTACAGAAGGCGGGTCTCGCAATGGCCGCTCCGCTGGGACGAACTCTCGGCTACGGCCCGACGTACGCGCCTGAAGTCACCGCACCGGCGATTCCGGCAGTCTGATGAGGAAGAAGCACTTCTACTTCGTGCTGCTGGTGCTGGCGCTGATCTTGCTCGCTCTCCCCGGCTTCGCCGCCAAGGCCGCGAAGCGCGCGGCGGGCCCGGCTCTCCGATTCGCCTGACCAGACGCGCTCGCCGGGACGAAGGTTGTGTCCCGGCGAGCGCGTGCGCTCAGCCGGATCGCCGCGCCCTGAGGAAGCCGGCGGCGACGAGCGTGCCGATCACGGTGCCGATCACCTTCACTGCCTTTCGGCCGCGGAGCTTCGAGTCGCCGCCCGCCCGCGGTTCCATCCTCACCGGCACTTCCTCGACGCGCAGGCCGGCCTCGCTGAGCCGGAGAAGGGCTTCGACCTCGGGCGCCTCCGTCCGGTACGGCTCGGCAAGTATTGGCAGTGCCTTCGCGTTGACCGCATAGAGGCCGCTCGTCGCGTCGGCGAAGGGTCGCCGGAGGACGAGCCTCATTCCGCGTCGGAGCAATCCGGTGCCGACCCGCCTCGCCGGGGTCGGCACGTAGCGGTACGGCTCGTAACCCTCGCCCGAGACGAAACGCGAGCCGACCGCGACGTCGCAGCGGCCCTCGCGCACGATTGCGAGCAGCCGCCTCAGTTCGGCAGGCGGATGCTGCCCATCGGCATCGACGCGGCCGCAGAACGCATAGCCATGATCGAGCGCCCAGCGGTAGCCGGCGGCGATCCCGATCGGCAGGCCGCGGTTCGTACCCAGCGAAAGAACTTCGGCTCCGTCTCCGCGTGCGAGCTCGGCGGTGCGATCGGTCGAACCGTCGTCCACGACGAGCACGTCCGCGTTCGGCAACTCGCGGCGGAGGTCGTCGAGGACGGCTGGAAGATTCTCCTCCTCGTTCCACGCCGGAATGAAGACCACGGTGTCGCTCATCGCTGCCGCTGTCGCCGTTCCAACTCTTCCTCGGCTGCGCGGAGTTGGCGCGAGCGCACTGTCAGGGCGCCGAGCTCCCAGATGACCGCCGACGGTGTGGGAACGAGTCTCGGAGCCTCGAAGCTCGTCCGGATCCCGTGGTCGGCGTAGAGGCGCCGGAAGAACCAGCGAGCGCGGTAGACGTGAGGTGGCGTGCAGATCACGACCGCATGCTCGATCTGGCGGTCCAGCAGGAGCGGCAGCGTCCGAGCGGCGTTCTCCGCCGTCGTCGACGCGGTCGGCTCCAGGACGAGCTCGACCTCCGGGCCGTCCCAGAGCTCCAGCATCTGCTCGGCCTCGGAGGCACCGCCGTTCGGCGCCCAACCGCTGAAGATCACGACCTGCGGCTCGAGCCCCTCGGCCAGCTGCGCGGCTCGAGCCACCACTCGCCGGCAGCCGCGGGTGATGCGGTAGGCGCCGTCGCGGTCGCGGCGGCTGCTCCCGAGCACGACCAGTGCCGGTGGGGTCATGTCAGAAGCGTACGCCCGCCCGCATCGACTTCGGCCGCTGCTCCGCTTAGAGTCGGCCTCGCGGCCGGGATCCGCAGCGAACGAGAGGAGGAGAGATGTTGAAGGAGTTTCGAGACTTCTTGCTCCGGGGGAACATCGTGGAACTGGCGGTGGCGTTCGTGATGGGCCTTGCGTTCGCTGCCGTGGTGAACTCGCTCGTGAACGATCTGATCATGCCGGTGATTGCAGCGATCATCGGGAAGCCGAACTTCAGCGACCTGACGTTCACGATCAACGATGCGAAGTTCCGCTACGGCGCGTTCATCACGAACGTGATCCAGTTCGTCGCGATCGCCGGCTCGGTGTTCTTCTTCGTGGTGAAGCCCGTGAACGCATTGATGACGCGTTTTCGTTCGCCGGCAGAGGAAGGGATGCCCGACGAGGAGCGTCGGCACCAGGAGCTGTTGACCGCATTGCGCGGTTCGGCAGCGACGAATCAGTAGACGCGAAGAGCGGCCGAGACCCCGAGGTTTCCACCGCCGCAGCGGGCGGTGATCAGGTAGCGCCCTGGGCGAACGGTCGTCCGGATGTGGACGAGACGGGAAAACGTCCCGTTCGAATGGGCGCGCGTTGCGACGGAGTGCTGGACGAAGGCGTGGCCGACGAACGGCGGAGAGATCAGATAGACGACATCGCCCGCCCGACACCCTTTGCCGCTGACGGTGACGGTGCCGCCGCGCGCCACGCTGACCGGGTGCACGCCGAGCCGCGGCGTCGCAGCGATGAGGGGCCCGGCGACCACCAGCGCAAGTACGGCCGCGGCCGCGATCAGGCCAGCAAGGCCTTTCCATCGCCCGGGCATGACGTCATCATGACCCAACGGCAGCGGGTCGATTCGGATCGAAGTTCGCGGCCGTGCCAGTTACGCTCGCCCGGATGACCGTTTGCCCGAGCTGTGGCGCAGAGAATCCCGAGGGGTTCCGTTTCTGCGGGTCCTGCGGATCGGCGCTCGCCGAGGCGCCTTCGACGCGAGAGGTCCGGAAGACCGTGACCATCCTCTTCTGCGACGTGACCGGGTCGACGGCGCTCGGCGAACGGCTCGACTCGGAGTCGCTTCGCCGCGTGATGGAACGGTATTTCGCGCTGGGGCGCGAGGTGTTGGAGCGCCACGGCGGCACCGTCGAGAAGTTCATCGGCGATGCGGTCATGGCGGTCTTCGGCATCCCCGTCGTGCATGAGGACGATGCGCTCCGCGCCGCCCGCGCCGCACATGAGCTGCGTGAGGGGCTACGCGGTCTCAATGCCGATCTCCTCGGCGAGTTCGGGACCGAGCTGCAGGTCCGCATCGGAGTCAATACCGGCGAGGTCGTGACGAGCCAGGGTGGCACGCTCGCGACGGGAGACGCCGTCAACGTTGCAGCGCGGCTCGAGCAGGCCGCAGGCCCGGGCGACATCCTCATCGGTGACGCGACGCGACAGCTTGCGGAGGGCGCACTCGAGCTCGAACGCGTCGAGCCCGTCGAGGCCAAGGGCAAGTCGGAGCCGCTCGTCGCTTACCGCCTGCTTGGTGTGCGGGCGGACGCTCCAGGCTTCGAGCGACGGTTCGACGCTCCGTTCGTCGGTCGTGCTGGGGAGCTTGAACAGCTCGTCCAGGCGTATGCGCGCGCTGTGCGCGACCGCTCGTGCCAGCTCTTCACGGTTCTCGGACCGGCCGGGATCGGGAAGTCGCGGCTCGTCCTCGAGTTCGTCGAGTCGCAGCCAGATGCGATCGTCCTGCGGGGGCGTTGTCTCGCCTACGGCGACGGGATCACGTACTTCCCGCTCGTGGAGATCCTCGAGCAAATCGCGACGGACGTCGAGCTCGGCCGGATGCTTGCGGCCGATCCCGAGGCACGAGGGCAGCACAACACGGTGTCGACGGCGATCGGCCTGGCCGACGAGGAAGTCGTGTCGCGCGAAGACACGTTCCGCGCCGCCAGGCGGCTGCTGGAGGCCCTCGCCGCGAATCGCCCGCTGATCCTCGTCCTCGACGACTTGCACTGGGGAGAGCCAACGCTCCTCGATCTCGTCGATCACATCGCCGACTGGAGCCGCGAGGCGCCGATCCTGCTGCTGTGCCTGGCTCGGCCCGAGTTCCTCGACTCCCGCCCTGGTTGGGGCGGGGGCAAGATGAATGCGGCGACGATTCTCCTCGAGCCTCTGTCCGAAGATGAGGCGGAGACGCTGATCGAGAATCTCCTCGTCGGATCGGATCTCTCAGACCGGGTGCGGCAGCGGATCACGGCGTCGGCCGAGGGGAATCCTTTGTTCGTCGAGCAGATGCTTGCGCTGCTCGCTCAGAACGACGGCAACGGCAACGGCGACGTCGTCGTTCCGCCGACGATCCAGGCGCTGCTCGCCACGCGGCTCGAGCAGCTCCCCTCGGGAGAGCGCACTGCAGCAGAGCGCGCGTCCGTGATCGGCAAGGAGTTCTGGCGCACCGCGCTCGTGGAGATCGGGGGCGAGATCTCGGCTCTGCCGGGACTCGTGCGCAAGGAGCTGGTTCGACCGTATCGCTCGGCCCTCTTCCCGGTCGAGGATGCGTTCCGCTTTCGGCATCAGCTCATTCGCGACGCCGCGTACGACGGCATGCCGAAAGAGCTGCGCTCGGAGCTGCACGAGCGGTTCGGACGCTGGCTCGAGACGAACCGCAGCGAGTACGAGGAGATCGTGGGCTATCACTTCGAGCAGGCGTTCCGGCTGAAGGAGCAGCTCGGCGCCGTCGATGACGAGCTTCGAGCCCTGGCCGGACGCGCAGGACGGCTGCTCGGGCGTGCCGGCCACCGTGCGTACGAGCGCGGAGACATACCGGCGGCGGTCAGCCTCCTCACCCGTGCCATCGACCTGCTGGCGCCAGGAGATCGGCTTCGGCTCGAATATTCGATCGCGCTCGGATACGCGCTCCACGACGCCGGCGAGCTCGAGCGCGCGAACGGAGTCTTCTCTCGCTGCGTCGAGGAGGCCGAGGGTGCGGAGGAGCATGCATTGGCGGCGCGCGCTCGCGTCGGGCGCGTGTCACTCTCGGTCATCACCGGAGCGGCTTTCGTGTCTCCTCTCGAGGCGACGCGCGCCGAGATCGCCAAGCTCGACGAGCTTCACGACGAGCCCGGCCTTGCGGAAGCCTGGTACCTCGTGGGGAATCTCGAGGGCTGGCTCGGTCGGTCGGAGCTGTCGGTCCGTTCCCACGGCACCGCGATGGAGTACGCGCGCAAAGCGGGAAATCGCCGGCTGATGGGGCTGTCGGTCGGTCTGCCCGTGATGTTGCAAGCCTGGGGGTTCGTGGCTGCTCCCGATGGTCTTCGCATCTGCGACGAGTTGCTCACGCAGTACGAGGGGACGTGGATCGAGCCGTCACTGCGAATCGCCCGGTCGCTCTACCTCTCGTTTCTCGGGGAGGCCGAGGCCGCGCAAGACGAGCATGCGCTGGGGGTGGAGCTCTATCGGCAGTTCGGGAACGAGCTTCTCCGCGCTGCCACCGGAATGAGCCTCGCCGACCAACGGATCCGGGCAGGCCACCCCGAGGAGGCGGAGGCAGCCGCACGTGAAGCCGTCGAACGGCTCGAGCGGCTCGGCGAGCAGGGCTTTCGGTCGACCATGGCTGGGTTTCTGGCCGAGGCCTTGTATCGCCAGGGACGCTACGAGGAGGCCGACGAGTGGGCTCAGACGACGGCCGACCTGGCGATGGAAGGCGACTTCGACCCGGAGTTCCGGTCGAGAGCTCTGCGGGCCCGCGTGCTCGCACACCGAGGCGAGTTCGACGAGGCGGAAAAGCTGGCGCGAGAGGCGATCGAGATCGTCGAGCGGACCGACTGGTACCTGCACCGAGCGCAAGCGCTGTCGGCCCTCGGTGAGGTGCTGGAACTGGCTGGTCGCCGGGAAGAGGCACGTGCTGCTTACGAGCAGGCGGTCGAGGCGTTCGAGCGGAAAGGCGTGCTGCCGGACGCCGAGCAGACTCGCCGGAGGATCGCGGCGCTCCGGTAACGAGGCTCGAGACCGCAGCGGGAGCTGTTAACCGCACCGCGATTTGACCTGGGCAGACCCGTTTCCAGCCCTCGGCCCACAGGCACGCTGGACCTGAGCCTCCAACCCCTCGAGAAAAGGAATGGACGACGGCTTCCATGGCGCGTTCGTCGCGGGAGTGATCGTCGCCGGCCTCGGGATCGTCGCGGCGTTGACCTTGATCCGCCGTGAGGAACTCGAGCAGTGGACGACATAGAGCCTGCTTTCGACACCGCGGGTAAGGCAAGGCTCGTGGGGGAGCTGCTCGGCTCTCCCACGAGCCCATCTGAAGCGGAAGTGGTGCCCAGGGCGCGGACGTCTACAGCTCACGGCCGCAGCTCGGGTCGCCAGGGGAGAATCAACAACCCGAGGGAAACCCTGGGCATGACGGTCTTTCGACCTGATGCGCGCCGATCCTGGCTTCGCCGATTACATCACGGGCGCCGTCTTGCTGGGCGAGTCACGGCGGAGGAATAGCCAGACCGATACGACCAGGATCCACAGTAAGAACAGGAACTGCGGAAAGAATGCGATCGAAGCGAGGGCGAGGACTCCGACGAGGACGCCGAGCCATCCAGCCCATTTCGGCCAAACGGCGCCCGACCTGAAGGCCAGCGAGGCGGCGATGATCATCGCGCCGAGCCCTACTGCGCCGGTGGCGTGCAGGACCCAGGTGGCGTCACCCGCGGCGTGGATCAGTTCGGGATAGACGCGATGCTGGTACGTGTCGTCGCTCATGGTCCGGACTCCGTCGTCCAACGCGATGGCCGCGAAGGCGAGGGCTGCATAGACGCCTCCGCCGATTCCGACCACCCCTGTGAGGATTCCCTCGCCGTCGATCGTGCTCACCGCGCGACGAAGCGCGCCGATGAACCAGAGCAAGAAGAAGACGGCGAGGCCGATCAGGATCCAGCCGATGTGGATGCGGTCACGATGGCCACTGTCCGAGTACCACTGGATGACCTTGGCCGGTGCGGCGTCGCCGGACGGTACCCCGCTGAAAGTCACGATCGTCCCGATCACGAACAGCACGACGTAGAGAGCCCCTCCGAGAGCGGTCCAGCGCGCCACGCTACGCGGGCGGCCGGCAGCGACTGCAGCTTCCATAGATCTCTCCTCTGGAGGCGAGGCCCGCTGCCCCGCGGATTGAGACTCCGTTTGCTTTCTCTAGCTGGGAATCCTCTGCCCGAGCGGCGCTGGGGGAAAACCCACGCGCTGAAGACCGGGCGGCGCGGAAGGCCGAACCTGCCCCGACCGGCGGCCTGGTTCTCAGCTTCGATGCTCCCGCTAGCGTTTGTGGTGGATGTCCACCGTTGCAATCGACTCGACCGGCAGCCTCGTGATCGACGGGCAGAAGGTCTTCCCGATCGGCTTGTCCGAAGCGTCACCGCTGGGTGCCAAGACGCCCGACGGTAGGGACGCCTGGGCGGAGGTCGCAAGCGCAGGCGTAAATTTCGTGCGCACCGGCTTCCGCGAATGGAGCCTGGCGCAGATCGACGGCCAGATCGCCACGGAGCGTGGCCGCCTGGACGCCGCCGCGGCGCAGGGCATGCACTGCTGGCCCCGGCTGGGAAATGCAGGCGACTTGCCTCCGGCAACTGGCGGCCAGCCGTCAGTTCCCGAGCAGCTGTTGGTGAGAATCGCCAACGGGCTGAAGACGCACCCTGCTCTCGGCGCCTATAAGGGCGTCGACGAACCTGCGTTGGGCGGGGTCGCCCCGGCTGGACTCACCCGTGCCAGGACGAAACTGCGAACCATCGATCCCGATCACCCGGTAGTGATCACGCAGGCTCCGCGGGGTTCGGTGGCGAGCCTCGTTCCGTACCGGCCGGCGTTCGACATCACGGGCGCTGACATCTACCCGATCGCTTATCCGCCCGGTCAGCATTCCGACCTGCCCAACAAGGACATCAGTGTCGTGGGTGACGTGACGAAGAAGATGGTCGACGCGGCCGGTGGTAAACCGGTCTGGATGACCCTTCAGATCGTCTGGAGCGGAATCACGCCGAATCAACAGCGTCCGGACCTCGTTCCACGCTTCCCGGCGCTCAAGGAAGAACGGTTCATGGCGTACCAGGCGATCGTCGACGGTGCCAGAGGTCTGGTTTTCTTCGGCGGCCAGTTCACACAGGTCATGCGCCCCCGCGACGCACAGCTCGGATGGAACTGGACGTTCTGGGAGCTCGTGCTTCGGCCGCTTCTCGTCGAGTTGACCTCACCTTCCATCCTTCCTGCGCTGATCGCGCCGGTCGCCCAGGCCGCCGTGACAGCAAATGCTGCAGGCGTGGAGCTGACGGCGCGGCGGAGCGGCAACTTCCTGTACGTCATCGCCGTCCGGCGCGGCGGCACCACGAGTCGGGTCACGTTCGCGGGGCTACCGCCTAAGCAGGGTGGTGGACAGCTTGCGGTTGGGCAGGTCATGTTCGAGTACGCGCAGGACCCGCTGCCCCCGCCGATCCAGCCCGACAAGCAGCAGTTCAGGTCCGTACAGGTGCAGAACGGCAGCTTCAACGATTGGTTCGCTCCGCACGACGTGCACGTCTACCGCTTCAACCTCGCCTAGCGGCGTTACGGGACTCACTCCAGCTCGAGGCGCTCGTAGGCGAGGGTGAGCTCTTCCATCGCGACGTCGGTTCCCTTGGCGTTCAGCGGTCCGCTGGTGTGCTTGACGATGCGGGCACGGAGTAGCTTCCACGTCAGCACCGTCTGCGTGTGATCTTCACTCATCAGGTGGATCAGGACGGTGCGGTAAGCGGCGGCATCTCCGTTACGGATCTGATCCAGCCACTGGTAGAGGTTGAGCGAGCCGATGATTCCGCGGCGAAGCGTGACGTCGTTCATGTGCGCGAGGCCGGTCAGCTTGCGGACGGCGTTGTCCTTCTCGTTGCCGTTTCGGTACTCGATCACGTCGACGCTCATGCCGATCTCGCTGCACTCCTGAAAACCCGCCTCCGGACCGTCGGTGTTGCCGGTGCCGAGGTCGATGAGGAAGTTGAACTGTGCGTAAGGGCGGTCTCGAAGGACTGCCACGTCAGCCTCCTTGGGTAGTGGTTTGGTCGAGCCACAGGAGGTCGTCGAAAGCGACTTCCAGCTCTTCGATCGCGACCTCGCCGCTGAGGGCGTTGAAGGCGGAGCCGGACCAGCGGCTAGGCCAGGCGTCGACGAGCCGCCAGGAGTTCGCGACGGCGCCGCCGGGGCCCTCGAGCTGTTGGATCGTGATGTCCCGTCGGTCGTCGGCGCCGTCGACGACGCGTCTTCGCCAGTCGAAGAGCTCGGTCGAACGGGTGAGCGCGCGGCGAAGGATCACCGTCTCGAAATGGTGGCGATGCTCTCGTCCGGGCATGCCTGCATCCGTTTTCGAGCTCAGCGGGCTGATCTCGGCGAAGCCGAGCTCACGCTCGCCGATCAGGACTCGGAAGTAGCTCGTCCTGAGCAGCGGCTCGTGATCCCGGCCCGGCATCTGCATGGGACGCTACTCGGATCGATCGCCGTCCGTATGGCCCCGCCTTCGGCACCTCCAGAAACCGACGACGACGAGAGCGACGAGCACCGAGGCGTAGCGTCGACGTGTCGCGAGCCGCGCTTCGGCTGCGATCTCGTCCTGGTAGTAGGAGACGAAATCTGCTGCGTACGCCAGCACCTCGAGGAGTGTGATGCCGGGATCGTTCTCGGTGTGGTCGGTCCACTCTCTTGTCGAGCGTCTGGCGATCACGCCCCTCCGGTGATGCCGCCAAGCTTGTCGGGGTTGGTGATCAGGTCGATCGCGACAATACGGCCGCGTGCCACTGTGAAGCCGACGACGGCGAACGGCTTGTCCTCGGGTCCGACGACCAGCCCGGCAGTGCCGTTGACGAGGGCCGGTCGTGCGTGCGACGCGAACCGCGGGGCCCGTGAGAGGAGTTCCGTGGCGACGGCCGTGGCGCCGGTGATCGGCGGGCGTGCGAGCCGGCGGAGCTTGCCGCGATCGGCCCTGAAGACGACGTCGGGGTCGAGCACGGCCAGCAGCGCATCGAAGTCGCCACCGCGTGCGGCGGCGAGGAAGGCGTCGACGATCTCGCGCTGGTGCCGGAGATCGGTATCGGGATTCGGCTCGGCGCCCTGCACGCGGCGCCGGCCACGGCTGGCGAGCTGGCGCGCGGCGGCGGGCGTTCGGCCGACGATCGGCGCGATCTCCTCGAACGACACCGCGAACATGTCGTGCAACACAAAGGCAAGTCGCTCAGCAGGCGTGAGCGTCTCGAGAACCACGAGGAGCGCGAGACCCACCGAGTCGGCGAGGATCGCTTCCTGCTCGGGGTTGGTTTCGTCGTCGAGGCTGACGATCGGTTCCGGCAGCCAGCTGCCGACGTAGTCCTCCTGGCGCGATCGGCGTGCGCGCAGCATGTCGAGAGAGACGCGCGCGACGACGGTCGTCAGCCAGCCGCCGAGGTTGTCGACGTCGTCGGTGTTGGCGCGGCTCAATCGGATCCAGGCTTCCTGGAGAGCGTCGTCGGCCTCTGTGACCGAGCCGAGCATCCGGTCGGCGACCGCCTGCAAGTGCGGCCGATAGCGCTCGAATTGCTCTAGCTGCCAGGACTGTTCGTTCACCGTCACATCCTTCCGTCGTGAGCCGTCATAGGTGTGACGAACCAACAACGGCAAATGTGACGCCTACCCATCTGAATCAGGAGAGACCCATGCCCAGATCCCAGTCCGTTCCACGAGTTGACCAGCCCGCGATCGACGTGCGCAAGCTGCGGAAGATCTATCCGGGCGGCGTCGAAGCCGTCAAGAGCATCGCCTTCGAGGTCGCCGCCGGGGAGGTATTCGGCCTGCTCGGTCCCAACGGAGCCGGCAAGTCGACGACGATCGGCATGCTCACGACGACGATCGTCCCCACCAGCGGCAGTGCGCGCGTGGCCGGCTTCGACGTTGCGAGCGATCCACTCGCCGCCCGGGGCGTCAGCAGCGTCGTCTTCCAGGACCCTGTGGTGGATCGCACCCTCACAGGCAGCCGGAACCTCGACATCCATGCCCGCCTTTGGCGCACAGATCCCACCGCTGCCGTAAGCCGGATCGCCGAGCTCGCCGACACGCTGGGTCTCGCCGGGCTGCTCGACCGGCCGGTTGCGAGCTACAGCGGCGGCGAGCGGCGGCGGCTGGAGATTGCGCGTGCGCTCGTTTCGCAGCCTCAGGTGCTGTTCCTCGACGAGCCGACGGTCGGTCTCGACCCGCGCATTCGCCACGAGCTGCTCGACGTGATCGGGCGCCTGCGCGATCGCAACGAGATCACGATCCTGCTCACCACCCACTACCTCGACGAGGCCGAGCGGCTCTGCGATCGGATCGCGATCATCCACGCCGGCGAGATCGTCGCACTCGACACGCCGGCCGCTCTCTTGGCCGATCTGGGACAGGAGCTCGTCGAGCTGCGCGTGAGGGGCGACGCCGCAACCGCGCTCGCGTCGCTGCGTGCGCGCGGCATTGCCGGCGACGACGCTTTCACGGTCGGCTCCACGCTGACCGTTCCGCTGCACGACCGCACCGCTGCGCAAGCGATCGCCGTCATTCACGACACCGACCTGGCCGCCAGCTCGATCAGCAGCCGCCAACCGACACTCGACGACGTCTATCTACAACTGACCGGCGTGCGTCTCGTCGAAGCCGCCTGAACGTCCTACACCGAAAGGAACGAGACACATGACCTCCATCAGTCCCGAAATGATCCTCCCTCGTCCCCGGGCCGCGCAGAACCCACTCGCGCCACTCGCAACGCTCGCGGCGCGCCGCTTCCAGCTCAGCGTCCGTACGCCGCGCGAGCTGGTCGTCCCTCTGCTCACGCCGATCCTGTTCGCGCTCGTGATCGCACCGGCGCTCAAGCAGGCGCTTCACACCAGTAGTGCCTACGAGGCCTTCGTCGCGACGGGGACGATCGGCCTGCTCATCCCGCTGAACACGATGTTCGCCGGCCTCAGTGTGATCGTCGATCGGGAGAGCGGCGCCCAGCGCGAGTTGCTCGCCGCCCCGATTCCGAGATCACTGCTCGTGCTCGGCAACCTCGCCGTTGCATTTGCGATCACCGCGTTGCAGGTTGCGGTGCTGATCGCCTTCGCGATCGCAAGGGGCATCCACTTCAATGCAAGCGTCACCGGCGTCGTCTGGTTCGTTGCTGCTGCCGCGCTGTTCACGGTCGGCATGTACGGGGCGGCGGAAACGCTTGCCAGCCGCGTTCCCAAGGCAGAGGAGTACATCGCCCGTGTCCCCGCGATCGCGATCGTGCCCTGGTTCCTGGCCGGCTCGCTGTTTCCGATCAGCGCGCTACCCGGGTTCCTGGAGTGGTTCGCGAAGTTCCTCCCCCTCACCCATGGGCTCGCGCTCGTCCGCTACGGGCTGCTTGGCGATAGCAGTGGGCTCCACAGCATCTGGAGCATGCAGAGCACGACGATCATGGCGACGCTCAGCCTCGCAGTCGTCGCTGCGTTCGCCGCGGCGCTGACCGTGATCTCCATCCGGGTCTTCAACCGCTCCGCAGTCCATTGACGACACGGCGCGCTTGAGGTCCGAGAGCGCCAGGTGCTTAGCTCGTTCGATGGCTCGAGATGGCGATGAGCACGGCGATCACAGGACCTGGCCCAGCTCGTGTTGCTCGCCCCGCCGCCCTTAGCCAACTAGAGATCGAGCGGTGAATTGTGCTTCGGCTCGTAGAGGAGCACCTCGATGCCGCCGGGGAGGAGCATCGTCGTCACGATCCCAAAGCCCTCGTCGCGCGGCTCGCCCCTAAACTCAATCCCTTTCTCGCCCAGCTCGGCCATCGTCGAGTTGAGGTCGTCGCACATGAGCGTGAATTCGTGCCGCGGCGTCTCGCCGGGATGGACGCCGAGTTCGGCGGGTGGCAGCTCAAAGATCAACCAGCCGTCGGGCGGGTCGTGGCCCTCGACGGAATCCCAGCCGAGCACGTCGCGCAGTGTCTCGCGCAGCCGCTCGGCCTCGCGCGTGTAGAGGAGCACGTGCGCGCCGACGATCGCCACGCCGTGATGCTACGCCTCGTGGGTGGGATCTCGCCGCGTGTCCGGCAGTCGCCCTCGCCGGGTGGTCGTCATCGTTCGGAGCCGGCATCCCTCCGGGGACATCGCTGAACACTGGCCCACGCGAGAGCGGCTGACTCTCAGAGTTCGTGCTCGATGCTGTCCGGCAGCTTCACCCAGGGATGCTGGCGCGTTTCGTAGATCGACCGAATCGGCACAGGGAAATCGGGATCCGCGAACACGCCGACGGGAACGGCGATCATCTCCGGCATCGTCGGAAATTTGAAGAAGACTGTTCCGCCGCACTCCGGACAGAACGAGAAGATTCGTTCCTCCCCGTCATCAGAGATGCGTACGTAGTCGCTGCTGCGACCTTCAGTGCGCAACTGCTTCGCATCGAAGCGCGCCTGGACGCCGAAGACGCTGCCGGTCCGCCTCTGGCACTCGAGGCAGTGACAAATCGAAACCCGAATGGGATCGCCATCCCCGATCAGGTGAAGCTGGCCGCAGCTGCACGCTGCCTTGTGGGTGGCCATCCGGTGGATCCTAAAGGCGGTCAGGCTCCTAGCGTCCGACACGACGCGCTTGACGGTTGTACCGAACGACATGGTGCAGACCTGCTCGGATCGGCGCTGCGCTCGGAGGGCGTCGAGTCCTTTCGCGAAGATGACCGACGTTGCTGCGGGGGCGTAGGAGGTTCCTGGTCGCGGCGGCCCGGTCGAGGTGTGGGTGAACGTCGACGATCTCGACCCGCGATCGCGAGGTTCTCAACGGCACGGCTGAGCATGACCTTCGCCGTTTCGAAGCCGATCGGCGTCGGACGCCAACTAATCGCTGCCGTGCGCCGCGGGCTGTAGCCGAACTCGCGGACAGCCCTTCGGGGACATTCCCGAACTCACTGTCATTGTCGGGTGAGTGTCGTCTGCTGTTGAGCAGAGACTTGGGTTGGCGGCGGCTGACTCGATTCCCGAACGTCGCCCGTGGGCTGACTTTCCAGCGTTGTGTCGCCGCCGCCTTCCCGAGACCGCCGAGCGTGACCTGATAGGAGCGTGGCTTTCGCCTCGAGTGAGGTCTGTCCGCTCGCCGGTCGCCCCCCAACGGTTAGGAGGCGATCAGCATGATCGTTGTTGGCCTGGACGTACACAAGCACTCGCTGAGCGCGGTCGCAGTCGACGAGTTGGGGCGCCGCGTCGCTGAACACGCAGGTCCCGTCGACGAGCGGGTGGTGGCGTGGGCGCGGTCGCTTGGCGAGGAGCGGCTCTGGGCTGTCGAGGACTGCCGGCACGTGACACGCGGCCTCGAACAGGCGCTGCTAGACCACGGTGAGCGGTCGGTGCGGGTGCCGCCAAGGTTGACCGCTCCGCAGCGCCGACGAGGCCGGACGCGCGGCAAGTCGGACTCGATCGACGCGCTCGCGGTCGCGCGGGCCGCGCTGCAAGAGCCAGGGCTCGACGGCCCGCGCGCCGGCGAGGAGACACTGCGGGAGCTGAAGCTGGTCGTCGACCACCGCGACGACCTGGTCGCAGAGCGGCGCCGCTGCCAGCAAAGGTTGCGCTGGCACCTGCACGAGCTCGACCCAGCGCTCGCGGTGCCGCTCGGGGCGCTCGACCGCGCGGTCTGGCTCGACCGGCTCGGCCGCCAGCTCGCCCGGCGCGAGCAGTCGACGCAGGTGCGGATCGCCCGCGACCTCGTCGGCCGCTGCAGGACTGACCCGCTCGAACGGTGAGCTCGACCGGGAGCTCCACGCACGCACGGCCGCACTGGCGCCCCGGTTGCTGCAGCTTCCCGGCTGCGGTCCCTTGAGCGCCGCGAAGCTGCTCTGCGAGTCGGCCCGATCTCCCGCTTCCCAACAGACGCGCAGCTCGCCCGCCACGCCGGCGTCGCACCACTCGACGCCAGCTCCGGCAAACACCAACGCCACCGCCTCGACCGCGGCGGCAACCGCCAACTCAACCGCGCCCTGCACCGCATCGCCGTCACCCAAGGCCGCGTGCACCCACCCGCACGTGCTTACCTCGAACGCAAACAGGGCGAAGGCAAAACACGCCGCGAAGCGATCCGCTGCCTCAAACGACAACTCGCCCGCACCGTCTACACAACCCTCAAAAACGAGCCGCCATTGACATAGGAGCAACGCTCGCCCAGGGCGATGGCCGTCCCCTACCGCAAATTTGGTCGATGCGCTCGCGCGACGAGCTGCGCCAGAGCCCTTGCCATCCAAAGCTCGTGCTGTCCACGTCGGGTGAGTCGATACAGCCCGCGGCGTCGTGTCACGAGACCCCGATCTTCAAGTTGACCCAGGGCGGCAAAGAGGGAACCGTCACGCGCCTTCCGGGCAAGAGCGGCACGGTGTGGGTGGCGTGTCACCAATCCAAGCAACCGCGCCTCGATCATGCCTCACCGTAGCCGTCAGCCCGCAGGCAGTCCACTCTCGCCGTAGATAGGCGGTCGCCCAAGCTCCTGATCCCGGACGAGGGCTGATGGAGCCGCACTCCTCAGGGGACTTTCGCGATCACTGGCGCAGGGCGGCGCCGCCGCTTCGTCATTGAGCTGATCTGATGCAGTGATGCAGCTGCGCGGAGTAGTGCTCGTTGAGGGCACGAGCGACCGCGGTGCCGTCGAGACCCTTGCGCGCCGCCGTGGCCGCGACCTCCAGGCCGAGGGCATCGCCATCGTGCCGATGGGCGGCTACGGGAACCTGCCGCGCGTCCTCGGACAGTACCGCGACCTCCGACTCGCGGGGCTCTACGACGTCGGGGAGGAGCGGCACTTCTTGCGCGCGTTGGGGTGCGACGACCGCCGAGAGCTCGAGCGCGTCGGGTTCTACGCCTGCACGCGCGACCTCGAGGACGAGCTGACACGGGCGGTGGGGCAGGATGGGATGGAGCGGGTGCTCGCGGAGCAAGACGAGCTGCGCGCGTTCCGCACCTACCAGAAACAGCCGGCGCACCGCGCCCGGCCGCTCGAGGAACAGCTGCACAGCTTCATGTGGAACCGCAAGCAGAAGTACGCCGTGCTCCTGGTGGAGGCACTCGACCTCGCGCGCGTCCCGCGGCCGCTCGACCGCGTCCTGGCGCACATCTAGCTCAGCGCACGTGAGACGCACGCGGTAGCAACACAGGGCTGAACATCACGTTTGCGTTTGCCACGGAGATCACCAAGGTCTAGTGGCACTGAGGTTCTGGCGTCATTCAGGAACGCTGGCGCAATCGACGGTCGAACGCCTCGGCAGGAAGTACGTTCAGCTCGGCGTTGTCGAACCTCTCGCGCCACGCGTACATACTTGTCTCGGTCACGGGCGGGTGAGGAAGAGCCGCTTCTCCGTTGCGAGGTGGGGTGCCCAGTCGAGGCGGTCGGCGATGGCGAAGCGCAGGTAGGCGCGGAGCGCGACGCGCATCGCGTCGACGAATCCGTCGGCGCGGCGCGGCGCGAAGCCGTCCTCCCACCAGACGTTGAGCACCTCCACGCGGGCTCGGTCCCGGTCGATCCGCGGCTCGATCCGGCCGACGAAGCGGTCCCCGAAGACCACCGGGAGCACGTAATAGCCCCACCGGCGCTTGGCCGGCGGGAAAAAGCCCTCCCACACGTAGTCGAAGGCGAACAGGCTTGCGAGGAGGGCGGTGTCCCACAGCAGAGAGTCGAATGGGGCGATGAACGCGACGGAGCGGGTCGGCTCCGGGGGCGCCTGCAGCAGCGCGAGCTCCTCGGGGAGGACTAGGCGCTTGCCGCGCATGCCCTCGACATCGACGGGCACGAGCGCGCCGAGCTCGACCAGTTCCTCGCGGAGTTCGTTGCGCCCGGTCCGCTCCGGGGTCGACTTCGGCGGGGCGATGCGGTCGAACGTGCCGCCGGCGCCGCCGGCGCCGAGCAGGCCGTGGGCGCGGTACCGAGACAGGAGCTTGTGCCGGAGCTGCTCTCGCTCCGGCACCTCCTGCGCGAGCAACTCGGCCGGGAGCAGCCGTTCGAGGAGGTCGTAGTACCGGCGATTGCCGTCGCGCCGCGCGAGGCCGATCGCTCCCGTAACGGTGTACGCCTCGAGCACGGCGCGCACGGCGTTCTCCGGCATCCCGAACCAGTCCTTCGTCGGACCAGGCTCTCGCTCGAAGTCGAGTGAGGACATTGGTCCTTCCGCGCGGATTCGTTCGAGCACGCGCTCGGCCACCGCGGCGTTCTCGGCGAGGGCCGCGGCGTGGAACCGGGGCCCCTTGCGGCCCATGACATGACGGAACCAGGGGAACTCGCTCGTCGGGACGAACGACAGCGCCTTGTTGGTCGCCTCGAAGATCTCACGGCGTTCGTAGAGCAAGTCGCACCAGGCGGGCTCGTAGCCGGCGATGCGCGCGTGCAGCACGAGGTCGTGGTTCCGGCCGGCGACCGCGATCGGGTCGAACTGGATCGACCCGAACTTCCGGAAGACCTCGAGCACCCCGTCGAGGCCTCCCGCGAGAGACCTCGTAGGCGCGAGGAAGTGCCGCGCAACGAGAAAGCGACGCGCCGCCTCAGCGGTGACCTTCACCCGCAGGACACTAACCGCGTGAGCGTTGACGGCTCCCGAAATGCGCGCGCCGCGACAGGCGACCAGCACCCAAGAGCTTCGCGTGGCTGCGATCGGGCACGGCGCGCCTCGGGGGCATTCCCGAACACTCGCCCAAGCAACGTCACTCATGCCTGAGTGCGCCTTGGATGGATCGGGCCGGGGCGTGACGAACGTCGCCTGGGTGCTAGCGTCGGCGGGTGAGAGACGCGAGCCATGTCAACGCGCTTCGCCGCGCAATGCTCCTGTGCGCGCTGACGGTGGCGTGGAACGTAGTCGTCGGGAGCGCGGCCATCGCGACAGCCGTTGCGACCGGAAGCCTCGCCCTGATCGGGTTCGGGCTGAACGCGGTCGTCGACTCATCCGCCTCCGCAATTCTTGTCCGGCGTTTCCACGCTGAAGAGTCTGGCCAGTTCGAACGAGCCCAGCGCGCCGAAGATTTTGCGCTGCGCGTCGCCGGGGTCGCCTTCATCTTGATCGCGCTCTATGTCGTCGTTCATTAACGCAGATGCGCCGATGCTGTGCCGTCGGCTGATGGTGACGATGGATTCCTAGCTAAGGCCCGTGCTGATGGTTTCCCGCGGCGCGAGGTTAGCCGGCTGACGGAATCGGCCCGGCGCGCCGGTGTGTCCCGCGGTTGCGGCGCTTCTCGACCCGATGCGTCGACCGCCGCCTCGCCGGCGAGGAGGCGGAGCCCTTCGAGGAAGCGCTCGCGCGCCACGAGCACCGCAACAAGCTCGTGCTCCAGATCGGCGACGTGGGGCTGCTCGTCTGGCTGTCGTTCGCGCTCGCGAACACCGGGCCTGTCCCGGACATGTCTAAGCGGTTGCCGCCAGCAATGTCTC
>WNFC01000580.1_pt1 | contig 36956 bp, 39 predicted proteins | sample 5400541 | NCBI WGS metagenome assembly WNFC01 (sample SAMN13153342, study PRJNA577476) | soil metagenome | isolation source: 120 cm saprolite under Douglas fir tree site 2 hole 2 replicate 1 | place: USA:California | collected 2015-04-18
GTCCTCGGCAAAGCGATCAAACGACTGCGGATCTGGCGGGCCGGGCACCTGCCGACCGTAGCACTGGCGAGATGGGACATCTACTAGCAGTCCCCATAAGTCGACGCTGGAACGGCGCTGTTGCCCCGTTGCATTCCCGTGGCTACCCAGTTGAAATTGTCCGCACTTGGCAGCAAGCATTGGCTTCGCTTAGCCGCAGCTGTCGCCGTTCTGATTGCTGCAGCCACTCTTGTGGTCGGTCAAGCCGTGATTCATCCTAAGGTCACGCGACAACAGGCCATTCAAGTCGCGATGAATTGGGGGGACCGACCTCCTTATCCTCGGGTGGAAGCCAAGTACATGCGCTCCAGTGACCTGGCCGCAGGCACCGGCGATGTCACCCTTCGCTCAGATAATTCTTTTGTATGGGTCGTTGCCGTCTCGGGCCGATACGCAATATCTCCCTTGGGGCGGACGACTTGGGGCATAGCGATCATCAGGGATGATTGGGGAGCGGCGAAGACACCCGTCTTTGAAGGCGGAGTCACGGGAAACTGGCCCCCATTTTTTGACGACCTGCCTGACCGAGCCAAAAGCTAGGGCGGGCGCGGCAGCCCTGCTGCATTGAGCCTTGCCTAGTCGGTTCAACGGGGTCTGGGCCGTGAAGGACTCGAACCTTCGACCAACCGGTTATGAGCCGGCCGCTCTAACCACCTGAGCTAACGGCCCGGGACGACACCTATTTTGGCTGCTGGCCGCGGCGGCAGGTCGAACGGTGCCACGGTCGGCCGGAAGATATCTTCGGGCATTCGCGCAACCAGTTCGTGGACCTTCACCGGGAACGGCATCTGGCCGAGCACGCTTTTGATTTCCTGACCGGGCGCGATTTCGATCAAGGCCAGACCGTCGGGCTCGAGCCGGAAGACAGCGCGCTCGGTCACGTAAAGCACGTCCTGATGATTTCTGCGCGCCTGTTCCGCGCTAAACGTGAGTTGGTCCACGCGATCAACAAACTTTTCGTGGCTGCCCTCGAGCGTGAAGCAAAAACAAACGAGCCGGGCGCTCTGGGTAATGTCAATAAACCCGCCCGCGCCGATGATGCGCCCGCCCAAGCGAGAGACATTCACGTTGCCGTCGCGATCGACCTGGCCGGCCCCCATGAACGTGGCATCCAGTCCCCCACCGTTGTAGAAATCAAACTGGCTGGCGTGCGGGATGATCGCCGTCGGACGCGCCGTGATGCCGAAGTCGACGCGGCCGGCCGGGACGCCTCCGTAGACGCCGGATTCGACGGTCAGCGTGATTTTGTCCGACAGGCCAGCTTCGGCCAGCGCCGGGCCGACACTGTCGCCCGGGATACCGGTGCCGATGTTCACGATGTCGCCCCTGCGCAAGAACCTGATCGCACGGCGGCCGATCGCCAGCCGGGTCGAGAATTCAGCGCGCGGCAATGCGGTGCCGGTCGACGCCGAGATGTAAATCTCGTCGAAGAACGCGCCGTCGGTCTGCCGATGCTGACGCTCAGGATCGGGCGTCTGGACAACCAGATCCACGAGTGCCGCTGGAACAGCCACCTGTCTGGGCGGGATCGCGCCGCGGGCGACGAGCTTCTTCGCCTGGCATATGACGATGCCATGAGAATTATGGGCGGCCTCCGCGATCGCCAGCCCGTCGAGCATCACCGCCTCTTCGTCCATTGAGCAATTGCCGTCTTGATCGACGGCGCTGGCGCGAAAAATGCCGACGTCGATTTTGAAACTGCTATAGAACATGAACTCCTGGCCGTCGATAGTTTGGATCGTCACGTAATCGGGCGCGTGGTCGCGAGCCGGTTGGTTGACCTTTCCGCCTTCGATCCTCGGATCGACGAACGTGCCGAGGCCAATCCGGGTCAACTGGCCCGGCCTGCCCGCCGCGATGGTTCGATAGAGCGTCGCCAGCTGGCCCTGGGGCAGACAAACAGCCTCAGCCCGACCCTCGCCAAGGAACGCTGACATCCGGGGCATCAGGCCCCAGTGCGAACCGACGATGCGCTTCGCCAAACCCTCGACGGCGAAGTGCTCGAAACCAATCTTCCGATTCGACTGGCCTGCGGCATGCACGATGACAAGATCCCGCGGGTGGCCGGTCTCTTGGAACGTGTTTTCCATGCCTTCGTAGAGCGCCTCGGCGACGCCCATCAGCGTGAACCCGTCGACAGCGACCGTGGCGCCGTCAGGAATCCGAGCGACAGCCTCCCGGACTGAGGCTATTTTCAAAGAACGTAGCCGCCGCCGACGTTGATCACTTCGCCGGTGACGTAGCCCGCCTCGTCGGAGGCCAGGAAGGCGACGACGGCGGCAACGTCCGCGGGCTGGCCGGCTCGGCCCAATGGGATCTTGGCCAATTGCTGTTCCCGGATCGTGTCCGGGATGCCCCTGGTCATCGTCGTATCGATAAACCCCGGGCAGATCGCATTGACCGTCACCTGCGACCGTGCCAATTCTTTAGCCGCGGTCCGGCTCAGACCGACGACACCGGCCTTGGCCGCCGCGTAGTTGGCCTGGCCGATGTTGCCCATCCAACTTGCCGAAGAAATATTTACGATCCGCCCGGAACCGGCGGTGCGCATGATGCGGCTGGCCGCGCGAGTCATGAAAAAGACGCCGGTCAAATCCACGGCGATCACCTGGTGCCACTGTTCGTCGGTCATCTTGTGCAGCATCGCGTCGCGGTTGATCCCGGCATTGTTGACCAGGATGTCGAGTCGCTTGTAGCGCTCGTGAACCCGCGTCACCAGGGCATCGCACACGTCGGCCTTCGAGACGTCGAGGCGCATGCCGACGCCGGCGGGCGTGAGACTCGATGCGACGTTGGTCGCGTCGCTCTCGTTCACGTCGGCGCAGACGACGATGGCGCCGTCCTGGGCCAGCCTGCGGGCGATGCCTTCGCCGATGCCGCGGCCCGCGCCCGTAACGATCGCGACTTTATCTGCCAGCAAGTCCCCAGATAGTAACGCCCGAAGCCCCATGCGAAACGCCCGGGTCACGGCTTCAAGACGTTCGTAAGCCCGGAATCTGCACCGCAACGAATCGTCGTTAGGTTGAACGCAATACGTGGGGCCAGCATGAAGATCAGCACGCTCGCGTCTATCACAGTCCTTGGCGGCACCATGGCCAGCAGCCTGATGCTGAGCCCGATGCCGAAACACGCGACCGTACCCCAAGCTCCTGTCGTCGCAGCGACGCTGCCCTTGACTGGACCGACGACCGCGATCCGCCGCATCCAACATGCAACCGATCTCGAGGCGCCGGCAACGCCCACTGAAATCTACGAGCAGTACGTCCCGCCGCCCCCGGACCCAGCACCGGCGCCCGCTTTGGCCGCCGCGCCGCGGACCTGGGCTCCCCAGGGCGGATACGTGACGATCCGGGTGCCGATCTATCAGCAAGCGATGACGCTCGACTGTGAGACGGGCGCCCTCCGGATGGGGCTGGCGACCTTCGGGCATTACTACAGTGACTCGGCACTGTTCGCATACGAGAACCCGGACACGCGAGCGCCCATCATGGGACCGAACCACACGGTCGTCCAGTGGGGCGATCCGTACACGAACTTCGTTGGCAATGTCTGGGGAAGCGACTACACGCCCACGGGCTATGGCGTCTATTACCCGGTAATCGTGTCGATCGCGCGCTCGCATGGCATGCCGAACGCGTATGGCGGCGAAGGGTTCGCCCCGGCTACCGTCTACAGCGCGCTGTCATCCGGGCATCCGGTCGAGATCTGGATCGAGACCAACTGGACCCGGCCGTGGATGGGCACCTGGACGGCCTGGGATGGCCGGCGGGTCCGCTACTCGTACGTTGAGCATGCCGTGATCCTGAGCGGCGTCTCGGCCACCCAGGTGCGCGTGAACGATCCCCTTCACGGCACCCAATACTGGATTAGTAAGTCTCTGTTCGAGGCCGTCTGGCGCGACTTCAACAATATGGCCGTTATTTTCCAGTAGGCGCGAGATATCGCAAGGCGAGCCTGACCGGGCCGTGCCGGCTTTGATGCAACAGGGGAACCTCCTGGTCCGACAACAGACCTAGACGTCGTATCAAGTAGGCCCAGGCAATGGTCGTCACGGTTGTCCCCAGCACGGCGGCGGGCAGCAGGAGACGCGTCGGAAGCCTCACGAACGCAAGTGGCAGTAAGAGCAAATACGGCGACGCCGCAATGGCGCACCGCGCGGCGTAGGCCCAGGGAATCGCCATCGTCGCGCGGTCAAACACCCACCAGGCGCCGAAGGTCAGCAGCAGGGTCAATCCAGTCGTAAGTCCCACCGCGGCGACCGCGCCCCCCAGGCCGAATCGCTGGATGAGCCAGAAGTCGGCGATCGCCGCGAAGCCCAGCTGGGCGATGGTGATCAGCGCGTTCAACCAGGCCAGCTCCCGCACGCGGACAACGAGGCCCCATGGTGTCGCCAGCAACGCGGCGACAAAAAACAAGAGCATCACGGGCGCGATCCGTTCGGCCGGTGGAAGACGACCCGACGTATAGAGCCTGATTACCGGAGCGAGCAGCGCGCTGCCGGCAAACGCAAGTGGGAACGCCACCAGAAAAATGCCCTTGTAGAACGCCATGACCGACGTCCGGACTCGCGTTGTCTCGTGACGCCAGCCCTCCAGCGTGCCGACAACCCAGGCACCCGTCAGCAAACTGGGAATCAACGAGACGAGTCGTTGCGGGATGTTGTACCCGGTGTCGTAGTAGGCGACGGCCGTTGAGCCGGCAAATCGTAAGAGAAAAATATTTTCGAATTGCAGGCCGACGGCCGAGGCGATCAACAGGCTCGGCAGCCAGCCGCTGGCATACACGAGCAATCGGCGCCAGCCGACGCGGTCCCCGGGGATCCCCTGCGCCCGACGAATCCGGCGCAGAAGAATGACGAAGTACGTCAGGGCGAGCGCCGACTGGCCGACCGCGCCGGCCACGAGGACGGCTCTCAGATCGGCGCCACCGCGTAAGAACAACACGGCGAGCCCGAGCGTCAGCGCGCCTGCAATCGGGGTCGCGATCGCCTGGCTGCGCATGTCGTAGATGGCCACCAGCGCGAACGACAGGACGCCCGCCGCGATGCCGCCGAGCAGCAAGACCGTTCCCAGGGCAAGCAAATCAGCGACGTGGGCATTGAGCACGGCGTCGATCTGGGAGCGAAAGAGAAAGACCAGCCCGCTCGTCACCAGCCAGACGCCAACGATCGCGATCGCGCTCTTGCGTAGCAGGTCATACGCGGCGGCCCGGTCGCCGCGGCCCAGGACCTCGGGGAGGTAACGGAGCAACCCCTGGTCCTGGCCGAAGGTAGCCAGCAACGCGACGTAGACCAGGACGCTAAGGACGAACGTATACCGGCCGTACTCGGCGGCCGGAAGCCGGCGGATCAGGAAGGCGCCCAGCGCAAGCGTTGCGATCGCGCTCAGTGCCCGCCAGGCGATTGTCCAGCCGACGAGGGCCGTCGTCCGGTCCGCCAGCCCAGCGCTCGAGGCATCGCTGGAGCGGGGCCGATCGACTGACGCCATGACCTCGCGGGATTATAGGGCGGTTCCGGCTACAATGCCGGGCGATGTTCCTCTGGACGGATCTGGTCGAACTGGTCCGTCACCCGTTTTCGGGTCTGGGCACGATCGACGCGCGCCGGCGCCTGGCTGACGGCCTGCTGGCTCTGGGGCTGTCCGTGACGCTGCCGGCAGCCGTCGCAGAGCTCGCGGCGCTGGGACCGTTTCGCCCACCCGCCAATCTGGGCTCGTTGCCGTCGCTGACGGCGCAGGGGGCCGATATCTACGCTCGTTGGGTTTACGTGAACCGGTTCGTGGTCCCCCTTTATGGCGTCGCCATCAGCTTGGTTCTTTGGATCGCGGCCGGCGGCTTGATTCACGTGATCGCTCGCGCGCTGGGCGGCCGCGGCAGCTTCGCCGGACTCATGAAACTGCTCGGCTATGCCGCGCTCGTCGGGCTGGTCACCCTTCCCGTTGGCCTGGCCGACGCGTTGCTGAAGCTCCAGGGTAACGCCAGGGCGGAGCTCTCCGTCGGCCAGCTGGCCGGTCTGTTGGGCGTGGCGATCTTTCTCTGGCAGAACGCGCTGCTCGTGATGGCAACCCGCCAGCACCACGCGATATCGACGGAACGTGCGGTCGCGGCCGTCATCGGGCCGATCGGCGCGGTCCTGGTCCTGGCTCTCGCGCTCATTATTCTTGCGATAACGTTGGCGATCATCGCGCAGCAGCCGGCATGATCGACGGCAAGTTTCCGGAGAACTTTCTCTGGGGCACGGCCACCGCGGCGCATCAGGTCGAGGGCGGTAACCACGGCAACGACTGGTGGGCCTGGGAGCAGGTTCCCGGGCATATCAAAAATAACGACCGGTCTGACCCAGCCTGCGATCAATACGAACGATTCCGGACCGACTTCGACTTATTGCGATCTTTACATCAAAACGCGCATCGACTGTCGCTCGAGTGGTCTCGCATCGAGCCGGCGCCTGGCCAGTTCTCGGCGACCGCCCTGGCGCATTACCGGGATGTCCTGCAGGCCCTGCGCGACCGCGGCCTGGAACCGATGGTCACGCTGCATCACTTCACGAACCCAAGCTGGATCGTCGCCGCCGGCGGTTGGGAGGCTGCCGGTACGGCTGAACATTTCGCCAGCTTCGCCGAGCGCGTCACCGACGAACTCGCTGGACTGGCGCGCATTTGGATCACGATCAACGAGCCCACGGTCGTCGCCTACCAGGGCTACGTGCGCGGTGAGTGGCCGCCCGGCAAACGCGACCTGGGGGCGGCGCTACGGGTCGTCGCGACGCTGATCCGCGGCCACTGGCTCGCCTATGAGCGCATCAAGCACCGGCATCCTGAGCTCCAGGTCGGGCTGGCGCATCACTTGCGGATCTTTGACCCGTTTCGCTGGTTTGCGCCGCAAGACCGCGCCGTCGCGGCGGCGTTCACTCGCGTCTTCAACGAGACCATGTTGCGATCGCTGCGCGAAGGCCGGCTGGTCTTTCCATTGCGACACAGCAATGCCCGTGGCCCACGCGATAGCCAGGACTTTATCGGCCTGAACTATTACACGCGGGAGCTCGTGAGATTCAATCATCGCTATCGCGCCGAACTCTTCGGCCAGCGGATGCAGGTCGAGCCCACGCCGCGCTCGGACCTGGCCTGGGAACTCTATCCCGAGGGCCTGTATCGGACGCTGATGGGATTGCGCCGCGAGCAACTGCCGATCTATGTCACGGAAAATGGCATCGCCGACCGGGACGACGCGTTGCGACCGGAATACGTGTTGACGCATGTAAAAGCGATGCTTCGCGCGATCCAGGCCGGTGCGCCGGTTCGCGGCTACATGCATTGGACCTGCTTCGATAATTTCGAGTGGGCGGAGGGCTATAGCGCCAAATTCGGCTTGATCGCCTGCGATCCGGTCACGCAGGAACGCCGGGTGCGGCCAAGTGGCAGGCTCTATGCCGAGATCTGCCGGAGGAACGAGGTCCCGGCTACCGTCGAGCTTCCGCCAGCGGCGCAACCGCCCGTTGAGCCGGGCGACCCGACTGACCGGCGCTGACCCGCTCCGACGGACGTGGAGGGTCGCCAACAAGAAATCGTTGCTCCATCTGTGCGATGACCTGGCCGGAAACGTCCAGCTCGGCACTGACCCGGTAGACGCCGTCGGCATGCAGGCGGACGACGGGTTCGGCGACAACCACCGCCGGGTCGACTTGATCGGGGATGGTCACCCAGTCCTGGCCCCGGAAGCGACGCTTTGCGAACCAACCACGGACCTCGCGCCAGAGGCTCGTCTGGTGCGCGCGCTCGCGCTCGATCCTCCAGCGCAACCGCGCACGGCCGTGCCGGCCGGGATCATCGTTAACGCAGACAATCCGCAGGTGCTGCAGCCGTCCACGCGGCAGCCGGAGCACGAGTCCGTCGATGGCCGCCTGGTTCTCGGGCAGGTCGACGGTGAGATATAACGGCGCAAAGGCGTCGCCGACGGTCCGGTAGGCGCGCTTCGGCCGGCGGGCCTGGTCGACGATCGCCGCCGTGATCGCCGGGAAGCTGTCGACGAGCTGGAAGAGCAACACGCCGCCGCAATGTGCGAACTTCTGCCGCCGGAAACGATCGATGGCAAAACGCAGCAAGTGCGCCTGGTACTCCTGGCTGGCACGGACATAGGCATCGCGGCTGGGATGCGCCGACGGCGGCCCGATGCCGCTGCGCAGCCACTCCGCCGGCTGGTACCCGGCGTAGCGCCAGCTCTCATCGTCGTCGGCAACCGGCCAGCCACGATTCAGGTGCCGCCAGACTGGCGAGTTCGCGTTGGGCAGGGCCTGGGCCCCGACCTCGCTGACGAACGCCGGGCTGAGGCCGCCAAGCTCGCGCCAGTGGCCGTGCGACCAGCCGTGGCCGCAATGCAGGTCCTGGTCACCGGCACCGGCGAGCGCCGGACGTGACGGATCGATACTGCGCAATCGTGCCGCGGCTTCCTCGTCGACATCGAGATTCAGTTGTTCCGTATGACGCTCGCCCAACCAGGCCTGCGAGCGGCTCCACGGTGGGTCCGCATGAACGGCATAGGTGATCACGCTCGGTCGATTGAATAGCAAATGCACCATCTCTTCCGCCTGGGCCGTGACGGCTTCGCGGAAAAACGCGAGCGACCGGGCATCGGAACGGTGAATATATGACCCCGTCATCGGCATGTCCTGCCAGAGCATGACGCCGGCGCGATCGGCGGCTTCGTAGAGGGCCGGCGGCTCGAGGTGGGCGTTGAGGCGCAGCATGTCCATGTTGGCCTGCCGTGCCAGCTGGACGTCAGATCTCAGGAGATCTTCGCCGGCCGCGTCGAGAAAAAATTCGCTGCAGTAATTGGCGCCGCGCATGAACATCGGCCGGCCGTTGATGGCGTAGGTCCAGCCTTCAGCTCGGGTCTGCAAGCGGACCTCACGAATGCCGAACGTCTCGCTCAGGTTGGAACTCTTGCGTTCGTCGGCGGTGATCTCGACCTCGGCCCGGTAGAGGGCGGGGTCGCCGTGCGCCCACGGATACCACAACTGGGGATCGGGAACGGCGAGCTCGACGGACAGTTCCTGGACGTCGTGGCCGTTGAGCCGGAAGGCCCGCCGCATTTCGAGGGGTGCGCCGAATTCGAAATTATCGGCAGCAACCCGGATCAACAGCTCGCCGGTCATGATCCGGCCATCCAGGTTACGCAGCCGCGTCCGCAACGTCAGACGGGCGAGGTCACCTTGCTCGAGGCGAGCCTCGCAGTGCATCCACTCGGCGACGACATGCCCAACCTGCTCGAGCAAGACCGGTTGCCAGAGGCCCATGGGGACGTGCCAGACGTATTGCTCGCCAAGGCGCCCCAGTTCGCGGCTCGGATACGGCTTCGCGTCCGAGTCGTTGAAGAGGCCCATCAGGTGGCGTTTCGCCGCGAGGTCGGTCTCGACGGGCGCCTCGATGCAGACGGCAAGGACGTTCTCTTCGAGCAGGAACGACGAGATATCAAACGAAAACGGCGCGAAGTAGCCGTAGTGGCTGCCGAGCAGGCGGCCGTTCAGCCAGACGTTGGCGACCAGGAACGCCCCCTCGAACCGTAGTAACGTCCGTTGGCGATGACGCGGTCTTGGAAAGCGAAGCCGATACCAGATCGCCTCGTTGCCGCTGGTGGCCCCGTGCAGGCGGGGAACCTCGGCCGGGGCCCAGGCATCATCGTCGAAGTCGAGCCGCGGAAAGCCACGATCCTCGCCCTCGCCGAGGGTCGCGATCGCCATCCGCCAGCCGGTCGTCAGCTCCTGCCGGTTCAGGGCCTGCCTCGGAAACAGCGAAAGACAATCGTTCAGGCCCATCAGTTCGTCCGCTCCGACATCGCGCCGGCGACGGACCGAACGCGGTAGAACTCTGGCGTCTTGTGAAACTCTTGCGCGTAGCCTTCGGCGAGATGCTGCTCGACATCATCGATGCCGGTCGCATCCAGCAGCACCAGTACACAGCCCCCGAAGCCACCGCCCATCATCCGCGCCCCGATCACCTGGGGCGTCCCGGCAGCGAGCTCCACGAGGCAGTCAAGCTCCCGGCAGCTTACCGCGAAATCGAGTCGAAGGCTCTCATGCGATGCGTAGAGGAGTGGCCCCAGGCCCCGCGGCGTGCGTCGCCGAAGCGCGTCGCCCGCCTGCAGGACGCGCGCATTCTCGGTGATCACGTGCCGGGCGCGGTGTCGCTCAATCGGGTTGTCGATACGATCCAGGTCCGCTTCCTCGGCATCTCGGAGGCTCGACAGCCCCAGCGCCTCTGCGGCCGCCTCGCACTCAGCACGGCGCTGGTTGTACGCCGAGCCGGCCAGTTCGTGCCGCACTCGGCTGTCGGCCAGCAGCCAGGCAAGGCGACCGTCCGGTAAGGGCACCTGTTCGTGCTCGAGCGACCGGCAGTCGAGCAGTATGGCGTTGCCCCCGCGGGCTTTCAATGCCGTGAATTGATCCATGATGCCGGTCCTCGCGCCAACGAACACGTTCTCGGCCGCCTGGCACAGCCGGGCGATATCCAGCGGGGGCATCTCGATGCCCCTGGCTGCCAGCATGGCGACGGCGCCGGCGACCTCGAGGGCACCCGATGAGCTCAGTCCAGATCCCGCCGGCAGGTCGGACGCGACGAAGACATCCAGGCCGGGGCCGACCCCGTGTTGGTTGTCGATCTCGTGCGCGACGCCCACGAGATAGTCTGTCCAGATACCCTGCCGGCGCGAGGGCAGACGATCGAGACGAGCCGGCGCTTGATATCGATCGCTGCGCAGCGCCAGCTGACTGTCCCGCCGCAGCCGAAGGGCAACCGCGACGTAGCGGTCGATGGCCGCTGGAAGGACGTAGCCCTCGTTGTAGTCCGTGTGTTCGCCGATGATGTTCATCCGTCCGGGCGCGACCGCGACGGCGCCCGGCGGATAGCCGAACGCCTGGCGAAAGCCGGCCCGGGCGCGTTCGTCGAGTTGATGTGGCGCGCTCACGGACGTTCCATCCGGGAAAAGAGCCAGTCGAGCGCGTCTTTAGGATTGGCGGCGATGGGGAGCTCGGGTTCCGTGCGCCGGTCGCGATCAAACCGCCAGGTCTGGATGCCGATCGTCGGTCGACCATCGCGCAACGCCAGCGCAATCTCGGACAGCGTCCCCAGGCCGCCCCCCACCGCAACGACGCCATCGGCCGTGCGGGCGAGGATCGCGTTGCGCGCATGACCCAGGCCGGTGGCGATGGCAACGTGGACGTATTCGTTTGCGTCGTCCGGATCGTCGCCCGGCAACAGACCGATCGTCAGGCCGCCGGCCGCTCGCGCGCCCCGCGCTGCGTGCTCCATCACGCCGGTCAGCCCGCCGCAAATGAGTACGGCGTCGCGTTGCGCAATGCCCCGACCTAATTCGAAGGCTACATCGGCCAGTGACGTCTGGGGGTCTGACTCACCGCAGACCGCAACCAGGCGTCGTCGAGAACTCAACGACTACGAACTATAGCGCTAGATTGTGCGCAACGGAATAACGCTTGCCTGCTTGAAGTTCCGGATACTCACCTGCGCGGCCAAATGCGAGGCGACGTCGCGATAGACCACGGCCAGTTGCGAGTCCGGCTCGTGAACCATCAGGGGCACACCTGGCCCGCCGCCCTCGCGGATGCGCCGATCCAGTGGGATCTCGCCCAGGAACGGTATCTTCATCCGCTCGGCCAGGGCCTTCGCGCCACCATGGCCAAAAATCTCTTCGCGTTCGCCGCAATGCGGGCAGACGAAGTAACTCATGTTTTCGACCAACCCCAGGTTCGGGACCTTCAGGGTGTTGAACATCTGGATGGCGCGCCCGACATCGGCCGTGGAGACGTCCTGTGGCGTCGAGACGACGACGGCGCCCGTCATCGGAATGCTCTGGGACATGGTCAGTTGAACGTCACCGGTGCCGGGCGGAAGGTCAACCACCAGGTAGTCCAGCTCGCCCCAGTTGACGTCGAACAAGAATTGCCGGACGGCTCCCGAGAGCATCGGCCCGCGCCAGATGGCGGGCTTATCGGCCTCGATGAAGAAGGCGATGGAAATAATCTTGAGGCCATAGCGCTGGATCGGAGTGATCTTTTCGTTTTCGGCGTAGGGCTTTTCGTGCTCGGCGCCGAGAAGAATCGGCACGTTGGGGCCGTACACATCGGCGTCCAGCACGCCGACTCGAGCCCCCAGCTGGGACAGCGCCAGCGCGATGTTCACGGCGCAGGTCGACTTGCCGACGCCGCCCTTGCCGGCGCCGACGGAAATAATATTCTTGACGCCCTCGACCTGCTGCTTCTGCGGCACGCCACCGGTCCGCGAGACCTGGGCGTCCCATTTGATCTGCGCTTTGGGCGAGCCAGGCAGCGTCGCCAGGGCCGCATCGATGTCATCGTGGATCTTGTTCTTCAGGGGACAGGCCGGCGTGGTGAGAACCACCCGCATGCCGATCGTCTGCGGATCGATCACGACCACGTCCTGGATCATCTTGAGCTCGATCATGGTGCGCCCAAGCTCCGGATCTTTGACCGGGGCGAGCACCGCCAGAACGTCGGCTTCTGACACTTGCGTGACGGCCATCGCTATCCAGTTTACCGCGAACTTCGGATGTAACTCAGGATGATGTCGTCGATCAGGCGCTCCACGGGGGCCAGGTCGTCCGTGAAGACGATGCCGTTCGGCGGGACACGCCGGATATTCCCGGTCGCGAGCGCGTCGGTAATGATTGGCTGCAGCTTCGCATTGGTCTCGGCCCGGGCCCGGGCCACGAATCGATCGACCGACGCAGCGGCCGACGTCCCGTAGATCACTGTGTTTGTGAACCGCTGATTGGTTTCGATCGTGAAGACGTTCGGAAAGACGGCGTTGAGGGTGCCGCTGAGTGCATCGACCAGGCGATTGTCGGTTGGCGTCCGCCCGACGTTGATCGCCAGCACGCCATCGGGCTGGAGATGGGCCCTGGCACTCTCGAAGAACTCCCGGGTCGTCAGGTAGAACGGGATGTAGGGCTGACGGTACGCGTCGACCAGGATCACGTCGTAGCGGCCCGCCTGGGTCGCCATCCAGTAGCGTCCGTCCGCCACGGCGACGTGCAGGTTGGGCTCGGTCATGTGGAAGTAGCGCCGGCCAACCTCGACGATCTTTGGGTCGAGCTCGACCCCGTCGATTGGGATCGGCCCGTCGATCGCCGTGAATTGCCGAGCAACCGTTCCGCCGGCCAGCCCGACCAGGGCCACACGCCCCGGAACCCGGCCCGACCCGAAGTACGGCGCCAGCAGGACATCGTCCCAGTAGCCGTGGGTATACAGGCTCGTCGGATCGTAAATCGAGTGCACAGCCGAGCCTTCATCCAGCAGCAACTGGGTCTCGGTGCCGGACTTGACGACCTGAATGTAGTTATAAGCGGACTCTGTCTCGAAGACCCGGGTGCCGTAGCTCGCGGCACGGATGGCGCCCCCCGAGAGTAGCGCCAACGCAATGATCACGACGGGGATCAATAAATACAGCCGGCGCCGGCCAGGCTCGTAAAGCCCGGCGGCCGAGATGACTCCCAGGAGAAAGGCCAGGACGAAAATCGTCGGCCGCGTCCCGTAGGTCGGGATCAGCCAGAAGACCGGCACGAAGGTACCCAGGATGCTGCCCAGCGTCGACAGCGCGTAGACGGCGCCCGCCGCGTTGCCGGCCGTTTCGAGCTCCCGGATCCGAAGCCGGATCACGAACGGCGACACCATGCCGAGCAGGATCACCGGCGCGGCAAAAAGCACGATCACGGAAATCAAGGACCCGAGGACCAGGCCGACGGAAACCTGCGCGAAGCCACTCTGCGCCACGGACAGGATGGGTCTCGACACGATCGGGATGGCGGCCGTAAGCAGGGCCGCGGCGGCTGTCAGTTGAAACAGGAGACGCGAATCAGGCCGCCGATCGGCCAGCCGGCCGCCGGCGTAGTAGCCAATGGTGAGGTAGATCAAGATCAGCCCGATCAGCGTTCCCCAGATGAACAGCGACTGACCGAAGAAGGGCGCCAGCAAGCGCGCCGCGGCAAACTCGATGCCCAGGCTCGCCAGCCCGCCGGTAAAGGCCAGGGGAAGCAGGAGCCGGCGCCGCCAGGCGGCCGCCGCTGAGGCGAGCGGTGGCAGACCGGCCAATTCAGGCTTGATCTCAGGGCGCACGGTCCGTTTCAGGATAGCGGGGCCCTACCAGCGAACTCGTCATCAAACGGTCACATGGCGCCCGTTCGGATGTGACAACGGCCTCCTCGCCATATGCCGCCTCGTACTCAGGCCGTTTTAGTAAGCAGGTCATCGAATTCATTTCAAGGAGGACCTGAAAACAATGTTTCGACTCACATCGAAGGTGAAGATTGCGGCCGGTCTGGCTGCTGGCGCGCTGACGTTGGGCGCCGCCGGCGCGTATGCCGCCGCGAACGCAAACAACACCATTACCGTTACGCCGACCCCGATCACCGTGGGCAAGACGGGTGCGACCCTGAGCCTGATCGGCTTCAACGGGACGGCATCGCTGACGCTCCCGACCTTCACGAATGCCGGGGAATGCGTGTCGTTCTTCGCGCAGAACAGGAACATCGCGCTGGCGCCGACAGGTGCCCCGACCGCTACGGTAAAGCTGTCGAAGAACTACCACGGCAAGCTGATGAGTGGCGCCAACGCGTGGTGCAAGACTCAACTGACATCGACCGCGAAGACTGATACCATCGAGACGTCGACTCCGGATGCGACCAACACGGCCGATGCGGCCGAGACGGATAGCACGGTGCCGCCGTCGCACGGGCGTGGCCACGCCAACGGCCACGGCAAGAGCGCGAACTAGTAGATACACCGACAGGGCCCCCGCTGGGGGCCCTTTTTATTTTGCCGCGAGCGAGTTCAGCAACGGGGCTGCGTAATCGTAGCGCCAGATCAAGGTGGCCAGGTCGTGGCCGTCAGGCTCCAGCGCAACCGCCTGCTCGTAGACGTAGAAATAGACGTTCTCGAACGTCCAGTTGCCGAGCTGGCGATCGCCAAAGCTGGCCTGCAGGCGGCTGTCCGTCTCGCCGGCCGCGAAGAGCGCTGTGGCCGAGTCGTAGATCGATCGCAAAATTCGGAGCTGGGCTTCGAGTTCCTCGATGATCGTGACGGAGGCGTGCTCGAACTTGAGCTTGGCGATCCGGCGGCGCAATTCGTTGATCTCCAGCATGTACTCGTCCATGGCTACAGTTTATTCAGGAATCGCCGCGACCAACAAGGGCCTTTTAGCTAATCAGCGAGTGGGCGGCGACCGTGGGGGCGATCAGGATGGCAATGATATTGATCACCTTGATCATGGGGTTGATCGCCGGTCCGGCGGTGTCTTTGTTCGGGTCCCCCACCGTGTCGCCGGTGACGGCCGCCGCGTGGGTCTCCGTACCCTTGCCCCCGTAGTGGCCGTCCTCGATGTATTTCTTCGCGTTGTCCCAGGCGCCGCCCCCGGACGTCATCTGGATCGCTAGAAAGATGCCGGTCACGATGCTCCCGATCAGGAGACCACCGAGGGCCCTCGGCCCCAGTGTGAAGCCGACCACCAGGGGGGCGGCCACCGGGATCAGCCCGGGAATGATCATTTCGCGCTGAGCGGCGCGCGTGACGAGGTCAACGGCCCGTCCATATTCGGGCTGGGCGGTGCCCTCCAACAAGCCCTTGATCTCGCGGAACTGGCGACGGACCTCGACCACGACCTGGCCGGCTGCCCGGCCCACCGCCAGCATGCTCAGCGAGCCGAACAGGAACGGCAGGATGCCGCCGAAAAAGAGCCCGACAATGACGAGGGGATCGGTCAGGTCAAACGGGATGCGCGTGCCACGTCCAACTTCTGTCGTGTACGACGAGAACAGCACGAGCGCGGCCAGTCCGGCGGAGCCGATCGCATAGCCCTTGGTGACCGCCTTGGTGGTGTTGCCGACGGCGTCCAACGGGTCCGTAACACTGCGCACGGACTCCGGCAGGTTCGCCATTTCCGCGATGCCGCCGGCATTGTCCGTGATCGGCCCATAGGCATCGATCGCCACGATGATGCCGGTCATCGAGAGCATCGACATGGCAGCGATCGCGATGCCGTAGAGACCGAAATCACCGGCCGATGGCTGCTGGTTCAGGTAATAGGAGACAAGAATCCCGAGGCCGATGACCAGCACCGGAAGCGCCGTGCTGATCATGCCGATCGCTTGCCCGGCGATGATGTTGGTGGCGGCGCCGGTCGTCGATGCGCGCGCGATCAATCGCACCGGCGGGAAGTCGGCGCTGGTGAAAAATTCGGTGATCGCTACCAGCGCGATGGTGACGACCACGCCGACCACCGCCGCCCAGAAGAGATTGATCGTGAGGCCGATCAGCAGCGTCACGACCAGGAAGCCGGCCAGCGCGAGCACGGCACTGATGGCCAGGCCACGATAGAGGGCGCCCATGATCCAGGTACCCCGGCCGAGCCGCACGAACATGGTGCCGATGACCGTGGCGATGATCGAGATGGCACCGAGGACCAAGGGGTAGAGCACGTACTCGACCTTTCCGGGGAAGAGCAGGCTGCCCAGCAGCATGGCGGCAATGGCGGTCACGGCGTAGGTTTCGAACAGGTCGGCGGCCATGCCGGCGCAGTCACCGACGTTGTCACCGACGTTGTCCGCGATCACCGCTGGGTTGCGCGGATCGTCTTCAGGAATACCGGCTTCGAGCTTCCCGACAAGGTCGGCGCCGACGTCGGCCGCCTTGGTGAAGATACCGCCACCGAGCCGGGCGAAGACGCTGATCAGGCTGGCCCCGAAGGCCAGGCCAACGAGCGACTGGGGCTTCTGAAAGACCCAGTAAGAGATAGCCACGCCCAGCAAGCCGAGCCCTACGACGAAGAGGCCGGTGACGGCGCCGCCGCGGAATGCCAGCCGCAAGGCAGGATCCACGCCACCGAAAGCCGCCTGGGCGGTGCGGACGTTGGCCCGGACCGAGACGCCCATCCCGACATAGCCGGCCAGGGCCGAGCAGCCGGCGCCCACGACGTAGAGAACGCCGGTCTGCCAGTTGATGGCAAACGTGATGACCAGCGCGAGGATGACGCCGATCACGGCGATCACGCTGTACTGCCGATTCAGGTAGGCGGCCGCACCTTCCTGGATGGCCCGCGCGATCCGCTGCATGGTTTCGTTTCCGGGATTGGCGGCCAGGACCCAGCGAATGAGGTATCCGCCATAGGCGAGCGCGGTCAGCGCCGCGATGCTGACCAGGACCAGGACAGCCGTCGACGTCGACGCATCAATGGTCACCGCGGCCGCGACGAACAGAGTCAGAGCCAACCTTCCTTTAGTGTGGGTGCACCGAAAAACGCCCGCCGTATTGTAGGCGTCAGGCCGATTATGTCCTTGGGCGTCCGAACAACGCCAGCACCTGGTCCCGGATCCATTTCGGTGGCGGCACCCCACCGGGCCGCAGGCGGTCGGGGCCGGTGACGAGGACATCGTCGCTGGCTTCCGTGGCCGGCGATTCGCGCTTGGGGGGTGTGATGTAACCGACCCCCAGCGTTTCGGCCAGGTCGCGAATCCGGTTGAAGAAGCCCGACGTATGGGGCGAGCGATCGAGTTGCAAGCCGGTGAAGTCGTAATGATGCACCCACTCGTGCAGCAGCGTCTCGAGGAAGACCTTCGGCGCCAGCACTTGCTGGCGGATCGCCGTCAGGTTGTAGATGCGGATCGTCCCGCGCTGCGGTGCCGCCTCCCAGGCGATTCGATAGTAGCCATAGGTCTTGACCTCCAGGCGGCCGCCGCGCGTGCGATGCCGCTGCGGACGATCCGCCACCGTTAGCTTGCACGGCGGCAGGCCGGCCGCGGCGTCGAGGACATCGAGCAATGCCTGCCCCTTGGCTTGCCGTCCGGCCGCCGTGGCCTCATCCAGAATCGAGAGCGCGATACCTTTTCCGAGAGGAAACTCGCGCCAGCTGACGGTCTCAACGCCCTTGCTGCGTTCGTAAGCGGATCTGGGCATTCCCTGTCATTATGGGGCGCGTGCCGCAGTCGAGCATCATCGTGGTCGGGAACGAGATCCTCCGCGGATTTACGGTGGACACCAACTCGAACTGGCTCGCCATGCGACTCTTTCGTTGCGGGTTTCCGGTCCGGTTGATCACGACCGTGGGCGACGTCGACGCCGATATCGTCTCGGCCGTTCACGAACACGTCAAGCGTCCCGAGCTGACGCGCATCTTTGTTTGCGGCGGGCTCGGACCCACACCCGACGACCGGACCTACATCGCGCTAGGGCGCGCGCTCGATCAGCCGCTGGCCTACCGGCGCGAGGTCGGAGCACAGATGCAGAACCTGATGTTCATGCTGAACATGGCCGCACGCCGCGGCACCGCGGCCCTCAATGCCGGTAATCGGCGAATGGCGACACTGCCCGTGGGAGGGACGCTCATCCGCAACGGCGCCGGCATGGCGCCGGGCCTGGCATTCGACCTGGGCGAGGGCCGGTACCTGTTTGCCCTTCCCGGAGTCCCACACGAGCTACGCGCCGTCTACGAGGACGTCGAGCTTCGCTACCTGACGGGCGCCCGTGCCGACGTCGTGCGCGAGCTGCACTACAAGATGGCGCCGGAAAGCATGTTCCACGACGTGATGCAGGCGCTCGAGCAGGAGTTCCCGGATGTCTCGCTGGGATCCTATCCGCAGACGGAGACCCGCGAGCTCATCCTGCGGGCGTCAGGCCCCGACGCGCAGCGCGTCGAGGCCGTGATCAACGCGATCCGCGACCGCGTCACGCAGTACGCGCCGGTCGCCTAAACCAAAAAACGGCGGCCCCGGTGGGCCGCCGTCCCATCGAACGAATGCCTAGTGCTTCTGCGCGACGGCGCTCACCGCGCCGCCGTGGTTGGCGTTCTCGCTGTCGCCGGGGGTTGCGGTGGCGTCGCTCTTGGCAACGGCGCTGACGGCGTCGCCATGCGCGTCCTTGTCGCTATCGGTCGTCGTGTCGGCGGCCTTGTCGGCCGCTGCCTCGGCAGCCTCGTCGTTCGCCTCGGTCGCGTCCTCATCGGTCGCGTCGACATCGGTGTCAGCCGCTTCCACGTCCGTGTCGGCGGCCTTGGCTGCCGCGTCGGCCGTGGCATCCGCCTTGGCCGCGTCCGACTTTGTCTCGCCCTTGGCGCTCGCCAGGGTGCTGATCGCGTCGCCTTTCGCCTCGCCCGTGAGCGCGGTGGTGGTAGCCAGCGTGCTCACGGACTTCCCCTGCGAGCTGGCCGCCACGACGGTCAGTGCGCCAACGGCCAGCAGCACGGCTGCCCCTGCGGCAATCCAGATCGATCGAAGCATAAAGAAACCCTCCTGGTTTTTTCGAGATTCCTGCCTGTTAGAACGCAGGAACCGCGATCTACATACTGTCCAGCTTGAGAGTCTCTACTTTCCCTTGAAGTCTGGTTGCTGTTTGCTGACAAAGGACATGATGCCAACCATCGCGTCCTCGGTCATCGCGGCACGGCCGAAGTTCTCGGCCTCGACTTCGTAACCCTTGCCCGGGGGTCGTTCCAGGCCTGCGAGCAGCGCTTCCTTGGCGAGTCGAATAGCAATGGGCGCCGCTTGGGCAAGCCGTCGAGCCCGCTCGAGCACAGCGGCCTGAAAGCCCTCGGCGGGCAGCGCGGCATTGATGAGCCCGATGGCCGCCGCCTCGGGCGCCTTGAGCCTGGCCGACTCGAAGATCATCTCGGTGGCGCGGGCGCGGCCGACCAGGCGGGGCAGGCGCTGGGTGCCGCCGGCGCCCGGGATCAATCCGAGGTTGGTCTCGGTTTGCCCGATGGTCGAGCGCGAGTCGTCGATCATCAGGCGGTAATCGCAAGCGAGCGCCAGCTCACAGCCCCCGCCGAGTGCATGCCCGTTGATGCCGGCGATCAGGGGCTTCGGAAAGTGTTCGATTTCGCCGAAGGCGGCCTGGCTGCGACGCGACATCTGGGCTACGCGCTCCAGGGTTGAGGGATTGTCGCGATCGAAGCCACCGTCACCACCCATAGCCTTGATATCGGCACCGGCCATGAAATAGCGATCGATGGCGCTGGTGAGCACGACGACGCGGGTTGCATCCTGGTCCTTGACCCGATTGAGCGCCTCGATCAACTGCTCCTGCAGCTCGGGTACGAGCGCGTTGACCGGCGGCCGGTTCATGCGGATGGTGGTGACGAAATCGCTGGTCGAGACCTCGAGCAGACTGTCCATCAGAACGTGAACAGGTCCAGGCCACCTGTCACGGGCAACGCCACCCCGGTGATGTAGCCCGCGGCAGGCGAGCAGAGGAACGTGATCGCGTTGGCAATGTCCTCGGGTTCGCCTGGCCGGCGCAGCGCCACCCGTTTGATCATCCGTTCATTCATGTCGGCGCGGCCCATCTTGAAGGCCTCGGTGCCGATGATGCCCGGCACGACGGCGTTGACGGTGATGTTGTACCGGGCGCCTTCCAGCGCCAGCGTCCGCGCGAGCCCAACCAGGCCGGCTTTGGTCGTGGCGTAGCTCGCCTGGCCGAAGCCGCCGAGGGCGCCGGCAATCGACGACATCATGATGATCCGGCCCCAGTTGCGCTGCTTCATGTGCGGCCAGACCGCCTTCGAACAGTTGAACGCCCCGGTCAGGTTGACCTTCAGGTCGCGGTCCCAGAGCGCGTCGACCTGGTTCTCGAGGGACGCCACGTGGTCCAGCGTTCCGGCATTGTTGACAAGAATGTCGAGGCTGCCGAAGTCTTTGACCACCTGGTCGATGACATGCTTTACTTGTTCGCGATCGGTCACGTCCATCTTCAGGGCGACCGAGCGCCCGCCCATTTGCCTGATTTCGTTGGAGGTCTTTTCCGAGTAGACGGCTTTTTGCGAGGCCATGGCCTGCGACAGCACGCTCTGCGAGTCCTCCGCGGCTTTTTCGAGCCCCGGGTCGCTCTCGATCAGGATGTCGGTAACCACCACGTCGGCGCCGGCCCGCGCGAGCGCCAGGCAGTCGGCCCGACCGAGACCGCGCGAACCGCCCGTAACCAGGGCCACCTTCCCCTTGAGGTCGATCATGGCTAGCTCGCCTTCCGGATCTGGGGCTTCGGTTGCTCGCGCGTCAGCGGACGCCGCTCGCCTGAGATGGCTCGAGAGATCACGAGTCGCTGAATCTCCGACGTCCCTTCCCAGATCTGGTAGATCTTGGCGTCGCGCATCCATTTCTCGACGGGATACTCGCGGATGTAGCCGTTTCCGCCAAGGACCTGGACCGCCTCGAGCGTGACCTGCATCGCCATATCGGCCGAAAAGGCTTTCGCCATGCTGCCCTCGGCGCGGGTGAAGAGCATGTTGTTCTGCGCCATCCAGCCCGCCCGCCAGGTGAGCAGGCGCGCCGCGTCGATGTTGATCGCCATCTCGGCCAGCTTGAAGCCGATGCCCTCGTGCTTGATGATCGGCTTGCCGAAGGCCACCCGCTGCTGGGCGTAGTCGAGGGCGTACTCATAGGCGGCGCGGGCAATACCGATGGAGCCGGCCGCGACCGAGGGCCGCGAGTACTCGAGCATCTGCAAGGCGCCGAGTGCGCCAGGGCCGGCATCGGGATCGCCGGGCTCGCCCCCCAGCCGGTTCCCGATCGGCACGAAGCAATCCTGGAGGATGACCTGCGCGGTGTGTGAGGCGCGGACGCCGAGCTTCTTTTCTTTGCGGCCCATGCTGAGCCCCTTGTTCCCCTTCTCGACGACGAAAGCGGCGATGCCGGCGGGGCCGATGCTGGGATCGGTGTTGGCGAAGATCACGTGCAGGTCGGCGATGCCGCCGTTAGTGATGAACTGCTTGGTGCCGTTGATCAGGTAGCCGCCATCGACTTTCTTCGCCGTGGTGGTGATCGCCATCGCATCGGAGCCGGTGCCCGGCTCGGTCAGCCCCATGGCGCCGACCACGGGGCTTTTGGCGTTGCAGAATTCGCCGATCCACTTCTTCTTCTGCGCCTCGTTGCCCATTGCTAGGACCGCGGCCGCGGCCAGTCCCGTGCCGGTAATCGCTACCGCAATGCCGGCGCAGCCCCAATGCAACTCCTCGGCGATCAGCATGCTGGAGATCATGTCGAGACCACCGCCACCGTAGGCCTCGGGCATCGACGCCACCGGCGTCAGCCCGACTTCGTGGGCCTTTTTCAAGACCGGCCAGGGGAATTCCTCGGTCTCGTCGTAGTGGGCCGCCACCGGCCGGATCTCTCTCTCGGCGAATTCGTGGGCGAGCCCCTTGATCTCTTCCTGCTCCGGGGTGAGAGTGAAGTCAAGCGGCATGGTTACTGCTCCTTTGTGGCGGGGAACTCGGCCTCGGCCACACCTTTGTTGAAGACTTTTTCTCCGCGCTGATTGGTAACGAGCAGGTTGATCACGAGGCGTCGCGTTTCGTCGTCCTTCGATGCCACACTGCCCGAGCAGGTCACGTCATCGCCGGGGAGGACCATGCCCGCGAAGCGACCGTGCAGGCTTTTGAGCAACGACCGATCGCCCAGCCAATCGGTGACCATCTGGTTGGCAAAGGCCATCGTCAGCATCCCATGGGCAATCACGCCCGGGAGGCCGGCCGAACGGGCGAAGGTCTCGTCCAGGTGGATGGGGTTGCGGTCGCCCGACGCCTCGGCGTACTGTCGGATCTGGTCGACCGTCACGCGCTTGGTCAGCGGCGGTAGCGTCTGCCCTGGAGTCACGCGATCGAAATCCAGTGTGCTCATGGTCTTCATGGCTTTCGGATGATAAACAGCGCGGTGCCGTCCGAGACCAGACGGTCCTCCGCGTCCCTCGCCTTCAGCTCGAACGTGACCAGTTCCATCTCGCCGCGCGAGTTGATCGCGGTCAGCCGCCCGATGGTTTTGATCCGATCGCCCGGGCGCACCGGCCGCTGGAAGGTGAAGCGCTGCTCGCCGTGCACGAGATGGGCGACGTCGAGGGCCACCTCCTGGTCGGTCCAGAGCTGCCAGTAGGCATCGAAGCCGTAGACCATGGCATAGGTCGGCGGCGCAATCAGCTCGTCCTCTTCACGCCGGTCGCCCACCGCAGCCATGTAGTCGCGGATGGACTGCTCGGTGACCTCGAACGGCGCCGTCTCGTAGCTCCGGCCGACCCAGCGCGAATCCGTCACTACTGCAACAACCCCTGCAGTTTCATCGCCAGCCCCATGTCGCCCTTGACCTTCAGCTTCTGCTGCATAAATGCGGTCACCGGATTCAGCTTGCCGGTCGCGATATTCATCCAGTCGTCGGTCGTGGCGATGAGTGTTGTGTTCGGGCTTTGCGCCGGCCCCTGGATGAGTTCAGGGGCGCCGTTGGCGATCTTCAGCGTCCACGATTCGCCGCTGAGATCGAACTGGTAGGTCGCATTCAGACCCGCGGACTTCTCCGGATGTGACTTGATGCGGTTCTGGATTTCGGTGAATACTTCTTTGGCTTCAGGCATGTGTGCCTCCTTGTGGTGGTTGCGCTGGGATGGATGGCGCGCCATTGAGAAACAGGCTGGCGCAGGCCTTGGCAAGCGCAGCGGCGCTCATGGACGGTTCGTCTCTACGTTGAAAGTGCTGCCAGTACGCGATCTGGGAGGCGATTCCGAGTAGCGCGAATGCCGCCAGCGCGGTCTCGCCCACGCCGAGTTGCTCGAGCGTTGGCCGAAAGGCCATGGCGAGTGTCTGGCCCAGCTCGGTTTGGCGGCGCTCGAAGCTCTCATCGATGGCGAGCCCCTCGGTCATCAGTCGCCGGTTCCAGGCCGCGTACTCCTCGTAGTACTCGAAGTAAGCCTGCAGCCCCGCCTCGAGCCGCCGGCCGGCATCGGCCTCGTCCCGGGTCGACCAGTAGATCCGGCGGCGCAGCAGCGTCGCCATCTCATCCTGGAGAGCCGCAAAGACCGCCTTCTTGTCGGCAAAGTAGAGGTAGAACGCCCCCTGCGAAAGGCCGGCCGCCTGCACGATCGCACTAACGGTGGTGCCGTGGTAGCCGTCACGCTCGAAGACCGCTCGAGCGGCCTCCAACAACTCGCCGCGGCGGACCCATTGCCGTTCGGTCATGGGTGCTTCGCTAGCGGTTCTACTGACTGACACGTCAGTCACCAGCCTAGCAGAATGTCGGGACGGCTGGCAAGCGATCACCATCGCGTTGGGAGGTGGATCTACTTGATGGCGACGAAGAACCGCTCGACGGCCGCCCCCGTCTGGCTGGTCGCCGTGAACATGAAGGCCCGCAGTGGCGCCAGGTAGGCAACCGCCTTGGTCTCCATGCCGGAGCTCGTCGGCAGCTTCTCGAGGACGCTGACGAGCCGCGCGACGTTGACGTAAAAGATGCCCGCCGGGTGGGCCAGCGAGGCGCTGCTGGCCGCCTGGTAGGTCGAGTCCGCCGTGATGTTCGAGCCGCCGGCGTGGGCGTCGATCAGGGCCTTGATTTCCACTGGGCTCGAGGCGAGGATTCCCATCCCATCGAGCGCGGCGTACGACGGCATTAGCCCGGGCACCTGGCCTAGCGACGAGCTAGTCAACGTGGTGATGACGGTGCCCCGATAGGTGGTCCGGGTAATTCCTGCGACAGCCTTCTGCTGACCCGTTGTCGCGGAGGCGAGCACCGCGAGCTTTCCAAAGAAGGCATCCATGGCCGCTGCATCATTGGTGCCGATCAGGATCGCACCGCTCGGAATGGAATTGCTTCCGAGCTCGACCTCTACGCCGAGGTCGCCGGTCAGGTGCGACAGGATGCCCTTCGAACCGGTCAGGCCAACGGCGTCGGTACTCGCCTGCACGCTCGGATCGCTGCCGTACTGGGCGAGCAGCGTTTTGATGCCCTGGTCGACGTTGGCGATCGCCAGGAACGCGTCGCTCGATTTGGGAATCCAGCGAATGACAGCGTCCGGGCGGCCCGTCGCGGTGAATGCCTGACGGGTTGCCGGGGACAGTTTGTTGACGTCCAGCTTCACGGCGACGTCGAATGCGACGCCGGCGCCGGTTGCCGAGACGGCACCGCCGATTCCCTGCAGCGCATTGAGGTCATCCAACGTCTTGAGCGCCGGCAGGCCGAGTGTGGATGGCTTGGTCATTTGTTTCTTGACGCCCGCGACCAGCGCCTTACCGGCGACATACCCCGTGCCGACCCGGTCGGACGGTAGCAATGTCATCGTCGCCTTGAAATCGGAGGAGTCGACCAGTCGGGCGCTTCGCCCCTGATCGGTGTCGATGATCTCGTGAATCACCGCCGACGAGCTCGCGAGCACGACGACGTGGTCGACGTAGCTGTAGGCGACCGGCTTATCGGCGGTCACGGTCGGTGTACCGGACGCGATGCTGATCCCGTTGTAGGTCTCGTCGCGCCATGTGTACTTCTTCCCAATGGTCCCGCTGCGGAGCTTGGCGAGAGCGGCGTTCGCCTTCGCGTCGTCACGCGAAGTCGCAAACAGCGCGTAGGGAGAATCGGCCCCGCTCTCGAAGTTCATCTTGCCGCTGACCCCGATCTCGCCGCCGAGCCAGGGCTGTACGTCGGTGGTGAACGAGAGGCCGCTCTGCTTTAGCGCCTCGTCGAGCTTGGTTGCGATCGCGGCGTCCGTGCGCGTATCCGGGAAACTATGAACGGCCCGGAGCAGGTTGACTTTCTGGGCGAGCGAGGGATTGAGGTTGGCGATCACCATGACGTCGTGGGTCGCCGGCACCATCTTCTCGACGCTGGGATTCGACTGGGTCAGCAGCAGGACGGCTGCCACCGTAACGGCGCCGACCACCAGTGCTCCGGCGGCTGAAATGACGATCAGCCCGTAGCGGGCAAACCATAAGCGGGTTGGGCCAGAGGGTAGCGTAGCGGCCCCAGGCGTCAGCTCTGGTTGCGGCGGTGTCAGGTCGCCTTCGTTGTTCATCGCCGGGATGCCTCACAGCATCAACTCCGGCGATTAGGTCAACTTGTTAGCTGCGCGGGCTCGTTGCCGGGGCGTTGCCGAACTGCAACTTGGCCAGAACCAGCATCTCATCGGGGGAGAACCCGGTGGTCCGACCGGCCGCATATTGCCGCTCGACCTCCCGGTGGATGGCCACTACCCGTGGGTCGTCCTTTCGCACCTGGGCGGCGCCCTTCAAACCGAGCGTCGTGTTGATCCAGTAGGCAACCCCCGCCAGGCCAGAGCGATCGTTGACCGTGACCCCGAGTGGCCGGTCAAGGATGCGCGCCGTGTCGAAGATGTTGTAGATCTCTTCGTTTTTCAGCAGCCCGTCGGCATGGATCCCGGCGCTCGTCACGTTGAAGCCCGCGCCGGCGAACGGATAGTTGGCGGGCAACGGGGTTCCAAGATGGTCGCGGAAATAGGCGGCCGCCCGCGTAATCGCCGTGGTATCGACACCCGGCGTCTCCCCTCGTAGCCCGATGTAGTCAATGACCAGCGCTTCCAGCGGCGGATTGCCGGTTCGCTCCCCGAACCCAAACAGCGAACCATTCGCCGCGGCGCAGCCGTAGAGCCAGGCAGCGACGGTGTTGACCTCGCCACGGTGGAAGTCATTGTGCCCGTGCCATTCGAGGAGTTCCGGCGCGACGCCCAGCGTTCGCGTGAAGTACTGCACCAGTCGAGGCACGCCGCGCGGAAGCGCCGCCTCCGGCCAGGGCAACCCGAAGCCCATGGTGTCGCACAGCCGGAATTTCACCGGGACATTCGCCTCGCGCCCGATCGCCTGGAGCGACTCAACCAACGGCGCCACGAAACCGTCCAGGTCCGCGCGGGTCAGGTCTTCCAGGTGGCAGCGGGGCCGCATGCCGGCCTGGATCACGGCACGGACGACCTTGCCGTAATCGTCCGCCGCCTGGCGGCGCGTCCGGTTCATCTTGAGGTAGATGTGGTAATCGGATGCCGAAACCAGGATGCCGGTCTCCTTCACGCCCGTTGTCTGCACGGTCTTGAGATCGTCCAGTGAGGCGCGCATCCAGGTCGTCACCTCAGGTCCGGGTCGCTGCTGGCACTCGGCGATCGCCTCGCGGTCGACCGGCGTGTAGGCAAAGAACTCGGTCTGCCGGATGACCGGCCCACCCAGCTGGTTCAGCAGGTCGTACAGGTGGACGATCTGCTCGACGCTGTACGGGGCGCGGGCCTGCTGGCCGTCCCGAAACGTCGTGTCCGTGATCCAAATATCGGCCGGCAGCTCTATCGCTACCGGGTCCGCCGCGAACCGGATCGGCGGGATCCGAGTGTACGGGAACTCGCCGCGGAGCAGGTTCGGTTCGGTTCGGTCCAGCACACAGCCATTCTATGCATATGTTGATTTGCATTGCAACATGTTGACTGCAACAGCCTCGTCCGCTACTCTTTGAAGCAACCGTGATCGAAATCCAGGGGGAGCCCTACCTGAGTGCCGCCGAGGTCTGCGAGCTGCTCGGCGTGAAGCCCGCGACGCTCTACGCCTATGTCAGCCGAGGCGTGCTCAAGAGCTACCGCCAGGGCATCAAGCGGGCACGTTTATACCGTCGGGATGACGTGCAACGCGTCCTGCATCTGCGGCCGAGTCGGGACACGCGCTCCCTCCCCCACGCCGCCGACTGGATGGGCGACCCTTAGCGGAACGTGCTGTAGTCGATCTCCTTCTTACGTTCGAACGCTTCGTCGCGGCTGGTGAACGTCTGGAAGTAGCCTCGGCCATGCAGCACGTAGATGCCATCGACATCGTCGCGCGTCACCTTCAATTCGGGCAGATCGATGTTGTAGACCTGGCCCGATTCGGTCGCGCGAAGGCGAGGGGTTGCCATGGGCGGATTGTATCGCCGCCGCCGGCCGGTTAGGCGACGGTCACCTCGTCCATCAAGTAGACGTCCTGCACCGCGTTCAGCAGCTGGATGCCCTCGCTCATCGGCCGCATGAACGCCTTGCGGCCCGTGATCAGCCCCGTGCCGCCCGCTCGCTTGTTGATCACGGCCGTCCTGACGGCTTCCTTGAGATCGCTCTCACCCGACGACGCGCCGCCCGAATTGATCAACCCACTGCGCCCCATGTAGCAGTTGGCGACCTGGAAGCGGGTCAGGTCGATCGGATGGTCGCTGGTCAGCTTCTCGTAGACCGCCTTGGTCGTCTTGCCGAACTTCAAGACCTCGAAGCCGTGATTGGTCTCGGGTAGCTTCTGCTTGATGAAGTCGGCCTCGATCGAGACCCCGAGGTGATTCGCTTGCCCGGTGAGGTCGGCGGCGACTTCGTAGTTGACGCCATCTTTGATGAAGGCGGGATTCCGCAGATAGCACCAGAGCACCGTGGCCATCCCCAACTCGTGTCCCTCGTGGAAGGCGGCCGAGATCTCCTGGATCTGCCGGTCTGCCTCGGGGGAGCCAAAATAGATCGTCGCTCCGATCGCCACCGCTCCGAGCTCCCAGGCCTCTTTGACGGTCCCGAATCGAATCTGGTCGTAGTGATTTGGGTAGGTCAGCAGCTCGTTGTGGTTGAGCTTGCAGATGAAGGGAATCTTGTGCGCGTATTTGCGCGCGACCGAGCCGAGGACGCCGAAGGTCGACGCCACCGCATTGCAACCGCCTTCGATCGCCAGCTCCACGATCTTCTCCCCATCGAAGTAGGAAGGGTTCGCGGCGAATGACGCGCCTGCGGAGTGCTCGATCCCCTGATCGACCGGCAGGATCGACAGGTAGCCCGTGCCTGCGAGTCGGCCGTGGTCGTAGAGCGACTCGAGGCTGCGCAGCACCCGAGTCGGACGATCGCTGGTGGAGAAGATCCGCGTCACGAAGTCGGGCCCCGGTAGATGCAGCTGCGACTTCGGGATCGTCTTAGACTCGTGCTGCAGCAGGCTGGCGGCATCGTTACCGAGAATCGATTCCAGCTTGCTGAGAGATGTCGCGGTTGCCGTAGCCATCTACTCCTCCTTCGCGGTATCCATTTCAGTCTAGGCGCTTCGCTGCAACCGGATCACGCAGCCTACAATGGCGAATCGATGAGCCTCGTCGACTGGGCGGTCATCATCCTGGGCGGCTGGACCGTGCTGATTGTCGGCGCCGGCCTGCTGATGGCCTTGCGCCCGGGCGACGGGGCGTTGGAATACGACACGCCCACGCTCGAGCCGCTCGTCCTGCGCCAGACCGCCGGCGTCATGCCGCGTCGTGCCTGGGGATTCCGCCCGCCAGTGCACCATTCGCGCTACGACCCCGCGCCGTGGCAGGTGCAATTGCCGTCTCGGTCCGATGAGGACAGCCTGGACAACGTCGACCGTGCCACCGACATCAAGCGCGAGCTGGGCAGCGAACACCCGCCGTGGGAGCGCCTCGACCGCCAGGGTTTGTAGCGCCTACTCGCCCAGTTCGCGGCTGACCCGGTCCAGCACGTCGAGCATCCGCCGCGAGGTCGCGTGCAGGCTCTCCTGGAGCAAGGTCAGCGCATGGTGCGCATCGGCTAGGGCGTCGGCTTCGCCCGTCAGGTCATCCGGCGTTTCGGCGAAGCGGGGCAAGACGCCTTCGAACAACATCTGGAAGCGCTGCTCGGCGAGTGCCAGGCAGGTGGCCAGGGTGACGATCTGATCTTCTACCTGCGGATCGAGGCTTTGCAAGGCCCGCCAGGCGGGTTCGGGTACTGCGCTATTGCCGGGTGACGAGGCCCCTGCCATCTCGAGCTTCATGCTAATGCGCGAATGATCGCGACCGCCGCCGACGGGACGCGCCTGCACTACATCGCGGAAGGAACCGGGCCGCCGCTTGTCCTGGTCGGCGGCAAGACCTCGGACATCGACGGCGCCTGGTGGCGGTATATCCCGGTCCTCGCTAAGCGCCTCAAGGTAATCGCGCTCGACAACCGCGGGACGGGCGCGTCCGACAAGCCGGACACGCCGTACAGTACCCAGCTCATGGCAGACGACGCGCTCGCGGTGCTCCGTGATGCCGGCGAGACGTCGGCGCACTGGTTCGGCCTCTCGATGGGCGGGATGATTTTGCAGCAGCTCGCCATCCACCATCCCGCCGCGGTTCGCAGCTTGATCCTGGGCGCGACCCACTGCGGCGGCGAGCACCCACCCACAGGCGGCGGCAACGCGCCACGCGTCGAGGGGCCGCTGCGACGCTATGCCAATCTCTACGACGCGCGCTTCATTGCCGAGCATCCCGACTCGGTCGAAGAAGACGCGAGGCATTTCGGGAAGATGCCGCTTCATGCCATCGTCCGTCAGGACCAGGCCGTCAAACAGCACAATCTGTGTCATCGTCTCAGCGACATCCGCCAACCGGTGCTGATCATCCACGGCCGCCAGGACCGGATGGTCCCCGTCGCCCGCGCAGAGGAGCTTCAACGCGGTTTACCGAACGCCCGGCTACAAATCCTCGAGGGCGCCGGTCACCAGGTTCACTCGGAGCAGTTCGCCACAGTGCTGCGGCTGGTCCTCGATTTCGTCGACGAGGTCGAGCGCCAGCGGACCTAGGCGGCCTGCCAGGTGACCAGCTCGCGGGTCACCTGCTTGTGTAACCGGCCCTCGACGGCGAGCGATTGACAGTGCGCCAGCGTTTCCTGCAGCGCCAGCCGCTGCTGGAAAACGTTTCGCTGCATGATGCCCTGGAAGAGCCCTGCCGCCAGTTCCCAGCCGGACTTCGCCCCATCCGCGGCGAGACGGACCAGCGCCGCCTTGCGCGCCTCATGGTGCTCGATGATTTCCGCGATCCGGCCACGGTGATCGTAGAAAGGATCGCCGTGCGCAGGCAGCACGGTTTCAACCTCGAGCCGGCGAATCCGTTCCAGCGACGAGAAGTAATCATCGAGCGGGTCGGCGCCGGATTGCGGGTGCAGGCCGATGTTCGGGCTGATCTTCGGCAACAAGTGATCGCCGGAAAAGAGCACGCTGCGCGCCGGCCAGTAGAAGCAACAGTGACCCGGCGAATGGCCCGGAGTCCAGATGACTTCAATCTCGCTGTCCTCGACGGGCAGCCGCTCGGCGCCTTCTAGCAGGGTATCTGGTTCGACCACGGAGACGAATTCCCGGGCCGCCATCGATGCGCTCTTGACGAACTCGGCATCGGCCTCCGGCACGCCGTTCATGCTCAACCACTTCGCGACGTCGTGGACCAGGTCCTCAGCACGCGCATACCGTGGTTCCATGAGTGCCACTTCCAACCGATGGATAACGAGCTCGGCCCCGGAGCGTTCACGCAATTCACCCGCAAGACCGAAATGATCCGGATGGATGTGCGTGATCAGGATGCGATTCATCCGCTCAACGCGCACCTTCATTGCCGCGAGCTGCTGGTTCAAAATCTGCCGCGATTCTTCCGTCTGCAGGCCGGTATCGATCAGCGTGTAGGCGTCACCGTCGCGCAGCAGGAAAACATTGACATGCTTGAGCTCAAACGGCATGGGGAGCTCGAGCCGAAAAATGCCAGGAGCTACTTCCATCGTCTGCACCCATTACCTGCTAAGCAGGGCGAGCTCAGGGAAGTTACGCGGCGGTTTGGACCGGCTCGTCGGGGCGGTTGGGCACCAGCTTCTGGCCCTGATCTTTGGTCGGCAAGGGTAGGTGCACCGTGTCAGTTGCGATCAGGTCCAGGAATGCGTCGACGACCCGCGGGTCGAAGTGGCTACCACGGCCGGTCTTGATCTCTTCCAGCGCCTTGTTCAGTCCCAGGGACGGACGGTAGATCCGGTCGGCGACCATCGCTTCAAACGCATCGGCGACGGCAATGATGCGCGAGCCGAGCGGGATCTCCTCGCCCTTGAGGCCCTTGGGGTATCCGGTGCCGTCGAACTTCTCGTGGTGATGGCGGATCAGCGGCGCCACGTGATGGAGGCCTTCAACCGGACCGATGATGTCAGCGCCGATTTGCGGATGCCGTCGCATCCAGGCCATCTCGTCTTCGGTCAGCGCCATCGATTGGCGGAGAATCCGGTCCGGGATCCCGATCTTGCCGACGTCGTGGAGGATGGCGCCCAGCCGCACTGCGGCAGCCTCGTCACGGGAGAGGCCCATTCGCTCGGCGCAGGCACCCGCAAGCTTGGCTAACCGCTCGGAGTGGCCGCGCGTGTAGCTGTCCTTCGCCTCGATGGCATTCGCGAGGGCCATGTTGACCTCGGTCATCAGCTTGGCTTCCACGTCTCGCCGCGTCACCAGTTCCTGATGCGACGAAACCGCCTGCGCCATCACCGAGCCGACCACGGCGACGACCACGAACAGGAAGAGTCGCTGGAGGATGACGATACGTTCGTCCGAAAGGGTGACGAGGTAAGTCCCGTTCTGCAGCGGGGCCACGGCGCCGGCCGTCAGGTAGAGCGCCGCGACCAGCAGCGCGCAGAGCACCGACGCGGCGGCGCCGAACCGCAGCGCGGACACAGTGATGACCAGGAAGAACAGCACCGCGAACGGGCTCGTGTACCCGCCCGAGGCGTACGTGATCATGGTCGCGACCAGCATGTCGACGGCGGTCGTCGTATAGCTGAACGCCCGCCCGGGGCGTTGATGCAGGAAGAGCAGTAGCAGGGTGGTCAGACAGACGACGCCCCAGGCGGCAAGGATGCCGTTGATCCGGCCGACGTCATAGCCCGGCGCGGCATTGAGGTTGTTGAGGATGACGGCGAAAATCAGAAGCGTCCAGCGGAACAAACCGGTGAGTCGCTCATTGCTGAGATTGATCAGACTCTCGGCCAGATCCTGGGAGCGCTGGCGGCCCTTGCGCGAGACATTGCGGGCGGCGGCCATTGCGGAAATTATCAGGCCGCTCTGTGACGGTAAGCGTTACAAACCGGTCTCGCGCATGGCACGTGGTGGACGAGATTAAGCCGGCAGCTGGACGCTGAGAAAATCCGACAGCACCTGCCGGACGTCCTGGTAGCGTCGAAAGGAGGTGTCCGCGTCGGCCAGCGCCCGGTCCACCGCGTCATAGGCGTCCTGTAGCGGTCCAAGCAGCCGGCCCGTGTCAACCTCGGCTCGCTCGGCGTGGGCGGCCTGCAGCTCCCGACTGATGGCCTGGATCGAGGCGCTGTAGCTCCGGGCGATCGCCTGTGCCTCCTGGAGGGCGACCTGCAGGTCGTCCGCGGTCAGCGGGCGGCCAGCGTATTTTTGGCTCAGGCCCGCCACCTGGATCGCCACGGCGGCGGCCCCCTCTCCTGCCCGACTCATGTCGGCGCCGATTGCCGCCAGGTGGGTGCTCGCCTCCAGCTGTCGATCCGCGCCCGGGATGCCGCCAGCTAACCTCAGCACCGGGTCGGTGGCGGAGCGCTCGCGGGCATTGTCGAAATGCTTCTCGGCGACCTTGAGCTGGGCGGCAGCGCTCCGAAGCTCAGCCGGATCGCCGGTGCGAGCGGCCGCGGTCATACTCTTCTGGGCCGCGACCAGCGCCTGCCGGCCGCCGTCGAGGTCCCCGTAAATAACGGCACTCGCCGAGGCCGTATAGCCGCCGACGACCAGCAGCGCGAGGACGACGATCGCGGCGACCAGCCCCAGGCGTCGCATCACGGCATATCTTGCCCGACCAACAAAAAAGCGGGCGCCTGCGGCGCCCGCTCAACCTGCCAGATTTCGCTAGGCGCGAGCGCGGTTGCCGGTCACGAGGCGAATCACCCATAACAGGATGATGGCGCCGATGAACGCAGCGATAAAGGTGATGATGAGACCGCCGCCGGTCGTGCCAAATAGGAGCGACAGAACCCAGCCGCCAATAAACGCGCCGATGACGCCGACCACGACGTCCATCAAGATGCCGTAGCCGTGGCCGCTCATGACCCGCCCGGCCAGGGCCCCCGCGATGCCACCGATGATCAAGAAGACGATCAGATTCATGACTTCCTCCTAGAACTCGTTTGTACGTAACGTGTCACCAAGACTATCATGAAAGGGTGCCAGCTGGCTAGCTGGCGAGCCGGTCGGCGAGCGTGGCGGCGGTACCGGGATCGGGCGATAAGCCGGCAAAGAGATCTCGCTCCAGCACCCCGGTAACCCAGGGATCGGGAAACACCCGGACAAATAACTCCGGGCCGGTCGCCGCGACTGCGATCGCGGTGGTTACCACAACACTCCCCGGGGCGCCCGACGGACGGACATAGAGCTTGGCGGGCAGGGCGGCTGATCCACCCGCCCGGCGGCGGACGGCCGAAAACGCCGAGGTGGTCGCATCTCTAACTCCGCTGGACGAGCCCTCGGCGACCACGACGTGGGGACGCACGCTCTGCATCACGTCCGCAAACACGGCTTCGAGGCCTGCGGCCGTTAGTTCGCTCGACCGGTAGTCCAGCAGGACCAGGTTGGCGGCGCCCAGTTGGCGGGCGAGTGCGGCCTGGTCGGCACCCTTCCATCCAAGGGCGTCGGCGCAGACCAGGGTTACCTCGATACCGGCCGCGGCATAGCGTGCGAAGGTAGCTCCGCAAAGGGTGCTGGCCTTGTCTGGATCCGCCGCGAAGCCCAACAGGCGAAAGGGCACACCGGGTAATCGGTTGCGCTCGTCATTCCTTTCAGAGGGGCCCCGCTCCGGCGTGAAAAAACGGGGAGAAAATACCGGCTTGCCTAGCTGGCGGCGCGGGCGCTGGAGAGGAGCCGGTCGTACGCGTGCTTGAGCTGGGGATAGCGCAGGAAGATCAGGTGAGCGAATTCCTGGGTCAGTGCCCGCGGTGGCCGGATGAGCCGCATCCCGGCCTCGCTCAGCAACCGGTTTCCCTTCCGCCCGTTGCAGCGACGGCAGGCGATCACCTGGTTCTCCCAGCTATTGGCCGCGCCGCCTCGCGAGGTGGGGACGACGTGGTCGACCGAGAGCTGCGAGGACGGCATCCCCTTCCCGCAGTACTGGCACATACCGTCGTCCCGCAAGAGCAGGTTGCGCCGGTTGGCCCGCAGCATCCGTCGCGGGATCTGGATATTGGAGAGGAGCCGGACGATCACGACATCCACACCGAAGCAACGCTTAGCCATTGCTTGCTCGACCGCCTGCCGGGCCGCGTCGTCAATGAAGGTGACGCGCTGCTTAGTCAGCAGGACGACCAGCCGCCGCTTACTGATCACATTCAGCGGCTGAAGTGAGGCGTTTAGCAGTAGGACGAGAGCGAACGACCTCCTCTGTCGGGTATGGGCTCCACGAGCGCCATAAATATAACGGAGATTCGCGGAATCCTTAGCTGACGGCCTTGACCCGGCGGTCGATCGGCACGTAGGCAACGTCCATCTTCCCCAGGTACTCGGCACGGGGCCGGATCAGCCGGTTGTCCGCGTACTGCTCGAGCACATGCGCCGCCCAGCCGGCGGTGCGGCTGACCGCGAAGACCGGCGTAAACATGTCGATGGGGATGCCCATCGTGAAGTAGCAGGACGCCGAGTAGAAGTCGACGTTGGCGTAGAGGTGTTTTTGCTGCATCACGACCTCCTCGAGCTTGCGGGAGATCTCGTACCAGCGGGGGTTGCCGATGTGTTCGCCGAGCTCTTTCGACATCCGGCGGAGATGCGTCGCGCGCGGGTCCTCGGTCTTGTAGACCCGGTGCCCGAAGCCGGAGATCTTCTGGTGCGCCTGGAGCGTCTCGCTGACGTACGCTTCGACCCGCGACGGCTCGCCGATCTTCTGCAGCATCTTCATCACCTGCTCGTTGGCCCCGCCGTGCAGGGGACCGGCCAGCGCGCCGATCGCGGAGACCATCGCCGAGTACATATCAGCCAACGTGGCGGCCGTCACTCGGGCGGCGAAGGTCGATGCGTTCAGCTCATGGTCGGCGTGGAGGATCAGGGCGAGGTCCATGGCGCGGATGAACAGCGGATCAGGCTCGGCGCCGAACAGCATCCGTAAAAAGTTCTCGGCGTGGCTTCCGTCGGGCTCGGGCTCGACCGGCTGGCGGCCGCGCCGGATCTGTTCGTAGGCCGCGACGATGGTCGCGATTTGCGCCGTCACCCGCATCGCTTTCTCGATGTTCGCCTCCATCGACGGGTCGTGCGCCTGAGGATCGTAAAAAGCCAGGGCGGAGAGCGCCGTCCGAAGCGCATCCATGGGGGTCGCGGTACGCGGAAAGTCCTTCATGATCGTTAGGACCTGGGTGGGCAACGCACGGTGAGACGCCAGTTGGGCGCTGAACTTAAGCAGTGCCTCGCTCGTGGGCAGGGACCCGAACCACAAAAGATAGGTGGTCTCTTCGAATGAGGAGTTCCGGGCCAGGTCGTGTATGTCGATGCCCCGGTAGGTCAGCTTGCCCAGTGGACCGATGATGTCGCAGATCGTCGAGGTCGCCGCAACGACATCCTCGAGACCCCCCTTCGTCATCGGCATATGAGCCAAGTATAGAAAGCGGTCGTTCCGATTTGCTGCCGCGTTAGATTGGCGGAATGAGCTGGAAGCTGGCGGCCAGGGATTCGGGTGAGGGCTACTACACGCTCCACACGCAAGAGATCGGCGCCGTGCCTGTTCGCCTGTTCTTGACCCCGAACCTACTCGACCAGGTCGAAGAGTCGATCTATCCCCAGATCGTGAACGCCGCTAGCTTTCCCGGCGTCAAGCTGGTGGCCATCACGCCTGACGTGCACCACGGCTATGGGGTGCCCATCGGCACTGTTTTGTTGACCGATGCCGACACCGGTGCTGTGGCGATGGGCCCTGTTGGCTACGACATTTGTTGCGGAATGATGTCGGCCTCGAGCGAGGTCTCGATGAGCGCGGCCACGCCGGAGAATCGTTTGCGCTTCAACCAGGAGGTCACGCGGCGCGTCGCGCTTGGACCCGGAAAGGCCAGCCGCACGCGTCTGAAGGACCTGACGCGGAACGAGTTCGAGGCGATCATCCGCGGCGGCGCCGCGTACTACGCCCAGCAGTACGGCGAGCGCGTGGACCGGAGGCGGACCGAACGCGATCGCCTTCCGGTCGATGATGCGTGGCAGCCGCCCTGGGGTGGCCCGGGTCGACCGGAGCGTGGCATTCCGCAGCTTGGCACCCTCGGCGGCGGCAATCACTTCATCGAGCTGCAGGGCAATGTCGGCAGCGACACGCTCTACGTCCAGCTGCACTCCGGCAGCCGCGGCTTCGGCCATGGGCTGGCAACGAAT
>WNFC01002369.1_pt1 | contig 36862 bp, 36 predicted proteins | sample 5400541 | NCBI WGS metagenome assembly WNFC01 (sample SAMN13153342, study PRJNA577476) | soil metagenome | isolation source: 120 cm saprolite under Douglas fir tree site 2 hole 2 replicate 1 | place: USA:California | collected 2015-04-18
GCGCGCCTCATACTCAACCACTTTTCCCAGCGTTCTTGTCTCGACCAATTTTCGTACCGTATGAAAGTCGCCGTCCCATCGGCGATCCTGATAAACAGTGAGCAATCGCCTCCGCTCCGCGGCAATGCGAACCAATTCCTTCGCCTCCGCCAAAGTAGGAGTGAAAGGCTTGTCCACGACGACATCGCGCCCTGCCATGAGGCAGGATTTCGTATAGTCGAAGTGCGAATCGTTGGGCGTTGCCACGACGCATAGGCGAATCGTTTCGTCCGCGAGCAGTTCGTCCAGCGTCTTGGCGACTTTTACCTCGGGATACCTTTCTTTCGCCCGCGATCCTCGTCGTTCGAGAATGCAGGCGAGTTCCATCCCGGGCACGCCCCGAATTACCGGTGCATGAAAAGCCTGTCCTGCTAAGCCAAATCCAATCAAGCCAACTCGTACCATTGGATCCCCTTTTCCCAAGAAGCTTATCAAAACGTTTGCCGCCTACAGTGAACCCATTACTAGCCCAGCTCGTGCCATCTTTCGCGTTTTCTCTCTACCGCGCTACACCCTGCCTTTTACAGATTCTTGCCGATGGGTTCATGGGCGGGCATGGCTTATAAAACGACCTGTACAGTGGAAGTGGGTTTATGGCCAAGGAGGTGTAGATGAGGTTTGGGCCTTTTCTTTTGATTGCCCTGTTGCTGGTCATAATGTGGGTAGGCGGTTTTTTGATGTTTCACGTGGCCAGTGGCCTGATTCATTTGCTGCTGCTGCTCGCCGTCATTTCCTTTGTGGCGCATTTGTTTACCGGCGCGCGAACGACCTAAAGTTTCCGGTTGCCAGACTGACGGCCCTGAAACTAACCGGTTTCAGTGCCAAGGCGATGGCTGCCAGTCCGTGAGCGCACGGACGCTTCTGAGTCACCTTCAGCGGCTTGGGACTAACCGGTTCCAAACCGCTGGCGGGTGGCGTTTTTTTCCTCGCACTCACTAGGACTGGTCTCATAAACAGTTTTGGCATAAATGGTTTCGGAAGGAACGGTTTTGAAAGAGGAACAGGTTTGAAAGGGCACGGCTTCGAGCCGTGCCGCTAGAAGCTAAAAATAATGCGGGCTTTAGCCCCTGATGGGCCTCCCCGCGAAAAACATCTGTGAGACCAGCTCTACTTCTTCCGATCCTGCTTCTTCCGGTCAGCGACCCGCCTCACGAATTTTAATCCCGACCATACTTCAGTTACTGCGCACACCTTCACATCCACCAGTCCGGACGAGAGTCCAATGTCGCGGACCACATTTTCAACGACGTCGGTGGCGACGCCTGAACTTTTCTTAGGCCAGCTCACCCACAGAATTCCAGCGGTGGCAAGTTCTTTGGCCAAACCCGAAAATTCCCGGGAAAGGTCTGCGCGGGACTTCGTAAAGAACATGACAAAGTCCAGCGGGCCACGAGGCTCGCTCAAGACTTCACACGCCGACATCGCTTCCCGCAATTCCCCGCGCACTTCTGCAGGCGCGTGGACCAGGCAAATACGGAATCCTTTCTTGATCCCTAATTTTTTCGGAAGTGGCGTGCCTGAATATCCCGGCATCGGCTGATCGGTTCCAATCTCTAGCGCGGACTCCACGGGACCCCGAGGTCCTCAGACACTATTATTGGTTCGGAGCGTAGTAGCCGCGGCGCGCCCGTACCCGGAAACTCTTGCGATCGTTAGCAACGATTTCGATCGCGCGGTAATGTCCATCGGTCTTGAAGTTCGCCGGCTTGTAAGCAATCGCATATTGGCTGCGGAGTTCGTTTTGGATCTCGGCAAACGCGTTGGCCACATCCCGAATCTGAAAAGGAAAGAATGCCCGTCCGCCAGTCGCATCCGCAATGCGCTCCAGCACCTTGTCGCCTGACCCCTTCGTTCCGCTCACGTTAGTGCTGATGGTGTAGATGATGGCCTCCGCTCGCTGCGCCATTTCAATAGCTTCCTCACGACTCACGTGGCTCAGGTTGTCATCCCCGTCGCTGAGCAAAATGATGGCGCGCCGCGCCGCCGTTGTGTGAGGTGTCTTGAGCAGCTTGTCGCGGCACGCGAAGTAGACCGCGTCGTAAAGCGCAGTGCCGCCTCCCGGACGCAGTTCACGCACCCCGTGCGCCAGCTTTTCCGTGTTGTCGGTGAAGTCCTGTGTGACCTCCGGAGTGGCATCGAAGCCCACCACAAATGCCCGGTCGTATCTCGGACGCACCGTCTGATTCAAAAACTCGATTGCCGATTCCTGCTCGAACTTGAAGCGGTCGCGCACCGAGTTGCTCGCGTCGATCAACAGCCCCACCTGCAACGGCAGGTTGGTCTCACTGTGAAAGCTCCGGATCTCCTCAGGTGGCTTGCTGTCGTCTACTACTCGAAAGTCCTCTTGCTTCAGGTTCGTGATGTGGCGTCCGTGCTTGTCGGTAACGGTGAAGACCACATTCACTTCGTTCGAGCCAATCTTGAACGTGGCTACCTGGTCTTGTCCCGTTGCACTCTGGTCCGGAGAAGGCTGGGTCTGGGGAGGCTGGGTCTGCTGCGTTGGAGCACTGGGGGTCGTTGATTGCGGTTCTTGCGACGTCGCAGGCGCTGGAGCCGGAGCGGATGACTGAGCCACTACGTAGACCGCAAAAAGCGCTAGACCCAGCGCCCGGCCAGCTTTCGAAAGAATAGTGGTCGCGAGATTTCCCATCGCTTTGACATTATATCTGGCATTGCAGACCAATCCTCCAGCATCTCCAAGCCTCATGGATCGTGCCCTGCTTGCTCCTTCGTCCAAGGCATCATCACTCAGTCGCTTCACCGTTTCCCTTCCAATTTCGCCAGAAACGATTCCAACTCGACCGGCAGTGCGCTCTTGAGTGCGATTCTCTCCCCGGTCCGCGGATGTTGCAACTCCAACTCCGCGGAGTGCAGGAAATTCCGAGGAAGCGAAAGCGCGTCAGCGACAAATCTTGTCCGCTTTTTCTTCTCCGAGGTCGCATGAATCTCCCGCGGCGCGCCATAGAGAGCGTCGCCCACAACCCCGTGCCCAAGGGACGCCATGTGCACGCGAATCTGGTGTGTTCTTCCAGTATCGATCTTCACCTCGAGAAGGCTGAACTTTCCAAAGCTGCTATCGACCCGCCGCACCACCCGGTAATGCGTGATCGCCTCTCGTCCGCCCGATATCCGTGTGGTCATTCGGATTCTCCGCACAGGATCGCGGCTGATGCTTTTTGAGATAGTACCCCGCTCTGCCTTCACCCACCCATGTACCAGCGCCACATAAGTCTTCTTCACTTCGCGCCGGGCAAACTGCGCCGCCAACTTTCGATGCGCCTCATCGTTCTTTGCCACCACGATCAACCCGCTGGTCTCTTTGTCCAGCCGGTGCACAATCCCGGGGCGCAACTCTCCGCCCACGCCAGACAAACTCCGAAGGTGATGGAGTAGCGCATTCACCAGCGTCCCGCGATTGCGAGCATCGTCCGTCGCGCCCGCCCCCGCATGCACCATCATTCCCGCCGGCTTGTTGATCACAGCGAGATCATTGTCTTCATAAACAATGTCGAGCGGAATCTCCTCCGCAATGGCTTTCAGCGGCGCTCGCTGCGCCTCGCCCAGAACGCTGATGCGCTCGCCTCCGCGCAGCTTCAGCGATGCCTTCGCGACCGCATCATTCACCAGCACTTTCCCATCGGCGATCAGTTCCTGCACCCGCGCCCGGCTGACGCTTTCCAACCGGAGGGCGAGAAACTGGTCTAGGCGTTTGCCCGCATCATCAGGCGCGATGGAGATGAGAATGGGAAACGCTTCCGGCATTCGCTGGAGGATACTACAAGCTGTCTGAGAGGATGAACCAGTCCGATGCGCTTCCACGAGTTCACCTCGCGTACCAATCGGCTTTGCTTCAATATCAGCAGTCCCTCAGGCCCGGGATGACCCGCAGGGACGTTGAGGACCATCTTCGGTCCGAGAATGTCGAGTTCCGCCAAATGTGCTGCGTAGAAGGGAACCTATCCAAAGGTGTATACGACGATCTCGCGAAGATAAGCCAAGAGGATACCCCATGGTATTGCAGCGAGGAAAACGTCTACGTCGCCTTCCAATTCACCGGCCCCGCACGGAATACCATCGGCTGGACAGCCGATGCATTCGACAAACTGAGGGCCGTCACCATATTCCGTTGGCTTGAGGGTGCCTCTGATGAACCTCGTCTAGACGCGGTTGTGATCAAAAAACGCCAGCTCACCATTATTTCCGTTCGCCCGCCACGAACAACCTAATCGCAATCAACTGTTTGCCCCGCCAAACACGTGGCCTGTTTACCTAACAATCCAAATGGCTTAAGCTGGCCATTCATGTTTCGACGCCCGCGTCTTCTCGCATTGTTTCTCTGCACGGTTGCGGCATCAATGATTGCAAAGCCGCACGCCGCACGCTACGCCGATGGATATCAGGTGGTCCACACTTATCCGCACGATGCGCGAGCATTCACTCAAGGGTTGATTTGCGTTGATGGTCACCTGTATGAGAGCACGGGCCTCAGCGGCAGGTCATCGATGCGGACAGTGGATTTGTCCACAGGGCAGGTTCTGCAGAAATATGACTTGCCCCCGGAGTATTTTGGCGAAGGGCTCACTGATTGGGGCAGCAACTTGATTCAGCTGACGTGGAAAGCACACACAGGCTTCGTTTATGACCGCTTCAGCTTTTCTTTGATGCGCACCTTCCAATACGAGGGCGAAGGATGGGGCCTGACTCACGATAAAACGCAACTGATCATGAGCGATGGGACTTCGTATCTGCGCTTTCTCGATCCGAAGTCATTTAGGGAGACGAAGCGCATTCGCGTCTCCGACGAAACGGGCCATCCGGTTGAAAAACTGAATGAACTCGAATACCTACACGGGGAGGTCTACGCCAATATTTGGCAGAGCGACGAAATTGTTCGCATCTCTCCGAGCACTGGAAAAGTTCTCAGGTGGATCGATTTGAGTGGAATGATCGACAAGCGTGAACTGGAGAGTGCTGACGCTGTTATGAACGGCATTGCCTATGACTCAATCGGAGACCGACTCTTCGTCACGGGGAAGCTATGGCCAAAATTATTTGAAATCAGGGTAGTGGCTCATCCGTAGGGCGCAACTTTGCCGGCAGGGGGTTGCCCGCATTTTCAGGCGCGATGAAGATGAGAATGGGAATACTTCCGGCATTCGCACGGAGAGATACGAGTTAAACGAGCGGCTTGGTGTGCTGACGGATCCAGTCGAGGATTTGGGCAAAGCGGAATTCGTGCCGGTCCATCGAGCCGTCGATAAACGCGTATCCGTCCAGGCCTTCGACCTCGATGTAAAAGCCGTTGCGCCTCAGAAAGACATCGGTGGCGGTGAAGGCAATGCGCTTATTGCCGTCGAGGAATGCGTGGTTGTTGCCTAGCGACTCCATCAGCGCGGCCGCTTCTTCTTCGATGGAGTTGTAGTAGCCGGTCTGGGGACGGAAAACGGCGGCCTCAACCGCGCCCTTATCACGGACACCATGGAGACCGCCGAACAACTCGATCAATCGATGCTGCATCCGGTAGACTTCCGCTACCGTAAGGTAATCCGCCATTACTTGGCAAGACGCTGCAACAGGTCACGGTTGCGAGCAACCGACTGCTCGAAGGCATCCATCACCTCGGGGCGGACCAGGTGCTGGGACGGAACCACATTATGCAGGTAGAACCGGAGCGCCTGCTCGAGAACATGCCGCTTTGTTTGTCCATTCTGCTCCGCAACCGCAACGAACTCATCGTAGAGCTGGGCGTCGATCTCAGGAGTGAACTTCTTGGTCATCGTGGCTGGCATGGTTCCCACCTCCTTGGTTCGACTCTTAGTTTACCTCTTAACCATGATAAATCAAGATAAATCTTTATATATCCATCTCATTGGGAACAAACGCATTACATGTGAAATTGGCGATTTACGAGGCTGGTATCTTGCGGCCGATCGACCGCGTCTGGAGCATGCAGCTACGGTCATAAACGTCACTGATGACCCAACATAACGCGAAGACCAGCCAGCCTCAACTGGGTTCCCATTATCAAAACCGACTCTTCGTTGGCGCAGCACTGCCATTTCACTACTAGTCACTTGGCTATCGCGTAGCTCCAACCGTCTGCGCAGGCACCGCCTTGGACCCCGGCCGCAGCCACCAGATCAGCCCGCCACCGATCACCAGTCCAATCGCGATTAACTGAGTGCCCGACATCGCTCCGCCAAACACCGAGCCGCGTCCCGGATCGTCGCGCAGATACTCAAGGAAGAAACGCGCCGTCCCATAGATAAACATGAACGCGCCAAACACTTGCCCGTCAAACTTCCTCCGCTTCAGCAACCACATGAGGAGGAAGAAATTCGCCAGCTCCACCGCCGACTCGAACAGCTGCGTCGGTTCCAGCGGGATGTTAAGCGGCGTCCCCGTGATCGCGTTGGCCAGCGGATTGGTAAACGTCACGCCCCAGAAATGGTGCGTCGGTTTTCCGTAGCAGCATCCCGCGGCGAAACACCCAATCCGTCCAATCGCGTGTCCCAACGCCAAGCCAGGCGCAAACGCATCGCAGGTGCCGAGAGCCGGCATATGGTGCTTGCGGACGTACCATGCCGCAGCCACCATGGCCGCAAGCAATCCTCCGGAAAAAACTCCTCCGGCCTGCAGCGTGCTGACGCTGAAAATCTCGCGGGGCGACATGCCCTCATTGATGACATAAAGCACTTTGGAGCCCACGATTCCGCACAGCACCACCAGAATCCCCAGGTTCCAAGCCTTCTCGCCATCGATGCCCAGCCGCTCGGAGTTGCGCACACTAATCCACAAGCCTAGCAACACGCCGAGCGACACTAGGAGCCCATACGTCGGCAGAAAGAAGCGTCCGAGATGCACTAATTGTGGGTACACAGTTATTTGGATGCGGAAAACGACGGAATCGCTACCTGATCAGTCTAGCAGGAAGTAATTACTCGTGTGGCGCGGGGTAATCGTGTGCCGCGGGCGCCTCGCCCGCGATGTTTTCGCGGTAAGTCTCCCCACGGAAGAAATCAAGCCGACCCACTATGCCGTGTGACGGGCCGAGAATGAACCCGTCGGTAGACGTTGGGAACCCGCCGAGACCCTTTAGGCATCTCCGCATGACGGAGCGTCGCACACCGGATCCTAGTTCGAGTCGAGTCCCCGGGCCGGCTTTCAACTTGGATGCTAGGCAAAACGCGCCGGATGCGCAAGGGGAAACTCCAAAAAAGATGGCAGAGCGCTTGCAACCAAAGTAATCACGTCAGGGATTCCGGCCTTGCAAGATATCCCCGGTCGAGGATTTCCCCCGCAGAAAGCTGCGCAGCAAGCGGCCCAGCCCGAACCTTCGTCTACAAGCCTGATCAGGATCATGCAATTCCCATTTCCGTTCGGTTCATGTCCTGCAGCATCCCCTCCCCGCCTGAGGCCGCGATTCAGCCTCCAGTCGCTTGCGGGAAACTTCGGATTCGTGTCAGGCAAGACTTCAGCGGCTGAGCAAAAAACTCCGATTTTGGGTGGCGCAGTGCTTTTCAGCGCTGCGATAAGGCCGTGTTTTCAATGAGGGCTTTCAGCCCTGAGGTACTCACACTGTGTCTTTCGCAGCTTTCTGGACGGTTCACCGCGTTGCTTCTTGCGCCCAATAACTGGTTCGAGCCAGAACCGTTGCAGCATCCGGTTCCCGCAGGCGCACCCGAATTTGATGCAATCCAGCATGCGGATTCTTCGGCACAACGCTCAGCAGATACCGGCTATGTAAATGATTGGTGAAGTCGTTCATGCGTACTTCAAACTTCTTGCGCGTCGCAAACAACTCGTACTCTCCGCCCGTCATCGAGGCTACTGTGCTGGGAATATTCTTCCTTATGGCCTGCCGCGCCTGGAACATGAGGTCTAGGAAGTCGACCCCATTGTGCATCTCCGCCTTGTTGTTGCCGCGGCCCGTGTCGAGTATGTTCGAGAGCGCCGGCGAAAACGCGAGCGCGTAAACCACCGTATTGCTCTGCCCAATCGCCGCCACGACATCATCAACCTTGGCCGTATGGCTGCCATGGTCGCGCGTCTCGCTGATTAGCAGCAGCACCCGCTGCCGCTCCCTGGGCGCTTTTTCCAGCAACTTAACCGAATAGTCCACCGCATCAAGAATGGCGGCCCCGCCATCGCCTGCCTGCAAATCTTTCAGGTCCTGGGTAATCCGATCGGCGTTGCCGGTGAAGTCGTGAATGCCCTGAACCTGACTATCAAACTCCACAACGGCAACCTTGGCATGCCCTTGGCTGACGATGGGCTCCAGCATGGAGTTCAAGCCCTGTATCCGGGGAAATTCGTAGCTGGCCCGGCGGCCGCATTGGATGGCAATCACCAGCGAAATCGGTTGCGATTCCGGTGCCTCGTCTAGTTGTAGTGGCTGTTCGACTCCATCGTCCTCGATGACGAAATCCTTCGCCTGCAGCCCATACACAATCTCGCCCTGCTGGTTTTTGACCAGCGTGGGGATCAATACAACATTCGATTGTGTATGGAGGGTTGTTTCCTGAGAGGCAGCGCCACCAATCAGCAGCGCCGGCAACAGCAAATGCAGGCCGAATCTTCGCAGCTCAGCCAGCCTTGCGAGTCTCTTGCAGCACTTCATCGAGCGCCCTTGCCAATAGATGCGCCCGCTTCTCGTAATCGGTTGCCCCGGTATCTTGCTTTTTCTTCAGCAGGTGATACTCGTCGGCAATATTCAGCGCCGCCAAGACCGCCAGCCGAACCGTGTCGATTGTGTTTGTAGCCTCGGCCACGGCTCGCATCTTCGCATCTACGTACTCGGCAAGCTTCAGGATGTACTCTGGGTCTGAACCGCGCAGGTTATAGGCCTGATCAAAGATCTCCACCCGCACGCTCGAGTTCTGCGCGTCTTTCAGTGTTTGATCCTTCGTCGCCGTAGCCATCACTGTATTTGCTCCTCTCACTTCGAGGAACTGCTGTAAGCCGTTCGCCAGGGTTTTATAATTCTTGTCATTCCGAGCCGTTTGCACCCGCGACAGCGGCGAAAACTCGCGAGGACCCTGCTGTTCCGACGACCGACATCGGCTAGCTCGCCTGCTCCTCGGCAATTGACTCGATCTGATCGAGCATCTTCTCCACCCGGCCGCGAATCTCTTCCCGCTCTTTTCGCAACTGCACGGCCTCGCGCCGCAGAGTGTCGAGTTGCTCCTCGCGCTCTTCCAGTTGCTGCCGCAACCGCTGGCTGTCGCGTTCCGCCGCTGCCTGGGCCTGTCGCGCCGCTTTGTACATCTCTATAGTGCGATAAACTTTCTCTTCGAGCTCCTGAAAATCGTCTGCCGGAACCTGCTCCGCCACCTCTGCCACCACCTTTAACGCCATGATTGCACTTTTCCCGAGAGGATTTCGAACTTTTCCGAAGTATACTCCACATCCCTGTGGACGGACATAACACCTTGGCCAGCCAGTGCAAGCCCTGTCCGTGCAAAAATGGCTATAATGCCCGCGTGAGGTGACTTATGAAACGACTTGGATTTTTCACCATCGCATTGCCTGTTGTTCTGGTCGTTTTCGCTCTTCCCAGCGTAGCCAAAACCAGCGTCGAACTCAAAGATGCCCAGGGTAAAGGCGTGGGCACGGTAATCGTTTGGCAAAAGGGACCGGGTGTCGCCCTCCAACTAAATCTCCACGGTCTTCCCCCGGGAGAGCACGCGATTCACTTTCACACCAACGCCAAATGTGATGGCCCAGATTTCAAATCGGCTGGCGCGCATTTCAATCCCGAAAACAAGAAGCACGGCCTGGAAAATCCTGAGGGGCATCACGCCGGCGACATGATCAATTTCACCGTCGACGCCCAGGGCAAGGCCAAAACGAAACTCGAAGACAAAGACGCGACCCTTCTTGAGGACAGTCACTCACTCTTCAGTAACGGCGGCACAACCATCATCATCCACGCCAAAGCCGACGACATGAAAACTGATCCTTCCGGAAACTCCGGCGACCGCATAGCCTGCGGCGTGATCACGAAGTAGCCGCGTTCAGCCACGACTCATGTGGGGACAGCGCCTCGGCTGTCCGCCGAGCGCAGCGAGGAGCGGTTGTTCGCCGGAATCTTTCTCGGCAGGCCTTTGGGTGGCGCAGCGCTTCCAGCGTTGCGGCCAGCCCCGCCGTGACTGAGCGCTTCAGACCATGAGGGGCCTGCCAACCCCAGCCCTCATCTCCCAGCCCGCAATTTCTCCAACTTCTCCGCCGCCGCGTCCAGCGTCTCTAGTTTCTTGCAGAACGCAAATCGCACCTGCCGCGCCCCATCTCGCGGATCACGATAAAAACTTGACCCGGGCACCGCCGCCACGCCCATTTCTTTCACCAGATACTGAGTAAATGACACGTCATCCGCAAATCCAAACGCAGAAATGTCCGTCATTACGTAATACGCCCCGCGTGGACGAAAGCACCGGAACCCGGCCGCGGTCAGTGCCGGCATAAGATGGTCCCGTCGCACTCGATACCCTTCGGCCAGCTTCGCGTAATATTCGGCGGGCAAGCTCAATGCCGCGACACCCGCCTCCTGTAGCGGAGCCGGAGCGCCGACGGTCAGAAAATCATGCACTTTGCGGATCGCATTCGTGATCTTCTCCGGCGCAACCGCCCATCCCACACGCCATCCCGTCACACCGTACGTCTTCGACATTCCGTTGATGGTCACCGTCCGCTCGCGCATTCCTTCAAGCGACGCGATCGAGATGTGCTCAGTCCCGTCATACAGAATGTGCTCGTAAATCTCATCCGTAATTGCCAGCACATCGAACTCAACGCACAGGTCACGGATCAATTCCAGTTCCGCTTGCGTGAACACCTTGCCGGTGGGGTTATTTGGCGTGTTCAGGATGATCGCTTTCGTGTGTTTATGAAACGCCGCCCGCAATTCCTTCTCATCCAAACTCCACTCGCCGCCTTCGCTGATCGGCGGGCGCAGTTTCACGAACCTCGGCTTCGCCCCACTCAGTACCGAGTCCGGCCCATAGTTCTCGTAAAACGGCTCGAAGATCACGACTTCATCGCCCGTATTGCACACCGCGAGCAAAGTCGAAATCATTGCCTCCGTCGATCCGCAACATACCGTGATCTCTTTCTCCGGATCGATTGCAATGCCCTGCCACACACCCATCTGCCGCGCAATCGCCTGCCGCAGATTCTTCGCGCCCCAGGTGATCGCATACTGATTCACATCGTCCGCAACCGCCTGCTGCGCCGCCCTTTTGATCTCGGCCGGAGCGGGAAAGTCGGGAAACCCCTGTGCCAGGTTCACTGCTCCATAGAGCATCGCCTGCCGCGTCATCTCGCGGATGACCGACTCAGTAAAATGCTCGACCTTGTCACTGAGGAAATGCCTGGAGTGGATGTCCACGTTTGCCACAGTCCGGTCAGAGTAGCATAGCCGATTTCAAATTGGGACAGCGCAATACGAGCAGTAGTTTTGGGTGGCGCAGCGCTTTCAGCGCTGCGATAATCGCGATGTTTCGATGCGGGCTTCAGCCCCTGAGGTACCTCGGCGACTAAAGTCGGTTTCTTGTAAGCCTCAATCGCAGGGCTGAAAGCGCTGCGTACCCAAAAGCTATTTCTTCACCACAATCCCCAACTCCCGCAACTGCTTCTCTCCCACCGGCGTCGGAGCGTCCACCATCAAATCCACCGCGCGCGCCGTCTTCGGGAACGGGATCACCTCACGCAAACTCTCAGCCCCCGCCAGAATCATCACGATGCGATCGAGCCCCAGCGCAATCCCTCCATGCGGAGGCGTGCCATACTCCAGCGCCTCTAGAAAGAATCCAAACCGTGCCCGCGCCTCTTCTTCAGTCATGCCCAGGGCGCGAAAGATTCTCCGCTGCACATCCTGCCGGTGAATACGAATCGACCCCGACCCCAGCTCTGTGCCGTTCAGCACCACGTCATAGGCCAGCGCCCGCACCGAGCTCAGCGCCGACTGCGGATCGTTCAACGACTCCACTCCCGTCTCCAGCTTCGGCATGTCCTCTTCATGCGGCGAGGTAAACGGATGGTGCGCCGCATTCCACTGCTTCTCGCCTTCATCCCACTCGAACATGGGGAAGTTCGTGACCCATAGAAAACGGAAATCTTTTTCAGGATCGCCGGTCTTCTTGAAAATGCCGTGCCGCTCGGCATATTTCTGCGCCAGTGCAAGGCGTAACAATCCGGCCGAAGCATAAATCGCCAGCTCCTGCGGCGTGACTTTCCGATGCGGCGGAACCGGAACCGCGGTCTGCGCTTCCGTTTGCGCAGAAACAGTCTGCGCCGATCCGGCCACAATCACGATCAGGTCGCCTGCCTCGACCCCACTCTTCGCCACAATCTTCGCAGCCGCCTCCGGAAAATTCTTCTCAATCCGCTTGAAGTCCTCAAACACCTTGGCGCCGCCTTTGGATACGAAGAGCGGCTTGATGCTGTCCCGCTCCGCGCGTGAAAGCTCGCCCAGCTTCGGAATGCGAATCGCCACCACCGGCAAATTCGTATTCACGGCAAGCTGCTGCAGGTTCTCCGGCGCGAAACATTCCCGGACATCCGTAAACGCTGGCAGCCGCAAATCCGGCTTGTCGATCCCATACAGCCGGATCGCCTCGTCATAATCCATGCGGGGAAATGGCGTCTTGATCTCCGACCCCGCCGCCCGGAACGCCGCCGTAAGAAATCCCTCGACTACTTCCCAAACCCGCTCTGGTTGCGGATACGACATCTCCAGATCGATCTGGGTAAACTCCGGTTGCCGGTCGGCGCGCAAATCTTCGTCGCGGAAACAGCGCACAATCTGGAAATATTTATCGAAGCCCGAGATCATCAGGATCTGCTTGAACAGCTGCGGCGATTGCGGCAACGCATAAAACGTCCCCGGCTGTACCCGGCTGGGCACCAGATAGTCTCGGGCGCCCTCGGGCGTTGACCGCGTCATGAACGGCGTTTCGATTTCAAAGAATCCCTGCGCGGAAAGATAGTCCCGGATCGCCTTCGCCACTTTGTGCCGCAGTTCGATGTTGAACTGCATGACATCACGCCGCAGATCGATATAGCGGTATTTCAGGCGCGTCTCTTCATTCGTGAGCGCCGTGTCCGACGGCAGGAACGGCGGCAGCTTCGACTCGTTCAGTATGCGCAATTCTTCGGCTACCAATTCCACTTCGCCGGTGGGCATATTCGGATTTACGGTATTGGCATCGCGCAACTTCACCGTACCCGTCACGGCGATGACGTACTCGTTACGCAGAGCCTCCGCCTTTTCGTGGATCACAGCGTTGCGCTCGGCATTGATGACCACCTGGGTCACTCCCGAGCGATCACGCAGGTCGACAAACAGCAGATTGCCGTGGTCGCGACGCCGGTTTACCCAGCCCATCAGCACCGCTTTTTTGCCAGCCTCCGAGGCGCGCAGCGCCCCGCACATGTGCGTTCGTCGTAGATCGCCAAGAAAGTCGAGCAAGATATGTCCTTACAGTGAGAAATACGGCGGAAAGCCGAATCAGAGATTATAAACGGTGAGAGAACTAACGGGCAGTTGCTGTGGCGGGCCCTCAAGGCCGCGGACTCTTAGCAGTTGCGGATACGCAGCGGTCTTTGGGTGGCGCCGCGCTTTCAGCGCTGCGATAAGAACCTGCTTTTAATGAGGGCTTCAGCCGCTGAGGTACTCACGTCGGCGAGAAACCTATTTCTTCGTTGCCTTACCGTCCATCACAGTGGTCCACTTCGTCCCGTCCTGCGACATATCATAGGAAAAAGTATATGACGTCGAAGAAGGCATCTTCATGGTGAAGCGCCCCTTCATGGTCATGCCACCCATCTTCTCGTCGGCAGTCCATATCCAGGTGTCGCCATCTAGGCTGCCTTTCGAATCTTCGAATTCACCGAAGCTATTGAACTCGCGGTAGGTATAGGCCTTATCGTCGTTGGAATATCCCATGACTGACAATCCCACTCCGCTACCCATTGAACTCTTGTACTCCGAGTGGCAAACAAGATAGAAGCCGCCTTCCATCCATTCGCATTTTTCGTTTTCCGTCATCTTGCCGCCCGGACCCATCGGCCCCGGCTTCATGTCGCCATCCAGAGTCCATGAGCCCACGAACACATCCAGCTTCTTGAGTTCCGGTGCTGGTTTGGGCGCTTCCATCTGTGCGATCGCTGCTCCTGCCAACATCATCCACGCCGCCAGAATCGTTCCCACTCGTGTCATGCGAATCTCCTCAAATTTGCTTGAGTATTTCTCCAAGGTCCAGCACGCAGATACTAGGCCCGTTTGGAGAAGGGAGTCAACGTTGATTCTCCAGACAACGGCGTCCAGCGTCATCAACATTAAAGTTTCACCCGAACTGCCGGTTTCTTACCAATCTCCCCAATGCGTCGGAGTCGTCTGCTGAAACTTCAACTTCCATGCACTTCCCTGCTTCACCCATACCGAGCTCCAGTGTTGGTAGCGCGGAGGCGGCCCTTGATCCTCCGAAGGCGGAACCCGCACGATCACATCGTAGGTGACCATGGACGCCCCCTCGCCCAACTCCACCACCGTAACGTTGTACGGAGTCAATTCGACTCCGCCCAAGCTCAGTTCGCCGAGGACCTCCTGCCGGTCGTGCAACTGGCCGTCAACGCCGACCAGCGAATAGTCATCAGCGAGCGCGCGTTTGAAATATTCGGCATCGCCCTTCTTCGCCGCCGCGACGAAGCTCTTCTCATTGGCAACCAGCGTCTGTTGCAATGGAGTGACAGGCTTGGCGGGCGCAGATGTTTGCCCGAACCCAGCCAGAGAAAAAGCGCCGCAAAATAGAAGGACGACCACCAAACGGTTTTTCATGTAAGCCCTCCCTGTGTCTCGTATGGATTCCACCCAAGCTTTGTCGCCCCTGAACTGACTGCATACCGATGAACTAGACAAGCGGCCCATACCGGCGTCCCATGCCACGGAGCTGTGCTTGGCGGCGGTGCCTTCCGGTGGCGTGGCGCTCGTGGGTGGCGCAGCGCTTCCAGCGCTGCGATAACCGCCTTGTTGAGGAACGGGCTTTGAGCCCCCCGGGGCATTCAACGCTCGCCCTGGATTCTCCGCGCCAAATCCCCCCGCGCCACCGACACTTGCTCCCCGGTCGCCAGATCCTTCAACGCGAAGGCATCGGCTTTCACTTCATTCTCACCCACTATCAAAATGTATTTCGCTCCCACCTTGGTCGCCAACTCAAACGACTTCTTCAGCCGGAAGCTCTCATCTCCCAGCTCGACGACCAAGTCGTGCCGGCGTAACTCCCGTGCCAGCCGTGCTGCCTCCGCATTCATGCCCAGGCCCAGCGGCGCGATATACATATCAGGCTTGTGCAGCACGGCCTCGGCCGAGGCGGATTCCTGCAGCGACATCACCAGGCGGTCTTCGCCGATCGCAAACCCAATCCCCGGAGCCGCCGGCCCGCCCAGCGCCTCTGACAATCCGTCATATCGTCCGCCACCCAGAATCGCGTTCTGCGCGCCCAGCGCCCCGTGCGTAAACTCAAATGCTGTGCGCGTGTAGTAGTCGAGCCCGCGCGCCAGCCGATCGTTCAAAGTAAACGACACGCCTACGGCCTTAAGGATTTCCTGCACCGCCACAAAGTGCGTGCGGCAGGGTTCATCCAAAAACTGGCTAATGCGCGGCAGCTTTTCGATGATCGGCTGATCCTCCGGCACTTTGCAGTCAAAAACGCGCAGCGGATTTGTCACCGCTCGCCGCTGGCAATCCACGCACATCTTCCCCACCACCGGCTCCAACGCTTTGCGCAGCGCCTCGTTGAAAGCCACCCGGTCGTTGGGACATCCCACCGAATTCAGTTCGAGATTCCATCCCGCAATCCCCAACCGGTCAAGCAGCGTCGCCAGCATCTCCAAAATTTCGGCATCGCGCGCCGGAGACTCGCTCCCCGCCGACGCCGGCCCAATTACCTCCGCCCCAATCTGATAAAACTGCCGGTACCGCCCCTTCTGAGGACGCTCCCGCCGAAACTGCGGCCCAATGTAGTAAAGCTTGTTCAGCCCGCGATCCCACAGCTTGTGTTCGATGTAAGCCCGCACTACGCCGGCGGTGTTTTCGGGACGGAGCGTCAGCATGTGTCCCTTTTCACTTGCGGCCCGTCCGCGATCCTCCCAGGTATACATCTCCTTCGAAACGATATCCGTCTCTTCGCCAACTCCGCGCGCGAACAGCTGCGTGTCCTCGAAAATTGGCGTGCGGATCTCCTCGAAGTTGTAAGCGCGAAACACATCCCGCACCGCCGACTCCACAAAGTTCCACAGCGCCGTCTCCGGCGGCAGCAGATCGCGCGTCCCTCGCACAGCTTTGATCATTCAGTTCTCAGTTCTCGTTGTCGATCTCTTTTTCGAGTTGTCATCCTGAGCGGAGACTTGTCTTTCGCTTTGCGAAAGACAAGTCGCAGTCGAAGGACCCCTTGCAACTCGATCGTCCCAGCGGCCTCCCAGGGAGTCCTCTCTCCGAGCCCGCATCGTCCGAAGCAGAGGAAGAACGCCCTGACGCGGCCACCGCTATACATAGGGAATAGGGATCCTTCGACTCCGAAAACCGATTCGCAATGCGAATCGGTTTCCTCCGCTCAGGATGACAGCTCTGCACTCAGGGCTGCCGCTCCTTCAAATACTCTTCTTTGTACCCCAAATAATTCCGGGCATACCGCATGATGCTCTCCTGGTCGCGCTCCTCCAGCTTCCGCCGGAACTTCCCCGGGGACCCCATCCATAACGATCCGGGCTCGACCACCGTCTTCTCCGGAATCAGAGTGCCTGCCGCGATAATCGATCCCGCTCCAATCCTCGCGCCATTCAAAATAATGGACCCCATGCCGATCAGGCAGCGATCTTCGACGACACATCCATGCAAAGTCACAGAATGTCCCACGGTCACATACTCGCCGAGAAAGACGCCATACTGCTCCTTCATCCCGTGCAACACGCTGCAATCCTGCACATTCGAATGCGTTCCAATCCGGATCGAATGTACATCCCCGCGCAGCACGGTATTCATCCACACCGACGCATGCTCGCCGAGCACCACGTCGCCAATAATCTGCGCCGACTCATCCACGTAGCACGTGGATGGGATCGTGGGCGTAACCCCTTTATAAGACCGGATCATCTCGTTGTTGGGCGGCGCAGAGCTGTGCGCGGCAACCCCAACCAGAAGAGAAACCATAGCACGCACCTACGCCACATTCCCACTCCGGGAACAAATCCCAAAAATGCCCGCGACCTCACTGACCTTCTGGCTCCGCCCATGCTATACAAAAACCTGGGTTCTCCTTTTTCGCGGAGGAGGCTTCCGGCCATGCGTTGCTTCAGCGCAACCCGGGTTCTCCTCCGCACTTTTGCCCCAACCGGCGTCCGGTAACGCCGCTGGAGCTGCCCTCCGAGCCTCATCTCGACCACAGGTGGAATCCCTATGTCGCGCGGCTCGAATTGTGCCCTTCGCACCCTCTTCTCGTGCTTACTATTATTGTTTATCGTCGTCAACACGGTCCGCGCCCAGGACGCCACCACCGGCGCCATCCGCGGCACTGTACTTGATCCTCTGGGTGGCCGCGTTCCGCAGGCCACCATCGTGCTCGTCAACATCGCCACCGGCTCGCGTCACTCTGCGACCAGTGACGCCGAGGGCCGCTTCGCCTTCGACATTCTGCCCCCTGGTGATTACTCCGCCCGCGCCGTGGCCCAAGGCATGTCACCGCAAGTTACGCCACAGCTCCACGTCGACGTCGGCGGATCTGCGGAACTAACGTTCCACCTCACCATCGCCGGCGCGCAAGAGAACATCACTGTCTCTGCTGCACCGGGATTGGTCGAAACCACGGCCAGCGGCGTGTCCACGCTTCTCGACGAGCGTGCCATCGGGGATTTCCCGCTCAACGGCCGCCGTTTCTCTGACCTTGCTTTGTTCTCACCCGGCGTCACACAAGATCCGCGCAGCCTGACCTCTGCCACCAACGGCGATCTCTCGTTCGGTGGACTACGCGGCTTCCACAACAGCTTTCTGGTCGATGGCGGCGACTACAATAACGCCTTCTTCGCCCAGGCTCGCGGCCGTTACCGCGCGCCTTACCAGTTCTCCACCGAAGTGGTACAGGAGTTCCGTGTCTCCTCTAACTCCTTCGGCGCCGAACTGGGACGCTCCGGAGGCGCCGTCGTCAACGTCATCACTAAATCAGGTTCCAACCACATGCGCGGCACCGCGTTCTACTTTCTGCGCGACAGCTCGTTCGGCGCGGCCAATCGTTTCATGGCCTTCAAGCCGCACAACCGCCAGCAGCAGATGGGCGGTACCATCGGAGGCCCGCTCAAGCGCAATAAAGTTTTCTTCTTTGCCGGATTCGATCAGCACATCTTTCACGTTCCCAACGTCGTCGAATTTCTGAACGGCACCGCGCAGGTTGTGCCCCAACCTGGCGCTGGACCGGCAACCCCCGGCGACTATGAAGCCAGCGACCAGGCACTGGTCTTCGCTTCCGCGGCGCAACTTACTTCGCTGGCCGGCACCTACCCCTCCGCCCAGATCGGCAACTCTTCGTTCGCCAAACTCGACATCAACCTCAGCCCGCGCCATCAACTTACTCTCCGCTTCGCCACTTCCCGCTATTGGGGATCGAACAACGTCTTCCTCGACCCGGCCAGCCCCGTCACTAACGATTCCATCAGCAACAACGGTCAGGAAACCGTCACCACTGAGACTGCCTCCGTGGCGCTAACCAGCGCTTTTTCGTCGCACCTGATCAGCCATCTGCGCGCGCAATTCTCCCACGACCGTCAACAATCCTTCACCAACACCAGCGACGTGCTGGTAAAAATCCCCACCATCCTCGATGGCGTGGGACGTTCCACTCTGTTGCCCCGCCAAACTCGCGAGCACCGCCTGCATCTAGCCGAAACCCTGAACCTTGAAGGCCGCCGTCATTCCTGGAAGTTCGGAGGTGACTTGCTCACCACCTGGATCTACGATTTCTTCCCCAGCCGCCAAAGCGGCGAGTACCTTTTCTATCCCATCAAGGTCAACCCTTTCACCTTCGAACCCATGGAAGCCGGGCTCCTCCTCACGCCCCTGCGCTCCTATGCCCACGAGGTCCCACATTACTACCTGCAGAACTTCGGCAGCGCCGTCTCGTCTCCAGACACGAAGGAGTACGCTGCCTTTGCCCAAGACTCCGTCCGCGTCACCAATCGCCTGGCCGTAAATCTTGGCCTGCGCTGGGACTTGCAAACCTTCTCGACCGCTGACTTGATCTCGAATCCGCTTTTCCCGCCCTCGGGCAAAGTGCCTTTCCAGCCCAGCAACCTCGCTCCCCGAGCAGGACTTGCCTACTCCATCGGAAACTCGCGCCCGCTCGTCGTCCGCGCCGGCTGGGGATTGTTCTTCGTGCGCATTCCCCAGATCTATAACTCAATCATCGCCACCGAAAACGGCATCACCAATGCCAGCGTCTTTCTCAATAACACCCACTACTATGACCACCAGGTCTTTCCCGCCTATCCCAATCCGCTCGTGAGCTGTCCGCTGATCGCCGCTTCCTGCTCCCTGCCACCCGGATTTACCACGGGCGTCACCAACAGTCTCTCCGCTTTTGCGCCAAATTTCGTCACTCCTCGCGTGCAGCAGGCCAGTGTCACAGTCGAGAAAGAAGTCGTCGAACACACTACTGTGGCGCTCTCTTATTTGTACGTTCACGGCGAACATCTTATCCGCGCTCTCGACGTCAACCTGCCGCAGCCCGTTAACGCCACCTATCCCATCTTCGACTCGACCGGCTCCATTTTTACGGGTGGCTACTACACCGTCTCCTCCTTTGCGACCTGGCAGTTCGGCCGCACGCTCGACTGTCCTTTCCCGCCCTGCATCAACCCACTTGGACGCCCCATCGCCCAACTTGGAGCGATTAACGAGTTCCAAAGCGCCGCCTCCAGCCTCTACAACGGAGCCACGCTCTCAGTGAATCGCCGCATAGCTCACGGAGTTTACCTGCGCCTTGCCTACACCTATGCCCACGCCATCGACGATGGACAGGACGCCCTCGTAGCCGGTCAGCCGGCCACAGTACAGAATTCCTATTTCCCCAGCACCGAGCGCGGTCCCAGTGTCACCGACCAGCGCCATCGCTTGGTGGCCGGATTCTCCGCAGAGCCTCGCCTCTTCCATCGCGGCCACGAACTTCTCGGTCACTTCTTCAACGAATGGAAAATCTCCTCGGTGGTGAACATCGGCAGCGGACGTCCCGTCAACGCCACCGTTTCCGGCGATCCCAACCAGGACGGCAACGGCCTCAACGACCGCCTCCCTGGCTACGGCCGTAACGCCTTCACCGGACCCGACTACGCCACCACCGACCTCCGCCTCACTCGCAAAATCCGCCTCACGGAGCGCTACAAACTGGATCTCATCGGCGAGTCCTTCAACCTTTTCAACCGCGACAACCAGCGTCTCATCATCACCTCAAACGGCCTCATCGCTAATGCCACGACCTTCGTGCAGAGCTCTACGAAAGTCGGCCTTGCTCCCTACCCGGGCTACTATCAACAACCACAAAACTTCATGAAACCCAACGCCGCCTACGCCCCCAGACAGATCCAACTCGCCCTGAAATTGGTCTTTTAGCAGGTCCTCGACGTCGACGATGTTGATAGGTTCCGCACGGAAGAAACTACGACCCAGCAAGCGGGAAAGGGGGCGCGATTTCGTCTTGCGTCCACGATGGGTATAACGCCATGGTTCGCGCCGATCGTCCGAACTCTCTGCTCCGCCCGGCATTCGGTTCGTATCAGGGCACGCCTTCAGGCGTGTCGTAATACAAGCACAACGACTCGGCTTCAGCCGCTGGCGGTATTGGAGCAGAAGCCCGAAATCGGGGAGAAAGTTCATTTTGAGACAAATGCAACCGCTTGATCCCGTCATTCCCTCTTGACTTAGGGTCAAATCCTTGTAATAACTATCGGGTCCTACAGGACGAGTTTGGGGGTGTGTCAGTTTGGCGGAAGTACGACTTCAAGAGGGCGAATCCCTCGAAAATGCATTGCGCCGGTTTAAGCGTAAGGTGCAACAGGAAGACATCATTAAGGAGGTCAAGCGCCACTCCTTTTACCTGAAGCCCGGCGAGAAAAAGCGCGTGAAGGCTGCATTAGCCCGCAAGCGCGCCCGCAAAAAGACGCGCAAGGAACAGGACTAGAGCATTAAAGGGTCGCCCCTTCCCGGGGCGGCCCTGCTCGGTTTGGCCCCCACCAAGACCGAGTTGCAACACGGGATCTTTCATACTCATCGTTCATCCGGCATTCAAGCACGAAAAGCTGTACCCGCGCACCGTCCTAGGTGCGTGGCGGGCCGAGTCCAAGGGGCAATTCGAGGGGGGAACACAACCTGTATTTTCTCTGTACCACCGCCTTCCCCGCGAGTGGCGCGAGAAAACGGGCTGAAGGGAGCCATCCTCAAAATGGAATTTCAGGACAAGATGCTGAAGTGTATCGACTGCGGGGCTGATTTTGTCTTCACCGCCGGGGAGCAGCTTTTTTTTCATGACAAGCAATTCAAGAATGAGCCCAAGCGTTGCAAAACCTGCAAGTCAAAGCGCACGGCGGTACTCAGCTCCAACGCACCGCCACAGGGACAGAATTACCACTACAGCAAAGTAGAGACTCGGGCCATCTGCTCGGGCTGCGGCAAGGAAACTACGGTTCCTTTCCGTCCCACGCAGGGACGCCCCGTGTTCTGTCGCGAATGCTTCCAGCAGCGCAGGCCAGCAGCCTCCGCATAATCGCAGCTCTTGCTGGCCGGCTGAACGCAGCAGCAATCCTCCGGCATGGGCAATCGTGTGTTCCAGCAGATTCGGAATCCGAAAACTGTCCACACTGCTGTTCTGACTCAGAAGTCCTTTATATAATCGACGCCTTTGAAAGGGCGCGGCTTCAGCCGCGCCGAAGGTGCATTTTTAAAAAAATATGGGCTTTTAAGCCCCCTGAGGCTGCGGATCATCCGAACCGCCACGGTTCACCAACGACTTCTGACTCAGGACTCCAGCGACGGTCGCACCTGCTCTCTCTCGGAACGAAGTCAGGGGGTTGCTGACGTCACTTGTGCGGCCAGTTTCCCCACAACGAAGGGGCATACGCTACCATAGTTCTGTGGCCAGCTATTACGTGGAGAATTTCGGTTGCCGTGCGACGCAGGCCGATGGCGCCGCCCTTGAACGCCAGTTCGAGGAGCGCGGCTTGGCCCGCGCCTCCACACCCACGCAAGCCGACGTAGTCATCTTGAATTCTTGTACCGTTACTGCGGTCGCCGATCAGGATGCACGGGCGGCGATTCGCCGCGTGCGGCGTCAGAATCCCACGGCGAAGATCGTCGTTACCGGATGCTACGCTCAGCGTGCCCCTGAAGAAATTGCTGCGTTGCCCGGTGTAACTTGCGTTGTGGGGAATTCGCACAAACATCAACTCGCTGAGATCGCCTTGCGCGGCCATCCGGACGCGCATGCTCGGGAAGGGTGTGACTTCTCCAGCAGCCAGCTGGCCTCTGTCGCCGAGGTCGGCGGTGATTTGGAGTTGGCTCCGCTTTCATCCCGCTCACTACTCTGACCGCCGAAGCTCGAAGCCCGATCTTCGTCTCCGACATCTTCGCCCACACCGAACTCTTGGCTGCTCCTGTTTTCGACGCCGCCAACGAGCGCACTCGTCCCAATCTCAAAGTGCAGGACGGCTGCGACAACCGCTGTTCCTTTTGTGTGATCCCGTACGTGCGCGGGCAGAGCCGGTCATTGCCATTGGATGAAATTGTTCGCGAGGTGAATACGTTGGTCGAGGCGGGTTATCGCGAAGTCGTCATCAGCGGCATCAATCTCGGACGCTGGGGGCGCGATCTGGCTGTCAGCCATCCGCCATCCTTGGTCAGCGAAAACCAAGACCTCAGACGTCGGACCTCAGACCTCGGGCTTCAGACCTCAGATCTCGGCAATGGGCTGGCGGCTGAGGTCCGATGGCCGAGGTCCGACGGCGCATTCCCGCGCTTCGAGGATCTGGTCTCGACCATCCTGTCAGAAACCTCGCTCGAAAAACTGCGCATCTCCTCCATCGAGCCCATGGATTGGAGCGACGACCTCATCGCTCTCGTTGCTGAATCTCCGCGCATCGCCAAGCATGCCCACGTCCCCATGCAATCGGGCAGTGACGCGGTTCTGCGCCGCATGCACCGCAAATATCGGCCCTGGCACTATCGGGAGAAAATCGAGAAGATTCGCGCCGCCATGCCCACCGCCGCGATCGGAGCCGACGTCATGGCCGGCTTCCCCGGTGAGACCGACGCCGAATTCGAGGCCACGCGCCGCATGATCGAAGACCTGCCCTTCACCTATCTCCACGTCTTCACCTACTCGGCGCGCCCCGGAACTCCAGCCGCGACCATGCGCGATCAAGTTCCCGTCCACGTAGCCCGCGAGCGCAACCGAATCCTGCGCGAACTAGGCGCGGGAAAAAAACAAGCCTTCATGCGCAGCTTCATTGGCAAAACAGTAGACGCCATCACATTGAGTTCCACCTACTCCTTGTCATCCCGAGCGCAGTCCGTTGATTTGCTCGCAAATCAATCGGGCGCAGTCGAGGGACCTGCTGTTTTTGCAGAGACGATCTTCACCGAAGCCCTAACCGACAATTACCTGAAGCTTCGCCTCACCGGACGCCACCGGCCCAACCGCTGGCTGCGCGCGCGAGTTGAAGATGTACAGGGAGAAACCCTGGCCGGTAACGTGCCGGCACAGCTCAAGGAGTCGTAGGGATTTCCAAGCAGGATACGATCGTGGAATCCCACCCTTGACACAGAACGTCAAGGATGGGGCACCCGGTTCCCGGCATTAATGCTGCCTGCCCCTAGAAAACCGCTGCCTCCGCCGATATTGCTATCCGCTACTTCGCAGCCGTCTTCAAAACTACCGTGTTGCGTTCGTCACCGGCGATAATGCGGTAGAACTTCCTGAGATCCTCGGCCTTTGCCACTGGAACGCTAAGTTCCTTCACTTCAAACGTCCGTGTGTAGTCAATTACGTTGCCCTTCACTTCCGTCTTCGAGTGATAGCTCGCAAATCCGTAGTCCGCGTCGACGGGCGGCGGCAGATCATCCACTTCGTACCCTGGCGGGATTGTAATTTCAAATGTATCCGTGTCTCGCGACGGCCCCTCAAATTCGATGGCGAATTTCCGCGGCTCCTTGGTTTCCAGAAGGGCCTGCGATTTAATTCCCAACACCCGGGGCCGCACCAGCAGCAAGTTGCCCGCGTTCTTGGCGTAGTTATCGGACTCAAATGAGTACTCAAAGCCGAATGGCCGATCCGTATGTTGAAGATTGTTGATGGTTGCACGGGTAACGTGAAAGTTAGAAAGCGAACCGGCGAGCAGCGTCTCGATCGGCTTGATCCGGTCAGTATCCTTGGTTACGGCGCGAAGCGCCCACCTTTCTGACCAGGCACGGCCGCCCAATCGCACTTCCTTGACCTCGCCCTTCAACCTACCCATTGGGTCCAGAGTCAGCCTGCCGGTGCGCTCAATGCTATTCATGTTGGAAGGCTGCTGCGGCAATTGCACCAACTCGCCGCCGTTGGGCGACACCAGCAGGGCATAGTTGGCCTGCAGGTCTCCTTTAATCTGTCCGAACGGGGTCATTTCATCGGTGGGATCGAAGAATAACAACCTGCCCAGCTTGGGATGCTGCACGGTGGACACCAGCGACGAATCGGCGAGTCCATCGGGCAATTTGATGGCGGTGATAACGTGGTTGAAGGCGTTATGCGGCGGCGTTTCTCGCGTGATCGCCCCTCGCCGGGTATTGATCACCACATAGTAGGATTCGATACCCATCTCTCGCAGCATGCTGCGCATCAAGGTAGCCTTGTCTTTACAGTCTCCGTATCGGTGCAAGAATACGTCGGGAGCGGCGTGCGGCTGCCAACTTCCGATGCCCAATTCGATGCCAACATAGCGAATGTCATGCTGCATGAACTCAGCAAGGGCTTGCATCTTCTCGAGCGACGTTTTCTTCGACGCGGTCAAGGCGGTCACTTCCTGCTTGATCTGGGCAGAGGCATCGGTCCGTCCGCTGGCTAGGTTCCCGTACCACTTTCCCATGTCATCCCAGGCAGCAAATCCATTCAGAGGCCTGCCACCGGGCGGAAAGAACGACACAATCATCTGACCAGAAACCCCGTGCAGGGGCGGCATGTCGGGTTCCCGGCGGAGATCCTTGATGTCGTTGACTGTCCACCGCCAGGTATTGTTTCCAGCCTCTGTTGGTCTAGCCTCAGCATGGTTCAGCCATGAGACCTTGAATTCCCAACTGGCTGGAAGCTGGAGGGAAAAATGGCTTTCCCGCACCGGATCCAATTCCTGGAAATACCAGATATCCTGAAGAAAGAAAGGCTGCTCCTCCACTTCGTATTCATATCCGACGATATTTCCCGGCTCTGGCGCGGGAATCTCCAAGATCCTGAACTTGACGTCATCCACCAGAATGCCGCCGCCGCTGAACGACTTGTCGACCGCATCCTTGTCCTTAACTTCATAGTCCTTGCCTTGCGCGGGAATGCACCAACCATGCAGACTCTTAATCTTCCTTTGCGGGTTGAAGTAAACGCCGACTGTGCCGTGTTCACGACCATTAGGGCGCAGAATTTTGTAGGCCTCGCGAACGTTCGTCTTGATCTTGTCCGCCGACAATACTGTTACGCTGGTTTCGGAATACAGCAGGACGGCATCCGTCTTCTGATCATAGGAAGGCAAAGGCGCACTCACCAAAGCGTGCATCCACTGGGGCGCATCGCCGCCTGCCACGGCGCGTGGTACCCACGCGAGTATACAAACGGCGATCCCAACGGAAAGTAACAATGCCGGCTGTTCAGTTGCTCGCGGACGTCGCACCCGGTTGCAGCAGAACCTGTTCTTCATCTCCGCTCCTCACTACCTGAAAAAAATTCCGCAGTGCCGAGTAGTATTTCTGCTCCAGGATCAACACATCGAAGTTCAGCTTCCGAACCACGTGCACTGTGGCGCTATCGCTTTCTGCTTTCAGGCTGTAGGCAATGATGTGTGCGTCCTGGGTCTGTGGCGGGGGCAGGTTGCTCACTTTCCAGCCCGCAGGAAGCTCGATCGTAACGTCATCCGTTTTCTCGTATGGATATTCAAAATAGATAGGATGCACGCGGTTGGCATGTTCAAAAACATGCTTCTCATACGCAGCAAAAAAACCAACCGGAAGCATCACTTTCTTGCCCGCACTTGACGCCCAACCGGAGATCTTCAGGTTGAGTTCCGCCACCAAAGGAGATGCGCTACTCGCCCAGTCAGGTTTGTTCATCAGTTCCAACTCGGCGGCTCCCGGCACCTGTTCCTTCAGTTGGTCTTCCAGAAATTTTTTACGGTCAACTTCATCCGCATTCCGCTGTTCCAGTCGCCGATACATGGCCTCCAGCCCGGTATAGGTGACGGTCAGAGTTCCTTCCAGGTCACCACTATCGGATAGCTTCAGCTTTGCCTTCCGATGAATCTGGGAATCCGAACTCGGCGGAAGCGCAGTCGTAACCCACTTGCCGCCGTCCTTGTCTAGACACAACCCGCGAGTTCCTGTTTCCGACCAGGTCAGCATTCCGAAAGGCGTGAAAGCCGCTCCGGGATCGAAATAAAGTTCCTTGCCATTGCTCTTTACCAAGACAACATTTGCATCCAGCTTCCCGCTTTGCATCATTCTGGGCTCGAAGAAATATTGCCGGCGGTCGGAGACCAAGCACCCATAGGCTTCGAAGCCGGCGGCCCGCACCAGCGCCAGATAGAGCCAGGTCAGCTGTGCACCATTCCCATAGCCACGCTTCCAAAGTTCCTCCACGTTCGCTGGAGGTTTTTCTTTGTCCCGTTTTTCTTCCTGCTCGGTCTTCCGCAGCTCGTACGACGTATTCCGAATTGCTTGGACCCGGTCATAGATCTTGCGCAATTTCAATTCCGGCGGATCATTCGGAGAAACGATCTGGGCCACGGCCTCTTCAATCGCCTTGCGCTTCCCTGTGAAGCTCTCCACGAAGCCGTTTCGCTTCTTGCCGACCTTCTGCCAAAACTTGTCGGGGTCCGATTCCGGAAGGTCCAGCGAGTAGATGAAGTCCACACGCGACTTCAGTTCATTCGCCGGGGGCATGAAATCCTCAGCCTGGAAGGCGGGAATGTCATGGGCTTCCAGCCGGATGAGGTGGTCGGCACCTTGCGCGGGTTGAATTGTGCCGGGTGGCAATCCCTGCCAGGTCCAGCGCAGGTTGAAAGGGTTCTCGAAGGTGCTTGGGTAGGGCTTCAAAGAGAACTTCGCACTCTTGGTGAACAGATCCTCGCTCAAGATCCAGTTTGAGTCGTACAGGGAATGCTCTTTGAGGTCGTAGGTGTAGAAATACTCAATGATGCTGCCCACCTGAACGTCAGGAAGAGTGAACGTCTTGGCGAAATACTTAAGTTTTCTGGCCTTGGCGATCACCCTTTCGAAGACCTTCCCGTCGAAATCCGCGATCGAACCGTCAGGCCTGATGGAGCGGGCGTGTATGTTTACAATATTGTTGTTCCCTTTGGCGAACGGAATCTCAACGTCCGCGTACTTGCGTCCCTCTTCCGTCAGGATCTTAATGCGATAGTAACTATCTTCATGGGAGGTCCGGCCATTGTCGTCGCGGTCCACTTGACGATAGAGAATGATCGCGGGCGCTCCCGGCGCCTGCGGTTCGCTCGTCATCTTCAGCTCTTCGGGCGAGACCGGCTGGAATCCCACGCCGGCATAGACCAGCGAGGGGCAATAGAGAGACAAAGCAACAACCATCACGGCGAAGGAAAAAACTGCGAGCCAATAGCGTATCGACATGGCGCATCTCACCCGAAGGATTTCCGCTTGCGCGGATCCGAGGACCTGAGGGGAAGGCAAAGGCCGCACGGATTGACCCGATTCAGCGCGCACTAATGGAGCACGCAACTCTTATGGCACGCGACAATACAGGGGGCGGTTCCCCCTGTCAAGAAAATCCCCTTGCGGGGTGACGGTGTGTGTTGCTACTGACCTTGCGCGGGTCTTTTCCGCTTCGGAGCTCCGGGCTTGATGAGACAGGGGAGTTCGGGCTGGCGGCGGGCGCGGTTGCGGAGGAGGTCCCAGGCTTCTTTGTAGCGCTCGTGCTTGTGTCCTTTGCGGTGCGGGGTCAGGACCACGGCGGTTTGGCCGAGGAGTTTACTAACGGGGAAGATGTACCAAATGTCGTCGGGGACGATGTAGATGGCGAAGTAGTCGATCTGGTTGGCGGTGTAGGCGCGCTGATGGAAGGCATAGAGGGGACAGCAGTAGGCCATTCCGGCCCAGCGATCGGTGGACTTGATCTGGACGCGCAGGAATCGTCCGTTATGCTCGAGACAGACGTCGTAGCGGGCAGAGTCTCCCCAAGGTTTGGAGACGTTGAATCCGCGCCTGGCGGCGCAGGTCATGAACAGTAGCTCGACCCATTCGCCGCGCTGCTTGTAAGTCTGAAAACCTTCGTTGCGTTTCACTATAACCTGGCCCCAAAACACAAAAGGCGCAAGCCTGGAGGCCGCGCCCCTTTGGTTCTTTTCTCAGAATTTTTGCCCTATATTTTTAGTATAGCATTTTGATATAAGGCAACCGGACATTTTTGCGGAAATATATTCCCATTGTCCTCAGTGAGTTGAGCCTGTTCGTGTAGTTCCTGCCTATTGACAAGATTTCTTGCCTGCACGCGGGCGGCAAGAGTTAGGGCTGGTGCCGGGAGGGGGAGTCGAACCCCCAAGACCCGAAGGTCGGCGGATTTTGAGTCCGCTGCGTCTGCCAGTTCCGCCATCCCGGCACATGCGCTCAATCGCAGCCAACCGACGCTTGGGCCGCTTGCGAGTAGTGCTGGACCGGTCTGAATCACGCCGGATAGTCCCTAAGAATACTTGCGCTTCAGATCTTGCGGAGACAGTCCTGGAACCGATTTTTTCTCCACAGATGAGTCCTTCACTAAATGAATGCCGTCCAGACTATGTGATTCGCGGATCTGGCTGGCCGCATGAATTGAGCGGCCAAGTCCAGCTAAATGAGCAAGTTCCTGCTTAATCTGTTCCAACCTGGCGTGTCGCTGGGTGTGAGCGATATGCTCGACAGTCTCATGGTGCTTTGCGCTACGGTACTGGACGTTCAATTCAAGTATCTGAGCGATTTCCGCTCGCAGGCTCACGATCTTTCCTTTAAGGACGCTTAAATGATCCATGTTACAAGCATACCTGAATTTGGCTGAAGCTAAACATTCTCTTGCACAATCCGAACCTCGTTTCCCACCTTGATGATGGCCCTGCGCCCGACGACGCACAAATTTAGACTCTTGAATGGGGGACAAAACCGTTGTATAGACGTTTTCGCCGCCTTCCGCAATAGCCACCGATCAAGCCGGCGTGGGGCTTTGGACGGCAACGACGGCCAGCGGCAAGTCCACCCGAAACACGGAACCCTGGCCCGCATTGCTTTGCACTTCAATCGTACCCCGATGCTGCCCCACAATCCATTCGGCAATAGAGAGGCCCAGGCCCGCTCCTCCCATTTCCCGGCTTCGAGCCTTGTCTACCCGGTAGAAGCGTTCGAAGATCTTGCTCTGCTCTTCAGCGGCAATGCCAACCCCGCTGTCTCGAACCGTAATCGCGACCCGGTCGTTCTTCCGCTCCAGCAACAAATCCACAGTTCCAGGCGCCGGGGTGTATTTGAATGCGTTGTCCAGCAGGATATTCACGACGCGTCGCAGAGACGTCTCATCCCCCAGGACGAACGAATCCGAAGCGGCGATGCTGGCTTCGAACTGCAGGTTGCGAACGGCGGCCACCTGGCGCCAATCTTCGACGATCCCCCGCAAGGTTTCCCGCACATTGATCGGACGCATTTGTAGCGTCTCGCTACCCGAGTCGGCGCGCGCCAGGGAGAGCAGCTCTTCAATGAGTGCCGTAGTTCTTTCGGCCTCGAGCAGAATGTGGCGCAACGATTCCCGATACTCAGCTTCTCCCCGCGGCTTGCGCAGCGCCAGTTCAGCCTCGGTTCGGACCAGGGAGATCGGGGTCCGCAGTTCATGCGACGCATCGGCGGTGAATTGCGTGACGCGCAGAAACGCCCGCTCAATGCGCTCCAGCATTTCATTCAACGTGTCCGATAAGCGCTGGAGTTCATCTCCGGTCTTCAGTTGGTTAAGACGACGGTTCAGGTTGGTCCCGCTGATGTCGCGGGCGGTTCGGACAATCGTATCCACAGGGGCCAAGGCCCTGCGGCTAAGCCAGTATCCTCCGATCGCAGCTACGAGAAGCAGTAGTGGAGCAAACATCTCGAGATATCGACGGAACAGCTTCAAGGTCTCCCTTACATCGTTGGTCGGCAATCCCGTCTGCAGCGCGTAGACGCGGCCGTTCACCTCCACTTTCTGGGTGATGAATCGGAAGTGCTTCCCTCCAAGTTTGCGGTTTTCGAACGAAGCGCGCCTGATCGAGGCGGGATCCAGAGTCGGCAGGGGATGAGCCTGCAGGAAAGGAGACCGGTAAATCCAGGTGCCATTGCCCAGATAGAGTTGAAGATAGTCACCAGAGTGCTCGAGAGAATAGGACTCCGTCACCTCCTCCTGTAGTTTTGCAACGGAAACATCCTTCGGTTGCGCCAGCAGAAAATTCTTCAGATCCTCAACCCTGGTTTCGAGATTGTCGTCCACAAGATCGTAAACACGATTTCGCAAAATGAACCACATTCCCGCACCGAAGACAAGCTGGGCGGCAGCGAAGATCATCAGATACCACAACGTCAGGCGTAGGCCGATGGATAGTTTCTTCATGCTTGCCCATCCGAACGGATCATGTACCCAACGCCACGCACAGTCTGAATGAGCTTCGCTCGCCCCGGCGGATCAACCTTGCTGCGCAACAAGTGCATGAAAGCATCCAGGGTGTTTTCCTCGATCTCGCGATCAAAGCCCCACACCGCTTCAATCAGCGCCCGGCGTGAAACCACTTTGCCGGCGCGGAACATGAGCCGCTCCAGCAGGTTGTACTCCGTTCTGGTCAAAGAAATGCGCACATCCCCGCGGGAAACTTCGCGGCTCGCGGGGTCGAGCATCAGATCGCCGATTTGCAGGTGGGTTTCCTGCGCTGCCAGTGCCCGTCGTTTGACGGTCCGCAGCCGGGCCAGTAGCTCGTCGAAGGAGAACGGCTTGGTCATGTAATCATCCGCACCCAGATCAAGCCCGCGGACGATATCTGGGACCGCATCCTTGGCGGTCAGCATGAGAATCGGCGTCCGGATTTTCTCTGACCGCAGACGTTTCGCCAGTTCGTATCCGTTGAGCTTCGGCATCATTACGTCCAGAATAATGACGTCGAACTCGTAGGCCTTGGCCAGAGCCAGGCCCTCGGCGCCGTCGAAGGCGCACATGGCGTTGTGTCCTTCTTCGGTCAGGCCTCGGCGCAGCAGGTCGGCCATGCGGGTTTCGTCTTCTACGATCAGCAGTTTCATTGGCTTGACCCGTCGCGGTCCTCGCCCCGGACGTCTCGCGATGTGCATTGCTTGAAGTCTAATAACGGAGGCCGAGTTCCTACTCAGAATAATAGAGAAACCTGAAGATAATATTAATGTCCTTTCATTGTGGCGCGGGCACTCTTGCCCGCGAAGGCCGGCAGGGTATGAAAGTTAGGCCGCCGGGGGCGTCAACCGCTTGGCTTACGACTGCTGGCAAGTGCTGAACAAGGAACTGCTGCGTCGCTCGTGGTTAGGTTTGGCGGGCAAGAGTGCCCGCGCCACACTAAACCACAAGATTCATGCAGTTCATGCAAACTTCAGATTGGCCGCGTAGGCTCGTGCGGTGAACTTGCCCAGGGTGCGACGACACTTCCTCGCTTCTGTCCTCCCTTTTACCGCGTTTGTTTCGTTTGCCTTGTTAAGCGTGAGCGCCGCGCGGAGTGGCAAGAACAGCCCTGCCGCCTCTACTCTGAGCGCCAGCACTCAGGGACCAGACCCAGTCCTGGTCGGCGCGGGCGATATTGCCACTTGCGGTCAACTGGAGGGCGCCGAAGCGACGGCAAAGCTGCTCGACCAGATTCCAGGAACGGTTTGCGCCGTTGGAGATCTCGCCTATCCGGACGGGAGTGAGGAGAATTTCACGAAATGCTACGACCCAACTTGGGGACGCCACAAAGCCCGTACCCGGCCTGCACCGGGGAACCACGAGTACCGTAGCGGCGGGTCGTCTGCCTATTCACATTATTTTGGCGCCGCTGCTGGCAGTCCCGACAAGGCCTACTACAGCTACGATCTTGGCAAGTGGCACGTCATCGTTTTGAACAGTGAGTGCCTGGAAGTCGGAGGTTGCGCCGCGGGATCGCCACAGGAGCAATGGCTACGGCAGGATCTGTCCCAGCACTCCCAATCATGCACACTCGCTTACTTTCACAAACCCCTTTTCAGCTCCGGTGGAAAGCATGGCAATGATCCCGAAGTGAAACCGCTTTGGCAGGCGCTGTACGCCGCTGGGGCTGAAATCGTCATCAACGGCCACGATCACGATTACGAACGCTTCGCTCCCCAGGACCCCGACGGAAAAAGCGACCTTACCCATGGCATTCGTGAGTTCGTGGTGGGAACCGGCGGGAAAGATTCTCACCGCATCATGGGTAAGCCCCAGCCGAACAGTGAGGCTCGGAACAATGACACCTATGGTGTATTGAAACTGACGCTCCATCCCAAGAGTTACGATTGGCAATTTGTTCCCGAAGGCGGCAAGTCGTTCACCGATTCCGGCAGCGCCGTCTGTCATGACTCACAACATCAGACACTTTTCAGGAGGATTCGTTGAAAACTCTCTTTGCTTCTTCCGTAGTTGTGCTCGCCCTCACTCTTTCGATCTGTCTTCTTGCTGCTCCAGCTCCGTCGGACGCCGGGTACAGCGTAACAAAAAAAATTCCAATACCCGGCCAGGGAAGTTGGGACTACGTAACCGTCGACGAAGGCGCTCGCCGTTTGTACGTGTCGCACGGAACTCAAGTGGAAGTGCTCGACGTAGATTCAGGAGCCATCGTCGGCAATATTCCGAACACGGACGGCGTCCACGGGGTCGCGATTGCATCCGACCTGGGTCGTGGATTTACCAGCAACGGCAAATCGTCTACCGTCACGATCTTTGACCTGAAGACACTGAAGCCAATCGGGAGCGCGCCCACCGGCAAGAAACCGGACGCCATCATTTTCGATCCCTCCACCTCGCGAGTCTTCGCCTTCAACGGCGAAAGCGATAGCGCGACGGCCATCGATGCCGCTACCGGCAAGGTCGCCGGTACGGTCGATCTTAAAGGCGGCCCGGAATTTGCCGTGGCGGACAGCAAGGGTTTTGTGTTCAACAATCTGGAAGAAGAAAACGTGCTCCTCAAGATTGATGCCCGCAAGCTCACGGTGGAACAGCGTTGGCCCACTGATCCCTGCAAAGCACCCGTCAGCATGGCCATGGACCGCGAGAACAGGCGTCTGTTCGTGGGCTGCCGCAGCAAAGTGATGGCCGTCGTCAACGCCGACAGCGGCGAGGTGATCACAACGGTCCCCATCGGCGATCACGTCGATGCCACTGCCTTCGATCCGGAGACGAAGATGATCTTCAACTCCAACGGCGAAGGCACGATTACTGTGATCCACCAGGACAGTGCCGACAAGTATTCCGTGGTCGACACTGTGAAGACTGCACCCAAAGCCAAGACCATGGCCCTGGATCCGAAGACACACCAACTCTTCCTGTCCACAGCGGAAGCCGGCCAGTTCGAAGTGTTGGTCGTGGGAAAACAGTAATAGAGTCGGCTTCAAGGTCGGCGCGGATGATTGTTTCTGTTGCTCGAAGTAAGTCGGGCGCGCAAACCTCAACCGTCATCCTGCAGGTCAGAGTGAGAGTCCCCGTTCGGCTTCGTGGCGTGCGGGGACGCTCGCTTTCATGATCCCAACGATACAGAGTTGCAAATTTCCCCGTGCGCGCGGCCAGAGCTCTCCTTCAACAACCCCCGCTTGGGCAATCCCCGCTCCATCGTTTATCCTGAAAGGTTGTCCGGCAGCCGCTGAAGCATGCCGTTGGCATCAACTCTGATCTAGATTCGACGCCGCACCAGCTAGAAGCCAGGAGCGAGTAGCTAGAAGCTTTCTTATGAAAACCGGCATCATTGGCCTGCCCCAGGTAGGCAAGACTTCCCTGTTCCGTATTCTGACCAAGGCGCACCTCTCCGAGCAGGCTTATTCCAATCCACGCGAAGCCCATGTTGGCGTTGCCAAGGTCCCCGACGATCGACTCGACCGGCTGGCTGCGCTCTACAATCCGAAGAAGCTGACGCACACTTCTGTCGAGTACGTTGACGTGGGAGCCATTGGCCAGGAGGCTCTCAAAGAAAGCGCATACATCGGCCACCTGCGCCAGGTGGACGCGCTCGCCCACGTGGTCCGCGCCTTCGACGATCCCTCGATTCCCCACGTTGGCGCGATTGATCCGCTGCGCGATATCAAAAACGTCGAATTCGACCTCATGGTGAGCGATCTTGGCCAGATCGAGAAACGTCTTGAGCGGCTCGAAAAAGATCTCAAGAAGATGAAGACGCCCGAGCTTGAAAAGGAATTCGAGTTGCTTAAGCGGGCCAACACGCACCTTGGATCCGAGAAGCCACTGCGCGAAATGGAGATGACGCCCGAGGACAAGAAGCGAATCAAGGGATTCATGTTCCTCAGCGAGAAGCCGATCTTCTACGTGCTCAATATTGGCGAGTCCACGGAGTTGGGGAAGGAGTTGGAAGAAGCCGTAAGCAAATACAAGCTGACCGAGATTGCCGCGCGTCCGAATTCCGCGGCCACTGCGATCTGCGGCAAGGTTGAGGCCGAGCTAGCCGAAATGAGTGACGCCGATGCGGCGGAATTCCTCTCCAGTTACGGACTTAAGGAGAGCGGCCTGGTCCGCCTCATCCGCACGACTTACAAGCTGCTGGGGCTCATTTCATTCTTCACCGCCGGCGAAGACGAATGCCGCGCCTGGCAGATTCCCGCCAACACCCGCGCCCAGCAGGGCGCCGGGGCCATTCATTCCGATCTGGAACATCATTTCATTCGAGCCGAAACCATCCGCTGGGACCAACTGCTCGAAGCCGGCTCCGAAGCCAACGCCCGCGCCAAAGGCACCCTGCGCCTGGAAGGCAAGGACTACATCGTGCAGGACGGCGACGTGATGCATATCCGGCATTCAGGGTGACGATCTCAGTTATGGAGTCAACCCCTTGACCACAGAGGACACAGGGGAGCACAGGGTAAGGAACCGTCGTGTTCCTCGACTTAAAAGGTTTACCTAGGCGTTTACCAAGAACTGCTATCATCCCGGCTACCCACAATGAACGCGATCCTCATCAGCATCCTGCTCGGCCTGACTGCGGCCGCCGCCAACATCTTCGGGGGAGCGATTATCGTGCAGCGCCATTGGGAGCGCCGCTACCTCCGCTACTTCGTCGCCCTGGGTGCAGGATTCATGCTGGCCACGGCACTGGTAGAGATGGTTCCCGAAAGCCTGGAACTACGAGGCAAGTCCGCGGCATTTCTGATTCTTGCCGGCTACCTGATCATTCACTTCTTCGAACACACGGTGACGCCCCACTTCCACTTCGGCGAAGAGACGCACCGGGACGAGTTCATCCACTCACATAAGGGATACTCTGTCCTCCTCGGCCTGATTATCCACACATTTTTCGACGGCATCGCCATCGCGTCCGGATTTCTGGTGTCGAATTGGCTGGGCTGGCTGATTTTCTTCGCCGTATTCCTGCACAAGATTCCCGAAGGCTTTACCGTGAGTTCAGTGATGCTGGCCAGCGGACGCAGTCGCGGGATTGCATGGGGCGCGTCGGTAATTTTGGGGGGGGCCACTCTGGCCGGCGTTCTGACCATGGCACTGTTCCGCCATCATGTGAGCGCTGGTCTGCCGCTCTCGGCAGGGGTGACGATCTATGTAGCTGCTTCGGATTTGGTTCCGGAGGTCAACAAAGAACCGGGCGCGCGCATGGCCCTACTGGTTTTCGTCGGCGCAGGATGCGTTTTTCTGCTGGACGGCTTATTCCATCTCCCCTGAGGGATGTGGTGCATATCACGGATTACAGCCGGCTTCGGTGTCCCCTGTGTTCGGGCAGCGGCAGTATCTGCAGCTCGGGAATCTTCTTGAAGTCCTTGACATCTGACGTCACCAGGACACCGCCCCTTATGGCGATTGCGGCTGCGAAACAATCGGCGTATGGCAATCCGCGGGCAGCCTTGAGTTGTGCAGCGGATGTAGTCACCAATTCGTCAGCGTCGAGGATCGACAGTGGGAGCAGTTTCACTCGCTCCATGATCCTCTCGGTGTCGCTGAATCCCTCCGTTTTGGCGACCGTGTAGTACACCTCGCCCCAATTCACCACCGACATCCGCAGCGGCTGGTCCGCGTCCCTGGCTTCCTTGAAGAGCCGGTTCACAATATCGGCGCCGGGCCCGCCAATCAGGAAGCGATAGAGAGCATTGGCATCGAGCACGTGGACCTTCACTTGAGATCTCGGTCCGGCTGGCGCGGAATACGCTCGGGAAGGTTTCGCCCCGCCAGAACCCCCCGCATCGCATCAATGAATTCATCCGTCACTGGTTGAATGATTAGACGGCCGTTCTCTTCTAGAAACGCGACACGGGTGCCTTCATCGATCTGAAATTTCCTGCGAATGTCCACGGGGATAACGACCT
>WNFC01001214.1_pt1 | contig 36858 bp, 19 predicted proteins | sample 5400541 | NCBI WGS metagenome assembly WNFC01 (sample SAMN13153342, study PRJNA577476) | soil metagenome | isolation source: 120 cm saprolite under Douglas fir tree site 2 hole 2 replicate 1 | place: USA:California | collected 2015-04-18
GGTTTCATCGGCCGCCCACCGGCCATCGTGGGCTACTCGACCTTCATCAGACGCTTGAGCGGGACCCCTAGCGCGTTCGCGATGCGTTCGAGTAGCGGAACGTCCAGGCGTGTCACCGGGCGGCGCTCGAGACGCGAAATGGTGGGTTGCGGGACGCCGGCCGCTCGCGCGAGTTCCACCTGCGACCACCCCTTGCGCTCGCGTTCTCGGCGGATCCGCAGCTCGACCGGGGTCACGGGCCAAGTTTACGGCACGGTCGGGGAGCCGTCCATGCCCTTGCGGTATATGCTCCTAGGGTATATTCTTCCCAAGTGGGTCCCTCGCCAGGAATTCGCGAGGACCCACACGGGGGGCACACGATGAGTGGTCGACGCTATCCCGGGTCCATCGAGCGACATCGCAGCCGCCTGCGCGTCCGTCTCTGCGTCGGCGGTCGGCGGTACCGCTTCACCCTCGCGACCTCGGACCGCCGGGAGGCCGAGCAGTTCGCGCGAACCAAATACGCCGAGCTCGAACGACAGTTCGGGCGGCGACGCGATGGCTTTCCTGGCCCGGTCCTCGTCTCGGAATTGCTCGCTCAGTTCGAGGTCGAAGAAATGGCGACCAAGGCGCCGGGCTGCCAGCGGAGTTACGCCGCCAGCGTGAAGCCGATCCGTCTCTATTTCGAGCACGAACTGGGAGACCCGACGGTCGACCGAATCCGCGGGGGAGACGTGGAGGGATTCTTGACCTGGCGTCGCGGGCATCGCATTACGACCACCGAGGCGGGCGCGCTCGCGGCGGTGTCCGCTCCGGTGCACGCGCGCACGGTCGCGAAAGACCGCGCGGTGTTGCATGCGGTGTTCGCCATGGCCGAACGCCGGGAATACCGCGACGGCAATCCCGTAGCTCGGACGAAGCCGCCGAAGTACGATCCGCGAGAGGCGGTCATTCTGTCGGATGCCCAGTACGCCCAGCTGCTCGAAGCATGCGGGGGGTCGATACTCCGGCTTTACGTCCTTCTTTTGGGTGAAACCGGGGCGCGCGACGAGAGTGAAGCGCTCTGGTTGTGCTGGGAGGACATCGATCTCGACGGCGGGTTCGTGCGATTCGCCTCGGGCCGGAACGGGCATCGCACGAAGAGCGGGCAGGGTCGCTGGACTCCCGTGACGCCGGCGCTCGCGGCCGCGATGCGTGCGCACTTCGCCGCCCACCGGCTGAGCGGCCGGAGCGAGTGGGTCTTCCACCACGTTCGGACGCGTCGCCAATACCGCGAGGGCGAACGCATCAAGAGCCTGCGCACGGCGGTGCTCCGCGCGGCGAAACGTGCGAACCTTCCTGGGGGCTGGCACCTGCACGATCTGCGGCACCGTCGCGTGACGACGTGGCTCGCTGCGGGCAAAGACGTGGTCAAGGTCAAGGAGGCTGTGGGACACGCCGACTTGAGGACGACCATGGGATACACCCACCTGGCCCGCGAACACCTACGCGACCTGGTGGTCGACCGAGCGGAGGCGCCCCGGGTGGCGAAGGGGTAGGCCCGGTGTTCACGCACAGTCGAGCACGAACGACCTTGCGATTTTCCACTACGTACATACCGTATGACCGTTCGGAATCCCATCCCACGCGTGAGGACGATCTGGGAACCCAGGCGCGGCCGGCCACGAGCCCGATGAGTCCTTCCTGGCGGGTCGCCTGAGCATAGCTCTCGCCGCTGCCCGCCCCACAGCTGACGCGGCGCCAACTGGCCGCTCAGCTCGGGGTATCGGCCGCCGTGGTCTCCCACTGGCTCCACGGGAGGCGCCAGGGTCCCCCCGAGCGGGTGAACGACATCGCCGACATCGCCAGGTCCGAGGCGAGTTGGCTGCTGCCGGGCCGCGGCGCGCCTCCGGCCGCGTCGGCGCCGTCGATGCCTGAGCGGCGCACGAAAGGGCGGACGACCAGCGGGCGAGCGCGACATCTCACCTGGGGATTTCGCGAAGCGCCGCGTGATGGCGGCAAGGACTTCGGGAACGCGGGCGTCTACGCGACGTCGACGTCCGTGAAGGCCGTCGTCCGGGAAGACGGCCAGAACTCGCTCGACGCGTGGCTCGGCGGTCCGGTCGTGATGCGCTTTCGCGCGGTGGAACTCGACCCCAGGAGCGAGCGATATCGGCGCCTGTTGCGGGCCCTCGCGTTCGAGGAGCTCGCGCGGCACATCGAGGCCATCGGCCGGCAGTCGAAAATCGGCGCGAGGTTGGCGGCGGGCCTCGAGCACTTCCGCGAAGACAAGTTCGTGGCCCTCGTCGTCGAGGACTACGGGACGACCGGCCTGATTGGCGACGAATTCGACAGTGGGAAGCCGTACTGCGCGCTGGTCCGCGACAACCTGAATTCGGCCAAGGAGAGTGCAACGGCGGGCGGCGTGTTCGGGCTCGGGGCGAAGGCGAATCTCGCGTGTTCGCGGATCGGCACGGTGCTCTTCGCCTCGAAGGTCCGCGGCGAGGAGGAGCGAGGGACACGCCTCGTCGGTCGCTCGGAACTCACGTATCACGAGTTGGGGCGGGGACGGAATCGAGGGCGATTCGCCGGTCCGGGGTGGTTCGGGAAGGCCCGCAAGACCGGGGTCGTCGAGTCCGCCTGGTTGCCCGACGATCACCGGATGCTCGACGACCTGCTTTTGCGTCGGGATCGCCTCCCCCACGGCGTGGCGGCGAAGCGCAGTACCGGGACCAGCATCTTGATTCTGGCGTTCTGGGACCCGCAAGTCGACCTCTCGGCGGGGACCAAGCAACTGGTCGACCAGATGGTCGAAGCCGTAGCGGGCAACTTCTGGCCGGCGATCCTGCGCGATCAGTTGTCGGTGTCTCCTTCCCCTCTGCGAGGCCAGCTCAATGCAGGGTGTGCAATGTTGTGTGCAAGAATGGAGGCGCAAAGGGTGTGAAAGTCGTTTTCGACCTTCGCACCCCTTACGTCCAACTCCGCAACTCTTCACCTACTTGGCGAAAATGCCCTCTCCCTTGGGCTGCTCCAGAGTTTTCTTCGGACTGAAGGCATTTCGGACAACTTGTACGGAATCGGTCACTTGCCGAGCATCGGTGCCCGCTTCCAGGCCCGAAAATGCCCGGAGTTGCGCGGAGAAACTGCCGCAAAACTGCTACACGAAAAAAAACAAGCAATGACTTCAAGCGCCATAGTCGGTTAGCCGGCGTCGTTGAATCTACGAAGTCAGTGGACCATGCAGGCCAGCTTCGAACGCGAGACCGGTCAGGTCACCGTCATGTGGCGGAGAAGCGAGCGATCAAGAATGCGTGTGCCGCCTTACCGAGGGCATCGCCGACGGGTGCAAGAGTGATGTCAACTTGCCCGTCAGAGTTCAAGTCGCCCTTGATGTTGGCAATGTCCACGGACCGCTTGAGGGGCGGCACGCTCCCTCCTACTGACCAGTCGTACAACTCCAGAGTCTCGATTCCACAGGTCCTGTCTTGCACCAGATACGGGAAATCCTGTTTGCGTAGCCTCACAGTGAGGTCCGACTTGCCGCTTACGAAAGCCGTCCACTCGGCGGCGAAGTCTTGGCGCAGGGAGAACAGCAGGGCAAGCCCCGAGTCCACGTATGACTCGACCGTTGCGCTCACATTCTTCGTCGCCTCCTTGGCGAGTTCCGCGCCACCCTCCCGGGCCGTGTGGCGGATGTGCAGGATCACGTCCACCATGGTCGCGTAGTCGAGGGAGCGCAAGAGCGGGGGGAGCGAGAGCTGCCAAGAACTGATCGCCCCTGCCAATTCGAAGTGCCGAAAGTATTCCGGTTTCGAGTTGGGATCGTGCATGCCACTGTCGTTGGTCCCTGTGCTGGTGACCATCGCCTGCCCTTGGCCAGGATAGTCGATGAACCTCGCGTCGGTGTCGGTGGCCGACCGCGGGTACTTGGTGGGAACGGCTGACTTCCGCACCGAACTCTGGAGCAGGGAAAGAGTGCAGTTGATGCCGGTGTAGGGTCCGACGATTGATGGGATTGAGACGGCCAAACCCGTGATACGACGGAGGAACTTGCCCGGACAGTACCGATCGTACAGCCACTCGGGGATGCTAAACTGACACGTGCCGGTGACCTTGAACGCCAGCAAGGCGAGAGGATCCAGTTGACGCAACGAAACGTGCTGAGTGAGCTCGTATTCCCGCCGGTTGTTGTCGAGGTAGGCCAGCTCCATCCGCTTGATGTCTTGGAACAGCTTCTCTCCCGCCAATAACCCGTTGCGCCCCGGCTCAAAATAATTGAACTGGACGAAGTCGGTTCCGTCGAGCTCCGGGCGCATTAACTCCTGCTTCATCGTCCGCTCCGCTCGCCGAGCGACGTCGAGCGCAAACCGATAGCATCCCTGGTGTAGGCGGAACAACTCGCCTTGCATCCAATCGTACAGTTCTTCATTTGTGAACTTGCCCTGCATCGTATCAAGGATTTCCTGCGACTGCGCCAGCTGCTTCTGAACACTCTGGTACTCGTGGTGCGCGACCTGCTCAGCGATGAGGGAGCTGATGATCTGCCGGCCGATCTGGGTCAGCTCACGGGCGGCCAGATTATGTTGCAGCATCCATTCGTCCGCGCGGCGCTGATATCCGGCTACCTTGGCGGCCGCCGCCGCCGCGCCCTCCTCGAGCATGGCGCCGATATTGACCACAGCGGCCGAACCGCGAGCGGCCGCGGCTAAGAATGTCCCCCCGAAAACTGTGCTGTGGGCGCCCAGCCCCCAGAATTCGGCATCGACGTTGATGTCGGGAATGAGCGCCATGATGCCGCCAATGGCCTCGATGGTCGACGCGATCAGACGGAGTTCGCGCGCGAGCGGCGTGTGAACGTTGAGATCGTCGCTTTCGTTGGTGTTGAGATACAGCACACCGCTGCCTGATGCCCCCGATTGGGTGCTTGGAGATGCTGCCGCGGCCAAGCTCAAGGGAGGGTACGCCAGCGGGGCCAGTGGTTTGTCGTACTGCGTCACGAAGGCGGCGTAGGCATCGTCGAAGCCATCCTCGGTCAGCTCCCGCCGGTCCGGCGTGAAAGTGTCGGGAGCGGCGTTAGCGTCCGGCGCGATCCCCAGTAATCGCTGGTAATAGCGGTACCGCTCCAGCGCGCTCGCTCTGGTACGCAGCAATGTCTCCGTCGCCTCCTGTGCCTGCTTCCATTGGAGAAACCGCGAGTCCTGCATCATCTGGTGCAGGACGATTTCGTGTCCCTGCCGCACGACGGCGAGGTGTTCGGCATCGCGTTTTTCGAGCGCGGACAGGAGCGAGCCGCCGAGGCTGCGGACTTCACCGGCCAACTCCAAAGCCTTCTGGATCAACACCAGTGAACGCACTGGTCCGATGGGTTGGTTGAGGCCGTTGACGATGCTGCCGACGTCAATGCCCGCTGCTGCGGCCTTCACGAGCATCCCGGGATCGAGCGGCGGATCGAACAACGGCAGCGGCACCTCTACGCCCGCGATGTTCAGACAATGACGGATCTTGAACAGGCGATCGGCGACAATGTCCCAGTAGGCCAGCATCCGGTCGTTGAAGGGCACGCAGAAGTACAGGGTCTTGCCGATGCCGAAGAGCGAGATCGCCTGGTCTCCATCACCAGACTGGCTTCCGGATACATTCAGATTGAACGGAAACTGACCTTCCAATTCCACGAGTGCGTTACCGACCTCCCCGTTGAATCCGGGTTGGTTCCTTAGCGTGTGATAGGTCTGCGCGCCGCTAGTGCCCATGGCCGGGACCTTCTGTGGGCGCTCGCCCAGGATGTTGGCCACCAGGACGTAGAGCTGAGCGGCTAAGGTGACGGTCTCGCCTGTGTACTGGACGAGCAGGCTGTCCCCCCAGGCGATCAGGTTGTCGAGATACTTCATCACGACGTAGTACTGGTACGCCAGGGGCCGCGAGCGTGCGACGATGTGAGGGTTGAAGGGATTCGCCAGGATCTGGCGATACCCCTTGAGCACCGACTGCGCCTCGGCGCTGCCCGCGGTTTTGGGATCACTGAGGAGAGCGAGCTGCTTGTCGATCTGACCCGGGTCTGTATGATCGCGGAACCAGCGGAACTTCCAGAAACGCTTCGGGGGGTCCACCGCGTCCGCCGACGTTGGATCGAAGACGAAGTGAAACCACTTTCGCGCCTCCGCGAACCGCTGGTTGGCGCTGAGATGCACAGCGATCGCGACGGGAATGTGGTAGAAGAGCTCCCAGTTGTAGTTGGCGTAAGGCTGAACGAAATCGAGCTCGATCTCCTTCTCGTGCGATGTCACCTTCACACGGCCGGTGTTATCGGGGTCCGTCGAGTACGTATCCCCAAAGAACTTGGCGTCATGCTGCGTCTGACTCGGGTCGAGGCTCAGCAGATCCGTCAGCGTGCCTCGATTGAGCGTTTTGATCAGCTCTCCGATATACGGGTGGAAGAAGTTGGAAAAATCGTAATCGGCTTTGACCCCACTCCGCGCTTGCTTCACCGGGTACGTGTAGAGCAACTCGGCCGAATTGTGGTACCCGGCGTAGCCTTTCTGAGGCGCGCTCATAGCAGTCCTCCCCCCGCCTGGAGCGCGCCAGCCAGGTCACCAACAGACCCGGACACCCCGATGCGGCTGGAGCTGAACTTGATCGTAGCCCCAGTCGGGATTGTTCGGATGATATTTTGACCTTGTGCTCGCGACGCGTCAGATGGTGGGTCCCCTTGAAAGACCATTGGGGGCACGTTGTGCTGGTATGTCTCGCGAAACGAGAATGAACCGACGTCCTGGACGTCGGACAGCGGCACGATGCTGACCCCACTGGGGAGAACGTAGAAGCAGTACTGGTTATCACTTACGAAGAACGGCTTCTCCAACGGGGCCGTCGTCACATTGAGCGGTTCCACGCCCGCCGGCTTCATCGGATTCTTCTCCGCAATCACTGCGACAGTGTCTGGAAGCGTGTTTGAGTCAACGACGCTTCCCACAGCGTAGTAGTCGAGGCTGACTACGTCGCCAACATAGGGTGAGAAGCGGCGGTAAGGAACCGACGTCTCGCTCGGGCCAATTGACGTTGCTGTTCCCGACACCGGCGCGCTGTGAGTGGTATAAAGGAGAAACCAGCCCTTGGCGTTGTAGGTCCCGTTTCGCACGATGATGCGCAAGCCCCCAGAGTCCTCTTGCACTGGCTGCAGGAGAAACCTTGTTCGGTCGAACGAAGACATGCTCGACGCGTTCTTAGTCTCGATGTCAATCGGCGCATCCAGATCCGAAGTCTTCGCCGGCTGCCACTTCCCGTTGTAGAATTCGCTCCAACAAAGCACCGCTAGCATTGTCACTTGGTTGGCCGCGGCGGTCGGCAAGTCGCTCGCCTTGAGCGAGGAAAGCTTGCCGCTTGCGTCACTCCCGGGCGTGGGTATCCGGGGCGTCATGTCGGCGTGCTTCTGCACGCGGAGCCAGAATAGCAGGAGCCGACCGTCCCATATCACCGGAGTCACGGGATCGCCTTCGATGTCGAGCTTGATCTGCTCCCACGGCGACCACGAGATCGTGTCGTAGCGGCGATAGAAGTACTTGCGATGCGCACCAGCCGTCCGGGCCACCACGTGCACGGTAGCGTCGTCCTTCCCGGCGCTGAAGCCGCCGTAGAACATCCCGCAGGGCACCAGCTGCGCCACCTCTTCGGCTTGGGACAGGTAGTCGAGCAGCGCGACCGTCCCCGTGTCGTCGGTGACGTCGCCCTGGAATAACCGGCTCATCGTTTCCTTAAAGAAGGGCGACTGGTCGTCTCGGAGACCCGAGTACGCCCAATTCTGTGGCCAGAGAAAGATCTCGCGGTTGGCCTGCCAGACCCGGTATCGCTTCATCCACTCCCAGCGCCGTCTGATCTGGTCCCACTGATCCGGATCCACGGATGACAGCGGCACGTCTTTCTCCAGATTCAACAGACAGCGCTCGATGAACAGCTGGACCGAGGAGAGTGCGTGCCGAATGCGCGAGGTTTGGCGGCAAGGCTCCATCTCGAGATCCATGAGGAAGTACTCGAACAGCTTTTCCGGCGTATCGTAGCCCTGCGGGCCCAATTCCTTGAGAGCGTAGGCTACGAGGGCGTCCCGCTGCAGTCCGCGCAGCGCGTCGCTGATTGGTCTCAGCACCGCCAACCAATCGGCGCGAGCGTAATGGGCGCGCAGTGCCGACTGTAGCGCCCCCACCGTCTCGGCCTTGGGGTTGTTACCGACAGCGTCGGCCAAAGCCGTCACCGCAACACCCAATGTCCGCGCCGCGGCGTACGCGTCACGAACGCGGTGGAACAGGCTCAATGTCGCGAGGTCCCACTGCGACGCCTTGAACCGCGTTGCAAGAAAACTCGCTGCGTCGCCGCTCCAACCCGACATGCTCATCAGCAGCTTCCAGCCATCGTCCTGCTTCGTGCGCAGGCCGCCGAGCGCCTGCAGCAGCCGTTCGTCGTCCGGAGCCAGCTCGGCCTTGAAGCTCGCATAATCGAGCAAGGCGGTAAGCACTCCGGTGAATGGCACGGAGACTGACGAATCGGGGTCACCCGACACGGGCAGCGCGTTAAGCCAGCTCTTCTTGTTGATCGCGTGGTCGGGATCCTTGCTCAAGAAGGCGATTTCCTTTGGCGTGAGTCTGAGTGCAGCAGCGAGCGCGGCCGACTTGAGCAGGCGGAGGTACGCATCACGCACCCGGCGTACCGCCGTCTCGGAGTACAGGTACTGCGCCGGAACGACCTCCCGCCCTCGGGTCATGGACTCCCACCCCACGCGAAGTGATGTCGGGGTCCCCTTTACGGAAAGGGAGACCGAGTAGAGCACTCCTCCGGTGAGTGAGAGTGGGTCTGTGTTCCGCAGGACGAGGCCGTCCAGCGCCAGTTTCACATCGTGGCCGTCCAACGTCACGGAGACGGCATTGGGCGCGGCGTCCGTCTCGATCGCGATCCCGTAGGAGCTCGTCTCGGGAACCTCGAGATAGCCGCGCCAGATGCGTTGCACCGAAACGCCGAGCGGCGCGTCGCCCGGGAGGGGGTGAGGCTTCGGGGCGTAATCCAGCGTCGGTTCGTAATCCGCGGTGTAGTCCGGTGGCGCCGGTTGGACAACTTGCCAGAATGCTGCGACGGCAAGGCCTGGCTGCTCCAGCGCCGTCAAGTCGTCCACGGCCGGCTGCTTGCCGTTTCCCGCGGATTCGAGAACCATGACGTCGTCGAGCAGGATCTTGGCGAAGGCGCCGTCCACACCAGCCGTCGCTGCCACCGCGGCCAAGACTTGCTGAGTCTTGCGCAACCCTTTGAGCGTCTGAAGCAAGCTCTTGAGCAGGTTCGCCAGGTTTTCCGCACGAGTCCCCTTGGCGGTACGGTAAGTCCCATAGACCATCTTGAGGTCGGGGTAGCGTTCCCACAGTGAGTTCAGCGCCGCTTGGCCTGCGTTGTAGAGCGCCTTCACCCCAGTCTTGAACTCCGCCGTGGCCGCCGCCGGCGCCTCGAGCTGCTGGCGGGTCGCGTCGTCGATGACGCCGGTCACGGAGAGTTTTTTTCGAAGATCGTCGTATGTGAGGCGGTCCGGCGCAACTTGCGCGAGCGCCGCATCGAGAATGGACTGCGGCTGGGAATAGTTGGTCGTAAACGTGATGGTGTCGTTGATCAGCGAAAAGAACTCGTCGGCGACGTCGCGGCCGTACACCAGTGCGAGTCGCGCTCGAGCAAGATCGTCACTCGGGTCATCAGGCACCGCGAAATCGGTCTCTACCGCGGCGCATGTGGCCCGGAGGACTCGCGCCAGCTCCGTGATCTGACGCTCCGTGGGGGATGACTTGCCGCTCAGGTCCTGGTTCCAGATCAGGTACAGCGCTTGTGTGGGTTTGAGCCCCACGCTCCGGAGCGCGTCGACAAGCGTGATGAGATTGATCATCGGAGGGTTGGGGGGATCGAGCGGCTTGAACGGGTCGAGCCCGGTGTACGTGATCAGCAGCAGAAGCTCGCGCACGCTGATGCGCAGCCGGCGCGCGAGCCACCCGCGGCGATAGACCGCGCTGATGTTTCCGATGGTCAGTAAACCATCGAAGGGCGTCGTCTTATCGGCTGTGAGCGTAGCGACGATCAGATTGAGCTCCTCCCCTCTGAGATTGAAGGCCGCGCACAGCGTCTCCACATGATCCAGGATCTTGCCGGCGAGAACGGCTCGTCCCGCGCCATCCTCCCCGAAGTCTTGATCGGGTGGAGGCTGGGTGTGGCCGAGGAACAGTGCGCGGTACAGCGAGGCCTCGCCACCACAGTCGATCGGAGCCCAGCAGGCGAGGAGACCGGGCAGGTCCCTCCCGACGTCCAGGTCCAGGCGTTCCATGACCTCTGCCACCTCTCCCAGACGAGGCAGCAGTGTCTGGAATCCCGCGTCCAGCGCTTTCAGTGCCTTACCGTCATCAGGGTCGGGGGTCTTAGCCAGGTCCGGAGACAACGCCGCGACGGCAAGGGCCGTCTGCTCGATCGACCAGTCCAGCTTTTTCCAGAGGCGAATGACCCGCAGCAACCGGACGAAGTCAACCGCACGAAGCGGTTTGGCCGCTTGGTCCGGTGACGCGTAGCGAAAGGTGAACTGATCCGGCGCGCAGGGAGTGTCGGCTGTGACCGGCGCGGCGATGGTGATGAGCCCGGCGATCTGCGCGTAATTCGCCGCCACCCACGCCGGTACATCGTTGCCGAACTCCTTGGTATCAAGGCCTTGGGGCAACGTGATCGGCGTGTTGGGATCTTTGTGCAACGCGTCGATGGTCGCGAACGAGAGCCCGAGGCGTTCGAGCTTGGGGATCAAAGCACTGGCCGGGTTAACGACGACGGTCTTGAGCAGGGCCACGATCTCGTCGTAGGTCAGGTCGAATCGACGCACGAACGCCCGAACCCAGGTCAGAGCGGTTCGGGCAGCCATGTCGTCGCCCTTGATTCCCGCCAGTTGCGCCAACGTGACCTGGGTCTGGTCGCTCAACGCCAGGTATTCTTGGCGCGAGATGCGGAGGCGCTCCAGCAGGATGTCGCGCCACCCGTAACCGGCGCCCGGGTCGACCTCTTCGCTCGTTCGCAGCACTTCCATCGCGCGGTACAACGGCAGCTCGAACCTGTTGAAGTAGCGGCGGAGCGCTTCGAGCGGCTGATAGAACGGAAGGGGGGGCGGAAAGTACTCGCCCTTGAGCGTCTCGTAGGCCGCGTCATCGAGGTTCGGCGGACTTGCCAGCAACTCGTCGCTCGTGGGACGATCGTCGGTGTTGTGGCCTTGGTAGTTCTCCAACGAGTGCTGCTTCTTCCCGTTCAAGTGGTTTACGAAGTATTCGAGCGCCTCGTTCCCCAGGTCGATGGCGAGCACTAGCCCGTTTGTGTTTTCGCACGTCAGCGGTAAGTGCTGGATGTCAGGGCGGCGAGCGAACAGCACGTCTTGCGGGTTCACCTTCCCCTGTGGAAGGTCGATGAAGTCGAGCAAGTCCACGAGATACGCCGCCGGGCTGAGCCAAGAGCGGCACTCCTCGCAGCTGCAGTAATCACCGGACAGTCCCATGCCCTCGAGCGTGGGGAACGCGGTCACGACCCCGACGCCGTCATTGCCCTTGGATCCCCCGTCGATCGTCTGGGCATCGCTGTGCGCGCCGATCGGCGCGTTCCGCTGAGCGGTCAGGTAGCTCACAGCTATGTTCAGCACCGCGTTGTGGACCTCACGGGCGCGCGCGTGTGTTTGGCGAGCCGTTTCGTCTCCGCCCAATGCGCTGCCGAAGGCGCGCACGAACGCCCCCTGATCGTAGCGCGCGATCTGGTATGCGGATCCGATGCCGTTTTCCAGCAGGCCCTTCATCGCTTCGTCGTGCGGAGTGATCTGGTAGACGCGCTGCAGACGCTTGAGCTGCGCCAGCGGCTCGCCGGAGAGCTCGCCCTGAAGATTATTGAGCTTCAGGTACTGCTCGATCGGCTGCACGCCGATCTCGAAGGCACCTTGATGTTTCGTGAGGAAGCCGTGGATCGCGTCCCGCACGGCGCCGGCCTGCTGCTCCGGTGCGGTCAGACGGAACTCACCAGAACGGACGCGGTCTGCCACGACGGCCGTGGGAAAACTCAGACGGACCTGCGCGGCCAAGAACCTCGCGTAGTTGCTCTTCTGCTCGTCGGGGGTCGCACCGGGGAACCCCGCAGGAATGGTGTCCCCGAAGAGGCCTTGCCACTTCGCCGGATCGTAGTAGCCGCGCTGAGCCAGATCGAGAGTCGATGCAAGGGGCTGCGCTCGCTCGGCGGCGTGGAGCGCGCTCATCAGCGGGGCGTTGTTGAGAGTCAGGTAGCCAAGCTGACAGTCGAGTTTCAGGCGTGCGGTCGTCGCCTCGCCGAACGTGCGCTCGACATCGGACCAGAAGTGCTCGAGGTCGCCGCCACTTCCTGCAAAGAGATCCGCGAATCGTTGTTGGGCCTGCGCGTCATCGCCCAGCGTGAGCTGCAACATCTCCTTGAGCGTCGATGTCCCCTCCAGAACCCGGACATCGAGCAGACGGGGGGCGCTCAGCGCCTGGTAGGTCGCGGCCGCCACCGGTATCTGCTCCTCGAGGGTCTTGGGAATCACTCCCTGAGCGATGGCCTGTCCCCACATGCGTTGGACGACCGAGACTGAGGTCCGATACAACGTGTCCGCGTTCGACGGAAGGCCGGCGCGAAACAGAGCGTAGTAGAAGGGTGCCGGAATTCCTTGCGGGGTCGGGCCTTTCGCTTTTCCGGCAGGGGCCGGCGGTTGGTTTCGGCTGAACTGGTCGGCCAGCGCCGCGAGCGCGACGGCGCGAGCATCCCATCCTGTCTTGTTGGCGAGGTACGTGATGTCGTGGCGCGCGCCGTTTTCCTGGAGTGTTCCGAGTGGGTCTTTGTAGAGCGCCGCCAGCGCCGCGGTGAGTGTCTCCCATTCGCTGGGCAGAGCCGCGCAGTTCGCAGGCAGCGAGACGTTCAGGGTAACCGGGCCGGTCGCGTTGTACTCTACCTCGGACGCGGCGAGGAAAGTCCCACCGGCGAGCACGCGCGCCTGAAGATCCAGTTGTGTCTTGCCGTTGCGCGACAGGATCGCGGCAGAGATGCTAGTTTGGTAACGCCCGCGATCGTCCGTAATCGCCTTGCCGAGGGACACGTCAGGGCCAGCGTTCTTGTCCACGATCTCGACCGTCAGCCCGCCGACGCCGGCTCGGTCGGGGCTGAAGACCGTCCCGGTCACGGTGTATTCGCCGTCTACCGTTGGCGAGGTCGCGCCGCTGGTAGGCCCGGGCCCCCCGCTCGAACTCGTCGCAGTCCCCGGCGGCGCACCCACCGCGGCGTTGATAGCGCGCGCAGTCTCAGCATTGACCACACCGGTTGGTTTCAGTGAGTGCTCTCGCTGAAAGCGGACGACCGCGTCGTAGGTCCCCTGGAGAAAGGCAGCGCGGTCCTGCTCGGCCTTGGGAATTGGAAGACCGAGCTGAACCAGCTCAGATTGGAGGAGACGAATGTCGTCGCCGGTCAGGTCCAGCTTCAGGTTTCGTCGGCTCAGTTTCATTGTTCATGCCCCTTGGACTGCCCACGTTTAGCCTGGAGGTCGGGTTGGGCGTGAGAGAACAGCGTGAGGCGCCTCGTGTCTCCGGATGATCACTCAGCGCGGAGGGTCTGTTATCACACCCAAGACCTCGCCCCGTTTCAAGGGGCCATAGGTCTCGAAGCCCGGGTTGTAATGCTGGAGCTTGCCTGGTGAGAGTGTGGGAACCACCCCTCGTTGTGGTGCAACGCGACTCATCGCTTCTGGCGCCGCTCTGTTCAGCGTGAGTTCGTATTCGTATATGCGGGTACCCGGGCCCCCGTACCAACTCGGGTTTACTTGATTGGCCTCCGCATACCTGGCGAGATTTGACTCGCGGAAACCGCCCCACTTCATTTGGCTCTTGCCTTCCGCTCCAACTGCCCAAAGAGTCCTTCCAGCAGGTAGGGTAACGTCACCCCGCCAACCGATTCCAGCACTTTCATCTTGGACCGGAAGGGATACGCCCAGTCTCCTCTCGAGGAGCCGCAGGCCACTGAGTTCATCGCGAGCCTGCGTCCCAACCGTCCCCAGACCTCTGATCAAGCGCGCTGCACCGATTGCCAAGTCGAGTCTCGCCCCGATCGTGGCCCCCCTTTGAACTCCGGCGATCGACGGATCGTGCGCCGCGCCGATGGCTGATCCGGTGATGGTAGCAGGTGACATGGTAACGTTCGTCGCCCTGTCGATTGCGGTGGCGACCTCCTTGCGGGCCTTCGGCGTAAGCGAGTGTGACGAGGCGAGCTCCGCGATCCCCGCACCGATCATTGCGACACCAGTCGCGACTCCAAAGGCGCCTGCAGGACCGCCGAACAGAGACACAGCCGTGAGGGTGGCTCCTCCAATGATGTGCCTGAGCCCGCTCGGCAGACTCTCCCACGCCTGATGGACCCGACCCAGGGCTGTGCGGGTTACGTACCCTTGCATGCGCTGAGCCATGGCTAAGGCGTACGTTCCCTCACTTATTCCATAAGCTCGAAGCCCTTCGCCCACCGTTACATAGCGGACTGTGCTGTCATGCTCGTCGTGCCCATCCGGATCGTAGAATCGCACAGGATTGTTTCGAACCGATGAATAAGGTCCGCCAACGGACCCTTGATTCCAGGCACCCACCCTGTCGGTCTTCGTCCACCTCCCCAACCACGACGCGTAGTACCGCGCTCCGTGGTAATACAGGCTACTTTCCTCATCGCGCTCCTTCCCCGTGTACCGATACCGTTTCGGAGTATCGGTCTGGTCTCGCACCGCCTGATATGCCGTCGCACCGTAGGGGAAGTATTCCTCGTAGGAGAGAATTTCAGCGGTCTCATTCAGCTCCAACGCGGCCGACCCGAGGTGGTTGGAGTACTGGTACCGGGTGAGCTGAGCAGGCGCTGGGTCGTGCTGCGTGTCAACGGTGCGGGTCTCGGTCAAGGCTATCCGATCTATTCCCGCCGTCACGTGAAGTGTCTCACGCTCCAAAGTCACCGTCGTACCATCCCCAGCGTATTCCCGATAGATCTCCACTCCGCCGAGATAGAAGCGCTCCTTCATCCGCGTCCCGTACTGATTCTTCGGGCCCTGCGAGTCGCTGGCCTTGCGTTGCCGCTCACCCTTAGCGTCGTACGCGTAATACGTCGTCTCGGGCGTCCCGTCGTTGACTACCTGGCGCGCCGTTGAGCGCAGCCGGTCTACCTCGTCCCACGTCATCCCACCGGCGAGACGTGGCATCTTGATCATGTTGCCGTGGGCATCGTGCGCGTACGTCGCGCTGTATGGCCCCCCATCGAGATCGCCGGGCAGGCTCGTAGCCGAAAGCCGGTTGTTGGTCTCCATCGCCACAATCACCGACGGCTCCGCATAGCCGTAGCGACGCGTCCAACCCCCACTGCTCACCTGATGGATCATCGAGAGGATGTTGCCGACGGGGTCGTATGCGTAGGTCTCGGTGTAGGTGCCCATCGCTTGGCCGTCACCAGGATTGAGCAGGCGCTGGCCCGCCCCATCGCGCGCACGCGGCCCGTCGTCGTCCGCCACCTGCACCGGCGCGTTCAGGACGCCGCCGTTCTGGCCCAGGTGCTCGCGACCCGTAGCGCTCTTGAGCCGGTACGTCGCGTCGTAGATGTAGGCCGCCGATGGCTCGACCCGCCGATTCGAGAAGAAGATCATCGGCTGCGTGTCGGCGTCGTCCTGGATGTGAGTGATGTTCCCCGCCGGGTCGTACGTGTACGTCAGGTCCTGAACGATGCGTTCGTCCTTTGCGAAGGATGGCGGCCGCGTGGTGCTGACGTGCGTGAGACGGAACGTCAACGGGTCGTGGTCGTAACTCGTGACTGTCCCGTTGCCGAGCGCGAGTAAGGCCCGCTGGCCACGAGCGTTGTAATCGACGTTGGTGACGGGGTGAAGATCCGCGGTTTGGGGGTCGACCAAGTCAACCGGTGCCCCCAGCTGTTGCAGCCAAACGTCCACATGGTTCAACAGGTTCGCTTCGTTGTAGGACGGCCGGATGACGTTCGGTCGCATCGTCGCGCTGTGCGGGGTGACCACTTGAATCGGACGGCTGAGCGCGTCGTACCGCGTGGTCGAAACGAAGCGGTCAGCGGCGATGAGCAGCGCCTCGGCCACCGCGTCGAGCTGCGCGGCAGCGGTGAGGTCAGCGAGCGGGGACCAGTCCACCGTCTGCCGATAGTCGCGGGCGAGCTGTCGCGCGCTCCGGGTGAGATTTCCTTTGAAGTCGTATCCCTCGTTGCTAGCGAGTCCCGCCCCATCGTACTGCCGGAACAGCTTGCCGCAGAGGTTGTCGTCAGGTAATCCCTCGCCATAGACCGACCGCTCGAGGAGCACTGGACCGGCGCCCTGGGTGCTGACATACCGGTGCGTCGGCCGCTGCGCCGGGTCGTACTTCAGATGGAAGTCGTGGTCGCGCGCATCCCACAGCCGGAACGGCTTTCCCGCGACATTGACCAGCATGCGCCGGGCTCCCCCGTCCATGCCGTTCTGGTAGATGCCATTGCCGGCAAGATCGGTCCCCGCGACGTAGCGAAAGCCGGCTCCCTCCGCCTCCCTCAGACAGTACTCGAACACTCTGCGGCCCAGCGCGTCGAACACCGCCAGCGGCTTCCCCTCAGTATCGAGCGCCGTGCGGGTAGGGTAGCGGGCGTCGCCACCGTTGTCCGCAACCGTCAGGCACGTACGGCCGAGCGCGTCGAAGTGCGTGGCAGTCCAAGTTCCAGCATGCGCTGCGGCCTTTTCTGCAGCTTCACGCTCCGGCGTTCCGGGGGCGTCGCCGATGCGTTGATCGTACCAGGACCTGAACGCATTCGGGTCGGCACCGAGGAGGCGGAGAAACCAAGGACCGACATCCGGATCCTTGCGCGGATCGGGAATCGACACCGTATCGTTGACGTCCCAGGTCTGTTGCAGCCACTGGTCGAATACGACCTTCTCCCAGGTGGCGTTCGGGTGTAGCGTCGCGATTACCCGCTCGGCGGCGTCGTAGAACAACACCGAGCTGACGCCATGGATGGCGGCGAACTCGAAAGTCGACGTTGCGGTGAAGAACGGCTCGTACTTCCGGACCGGCTTGCCCTTGTTGTTGTAGATGGCCCACCCGGAGCCGACCCAGCGCTGCGGGACATCCGGCCCACCGTCAACCACCGGGCCGGGCTCCGCTTGGACTTTCTTCTGTATCTCGCGTCCGAAGCCATCGGAATACGTGAACGCCTGCTGATAGAGCCTCGGTTGATCCTTCTTGAGATCACTGACGTGCGTCTCCCGACTGACCGTATAGACGACGGGTGGATCAGGCTGCTCCGCGTCCCGTGTGCGTTGGTAGGCCCATAGGTCGTAGAGCATTCGGGAAGACGCGCTGCCCAACACAGTGCTCGGATCGCTCACCAGCAGGGCCACGTTGGCAAGCGTGGCCGCATCGTCCAGGTCCGGGTCCACGTCCGCGACCGAGTCGCCAAGATTCTCGGTCGTCTTTCCTTTCACCGCAGTGGCGACCACCAGCCCGAACAGGTCGATCGCAGCCTCAGCGCGGTTGCCGTTCGGATCGGTGATCAACGATGGGAGGAGCACCCGATAGTCGTTCGTGGCTTGGGTTGTGTTGCCAACGGGATCGGTTGCGCTCGCCGCGAGGAGATCGTAGGCGTCGTAACCGACGCGACTAATTCCACCGAACGGATCGACGGCCCGCCGCGGAAGATAGAAGTGCGCACGGGCCACCACACGCTCAGCATCCGCGGAGTCGACGTCGCCGGGCGAATAATGGATCCGTCCAGACGGCATCCACCACCCTGCACCCGCCGCGAGCTGTACATAGCCGCCCTCGGTCAGGATTGCATCGGCGACGAGACCACCGAAGACGCGCGCGAGGTGTGTGGGCGTGAGCGCCAATCGGTACGACTCGCCGGGCAACGCGAGCGATTCCAGCTGTCCGAGCGGCAGCAAGTCCTGGAGGTCATCGCGACGGTACAACGTTCGCGTGTGCTCGACTATCCGACGAGTCGCCGCGAGAGGCACTGCTCCGCTGCCGTCGACGTCGGGAGCTGGAATGTCCTCATAGGCAATGTCGACTGCCCCGCCCCAGAATTGCAGCCACGGTCCGTCGAATTCCTCGAAGCGGAACAGGTTGGTGACGCCTGCACGTGCGCTCTTGGGAGAGAGCCCGGTCAACTCCGCGGTAACAGTCTCCGAGGCGAGTGGAGTGCGATACGAATCCGGAAAGAGGACGTCGTCGGTTAAGGCCACCGTGTACTGATGTTCGGTGGCCGAGACGCGCAGACGCGTTTGATCGTACGCCAACATATCGCGGAATCGCTGGGAGAGCTTTGGCTCAGGCTCGGGATACCCCGGCCGCCGGGGATAGCCGACGGAGACGCTCCGCCGCACGTTGCCGAACTGGTCGACCTCGAGCGTGAACTCATGGGTGACCCGTGGGTCGTCGGGACGTCGCTCATAATGGAAAGAGGCGGCTTCACGGGGATGCGCGTAGAACACGGCGTGGCGGTTCGGCCCCATCGCCTGGACCCGGCGCACCGCGAAGTTCTGCTCGGTGACCGTGTAGGGGTTGGCCGCGAGCGCGGACGCGTCGTCGGCGTAGACCTCCGTCCGCAACACCATTCCCTTCAGGGCTCGGTACGCTTCACGAGTCTCGTCACCAGATAGGCTCTCCGGGAGGATGGAGTCAGGCACCACCATCGTGGTGCGATCTTCTGCGCGAGCCTCGGCCCGCAGGGCGGGCTCCACCCAGTACTCGTGCTGATATTGCTGCGACACCACGGCAGCCTCGATGAACGCGCCGGTGTGAAACCACGTCTTGGTGTGCAGTGGCGGCATCCACGAGGTGGCGTCCCAGTCGTTGTCCTCGGCCTCTGGGAAGTCCGTGTCTCCGCGATGTTCCTCGGTATCCCACTGCTCCAGCATGCCGAAGCCACGGAACTCGCGCTCGTAACCATCGAAGAATCCGTGATGATAAGCGTACCGCGTGACGAAGCGACTGCGACCGATCCAGTCGCAAGTCTCCACCCGCTCGACTACATGAACCACGTGCGGTAGCCGCGTCACCCACGGCCGGCCGGCCGCCTGGTCGGCCAAATAGAACCGCGTGGAGGGCGCGTAGCGCACCCGCGTCTCGGCGCCGAGGTTGTTACGAGAGCGGATCAGCAAATGCGGCTTCTGGCCGCCCATCAGATCCACGTACCGTAGCGGCGCGGCGGTCTCCCCGGGCAGCGGTGAGGACCACACCAAGCAGGCGGTTCCGTTGCCGAGCAAGTCGGCGACCTGGACCGCGCTCAGACTGTCGGCTGTCGGGAAAACGGCCAGCCGCTGCGGAGCTCCCCAGGAGTTCCCGGAGCGGTTGAAGCAAACCTGGACGCCGTCCTCGCCGACGTAGAGGAGATCGGTGGTTCCGGAGGCATCGATGTCGGCCAGGCGGACTCGGCGGGGATCGAATCGCTCCTGATCTGTGAAACGGGGCGCGGCATCCATGGTGACTTTCGGCCCGAAGCGACCGTATCCCAAACTCGGCCAATAGCACACTTCCCCGTTGCGTATGCGCACGAGGTCGCTCAAGCCGTCACCCGACATGTCGGCGAGGAACACCGTCTCCGTGCCGTCCGCCAGCACGACGGCGGGGCCTTTCTCTTCGTCCCATGGCGTGCGCACCTGCTCCGCCGGCGCGAAGCCGGTCGCGCCGAGGGATTCCCAGACGGTGAAGACGCCATCCTCGGTGAGCAGGATGTCGGCGAGCCCGTCGCCTGTGAGATCGATGAACTTCAGATTCGACTCCGCCCAATTGAGGCGTGGCAGGGAGTCGAACCTACGGAACGGGGCCCAGTCCCGCTCCTCGGTGCGCTCGTAGAACCCCGGATCGGAATCCTCGAGCGAGACCACGTCGAGCTGACCGTCGCCTGAGAGGTCGAGGAGCCGCAGACCCCCGTGCAGGTCGTTGCGCGACGGCAGTGAGGGGACTTGTTCGAGCGGGCCGAAGCGGGCGCGCGTCGGACGACTGCCATCGGGCAGCGTCACCCGATTCAGAGGACTAAGATTCCGCTTGTAGTACCATCCTCCGCCCGCGTCGTTCAGAATGCCGGAGAGCCCTTCCCCGTCCAGATCCACCGATTGGAAGCGTGTGCCGTCGAGCCCCTCCGGAAGGTTCGTAATGCTGTCCTCGTCCACCGTGAGAACGTCGGGCTGAACTTCCGGCTGACTGTATTCGAACTCGAGCGGCGGGAGAGATCGACTGGTGTAGCCGCCGTTACTGCGCCGATAGCCCGTCTGCTTGACGGACTGTAGGAAGGTGTAAACGGGATTTGTGGGGTCGAGTGGGACGTTTTCATCGGAATAGAGGAAGTCGGTGGAGCGAACGAGGCAATCCTTCCTCACCTTCAGTTCGTCGGCGAAGTGATGGAACATCAGAACCCGCTCGCAGCGCCGATAGGTGCGAACCTCGAAGCCGGCCCGATATGAGGAGAATGGATCCACACGCATCGGCCAGGGCCGGTCCCGCTGCGGAAGTGGGTGGTCAGGAGCGTGGTCCCCGTAATCGAACACGACTTCGTAGTACCAATCGTTCGGCAACGGAGTTTCTGGGGCATCCTCCGACCAGTCAGGGAAGTAGGGTGCGACGTTTCCGTATCGGACCGAGGTCAGGTAGCACTGGGTCGCGCGGACGGCGTCCGTTCGGTTGGCCTCGTGCGCCCGGAATCGCTCGACACCCGCCGAGTCTTCGGCGACGTAGGTGTATAGCGCGATATTGCCCTTATCGTCGAATGTGCGGCAGATGCGATATGAAAAAATGTGCGTCGGCTCGGCGGGGTCGGCGATGCGACTCAGCGCGTCGAAGCCGTACAGCGTCGTCACGTTGTCGCGCGTGATCGCGCGCCAGTGGCTGATGCCGGTGTCGAGCGACGTCCAGCGCTCGATGCGGGCAAATAGTCCCTCGATCCGCGGACGGTACGGCCGGATCTCGTAGGCCACACCATGCACGGTCCGCTGTTTGGCGATGCGCTGGCCGTTGCCGTCCAGCAGCGGTACCACGACCTCCGCGCCCGAGAGGATGAAGCCGTCGGACTCCTCAGAGTCCAGGTAGAGAGGCAGACCCTTGTCGGTCTGTCTGGTGAAGGCGGGGAGGTTGAGATTCCAACCGAAACCTAAAACCCCGTTGCCGGCGGCCGAGTCGTAGGAGAGGGACAGCTGGGGGCCAAACCCGGAACGGCCGGGGCTCGTTGCGATCGGGACGGTGAGGGAGCCCGTTCCCGTGACCGGGTTCGCCGCGAACTTCTCGCCGATTCCCCGGATTGCCCCGCCACCCTTCGGTAGAGAGATCGGGGGGAGGCTGGGAGACTTGGTGCTCGGCTCAGTTGATGTCTGCAGAACTTTATCGGTCATCCGGACATCCCGTGTTCCCCGTGCAACGGAGTCAGGATTCCGCTAAGCCGGCGCTGACAGCAATCTCAGCCAATCTCGCAGCACGGGTTCGAACGTCGTCTTAAGAGTACCGACCGAGGAGGGCGCCGGTTAGGGGGTTCGTGCGGCGCCTTGGTGGCGAAAATGGGACAGCGTTTCGTGGCTCCGGAGCGTGTGGCGAGAACGAGCATATCTCTCATATCCTTTGGTCCGAAAGGCGGGGGGCAGACCATGGACTCGTGACCAATGTCGCATTCTCAGCCCTTGATGCCGCAAAAACGACCTATTCAAACCTCGCGTTCGAGGCTAAGCTCGTTTCAAGCTCCTACTTCGCTCCATTCCATGGCGGACGCATCCGATTCCTTCCTTCGAACTAGCACCACGTTCAACGCGGCGGCCCTCCGGTACTACCCCGCTCTAGATCGGGTCGAGCATTACGTCAACGAGCACATGCGAGAGCGGGTGACTCTACAGGCTGCGGCTGGCGTCGCCCGTCTGGAGAGAAAGTACTTCTCCGCGTTCTTCCGGTCGAAGGTAGGAGTCACCTTTCGAGATTGGATTGCGATGCTCCGTGTTCGGCGTGCGATGGATGTTATGCGCGCTCGCCGGGCCAGTATACCTCAGATAGCCTTTGCTGCAGGCTTCGCGGATGTGCGGTCATTCGAGCGCGCCTTCAAGAAGCTGACCGGCGTCACTCCGCAAACCTTCAGGGCTGGAGTCAACCCGCATCCGTGATTGCTGTCGCTAGGATCACGAACGCCGCCGCGCCGCTAGGGGACGCATGCGGCAAACGTCCGTCGCCACCAGCGGTCAGCGAAACTCACAAAGCGCAGGCTCGGGCACACGAAGTCGTGTGACCTGAAGCGCGATATAGAGCAAGACGTCGACTACCTCATCGGCATCCACTAGAGACAGGTCCCTCGGGCTGGCGGGCGCAGGAGCGAGTTGCCAGGGTTCCTAGCGCGTGAGCGTATGGCTCTCCGAGGAGCCTTCCCTGAAGAGCACTCCCAAGTCCCGTAAGGGCGCGCGGCCCAGAGCTGTGTCTGCTTACGCCGCTGGCGATTCCAGAACCGAAAACCAGAATGTGCGGAGGGCGGCCTCATCTCCCGCGAACTGATCCCGGTCGCATCGCCCCGCGCCCGCAACGTCGTGAGGGTCTGGTCCCGCAGCTCCGTCCGTATACTGCCACATTGTCCACGCGGGCCAATTCGCCGGAACAACGGGTGTGGGGCCATACTGCGCCAGCCACAACCAGCAATTCGCGAGCACCGGATCGCGCGTGGCTCCGAGAAGTTGCTTGATGTAGTAGCCAGAGTAGAGGCCCGGCCACCGACCGGTCGCGGACTGAACATGAGTCACGAACCCTCGTGCCTCCTCGAGAGTCATGCTCGGGCCATGCGGATTGGCCTCAAAGTCGAGGACCAAAAGCGTCTGTGCGTCGGGATTCACGAAATCGAGAAACGCCTGAGCTTGTTCCACGCCGTCGCTCGCCGTTCCGAAATGGTAGGCGCCCCAAAGGAGGCCGCTAGACATGCCGTTCTCCCGATGCGTCACGTAGGTTGGGTCCTGGTACCGTAGGCCTTGCGTCGCTTTGTGGATTACGCCGATAATGCCGCCCTCCTCGCTAATCTGTTGGAAGTCGAGGTTCTGATTGTAGTGCGAGAGATCGATCACGGCGTTCAGCGCGGCCATGAATAATACCCTCCCCCGTCGCATCGGCCTTCAAACCTGGTACCGGCGAGGCAGGCCGGATAGACGCTACCTAACGCGGTCGGCGACCGCTACGGTTGAGATACCACCACGATCGATGTGATCGGATGGATCTCCCAAGCTGTCGCTCGCCAGTTCTTGGTGCCGCCCGGGTTCGTGTTCTCGGCCTGCGCTTTGTGCTCGGTATCGAACAGCAACCAGCCGCGCACCTTGATCCAGCGGCGCTCAATGGTCTGTTGCAGCGTGGCGGTGGACCAGTCAGTCCCGTCACCCTTCAACCCTGCCCGCCACCGAGGCGTGACCTCGACGATGACACGCTGGATTTCGGCTGTATCGGTCGGGCTCTTCGTGAGCTCGATGTGCGTGTCGCGATGCACCGGGTCGCCTTTCCGGCAGTTCGTTGTCTCGGTCCGGCCGCCCGGGATCACCCGGAACACAAACCCCGAGATCTCCGCAGCCTTCGTTTCGGCAAATCGGCCCGCATCGTTAGAGCTTGGTGCGAGCATCGCGGCGAGCGTTACGCTGCTGTCGACATCGGCGTCCCGCGGCTCGGCGCTCCGGTTCTTGAGGCGATTGAGGGGGCGGATGCTCACCAGCTGAGCGGTACCCGAGTCGGGACAGCTATCAAAGTCCCCTTGTGCCACGTGGGGACTGGTGGGAGGCTGAGGACTCGCAGGCGTCGGCACAGGAGCCGGCAGCGGAGTGGGCTGGTGTAGCTCCGTCGGATCGACCAGCCGGACAAACCGTTCCCACACCCAACCGACGTCTTCGGTCTGCGTGCGCACGCGGAGGTACCCAGCCTGACGTCCGTTCCCCAGAAGCGTGACCGCCTCACCGGCCTCAAGCGTGGCCAGCTTGTTCGCGGAGCTAGACGGCTCGCTCCGGAGCACGGCGTTCCGCGTCAGCACACCAACTTGCTGCGCCGACGTGAGACGCGTGTACAATACCAACAACGCGACGATCAGAACGGGTTTACGCATGGGAACCTCCGAGCCACCGAGCAACCGGTGGCATTCGGGAACTGAGGTCGTGAGACCTTGATGACCTGTGAGTTAGGCGATCGCAGGTGCTGCCTTCCGACCCGTTCGGCACCGTGATCGACACCCCCAGGAGATTCACGCCGAGCGCCCGCGCTGCAGCACCCATCACTCCGCTAGTCACGCCTGCGCACAAGGGGCTTCGCGCTGCTGTCGGCGCGCCTCGGCCCGGGGGTGCGTCATGGGTGTGCCACTGGACCCTCGCAGGCCGTAGCGGTCCCCGGTTGCCCTTCGCGCATCGATCCGTACAGCACGCGCCACTCCACGCACACTGCGAGGGCGTCACTGCGGCGTTCCCGGGTCGCACCGGCCATCAATGTCGTTCCACGAGTACCCTTTGGCGCACGTCTGCGGCCGCGGCCGCCGGCGCGGCTGCAGCTCCCCGACAAGTACTAAAGCCTTGTCGGAAGCGCCTTTATAAGTCGCGGTGACATACACGGTCTTCGGTTTGCCTGAGTAGTTGGTGGTAGCCGTAAAAGTTCCCGTGATGCTCTTTGCCGGGACCGTCACGCTCGCTGGAACGGAAAGTGCCGACGTGTCGGTGGATGAAAGCGAGACGACTCCGCCTCCAGGGGGAGGGGGAGTATTCAACGTCACTGTTGCGGTCACGTTGTGCCCGCCGAGATCCCATGCCCCGAATTGGATCTGGATCGGGGGCCAGGCGCTCACCGTAATCGTCGTGCTCACCGACGTCCCGGCGTACCTTGCAGTGAGCGTAGCCGTTTTGGCTATTGGCGTCGGCGGGAATGTATAGTTGAAATAGCTCCCTCGGTTGCCCGCGGGCACCGTCGCGGTCGGAGCGGCTAGAGCCACCGCAGTCGGATCACTGCTGGTCAGAGAAATCACGGCGCCACCCGTAGGCGCGAATCCGTTGAGTTCAACCCAACCCTGCCACAAGTCCGCGCAGCACCCGATCGCTATGAGCCTGGCGTTTGGCTCGTAAGTGAACAGGTCCGCCGAGGACACCGTGCTCAAGCTGCCGAATGCGCCCGCGGTGATGTGCACAGGACCGGGGCTGCCGGCTGGCGGGCTGAATGCCTCTAGGCAGCTCTTCCCATAACCGCTGGTGGCACATCCGAGATACCCGGATGCTTCCACTCCGCCGAAGAAGATCTGCGGGCGGACCACATCGTTGAGCATCGTCCCATCAATGTCGACCGGCGTGCCACCGGCAACTGGTCCGCTGGACGGCTTGATGCTCGTAATAGTCGGGCCCAAGTAGGTGAACCGATCGGCGGTTGTTGGCGCGCTGCACGCGCCCGGGACGATGCACGCTTGCACGTCGGCGACGCCGGGTTTGTGAGGTGGAGTAGACAGCAAGCATGCTTTGTCGGTGCAATACGGGGCTCCTTCAATGCTCGTGCCGCCCACCATCCATTTCGTGCCACCAAGGCTGCCGCCGAAAATGTATGGGTTGAGGCCGGCTCCGGTGACGGTCACAAGAGTATGGCCGCCGAACGGTCCACTCGTGGGGCTGACGCTGGTGATGACCGGCGTAGCGAAAAACGGGACGGTGCTTGTGGGCCAACTCGAAGCCGCACATGTCTGCACCACGACGTTGACGACACCAGTTGTCAGGCTAGCGGGGATCAGCGCGGTGATCTGGGTCGCAGAGTTCACGGCAAAATCATCCACGGGAACCACAGCGAGACCCTGGCTGAGGATAATGGATCGAACGCCGAGGAAATTCCTACCGGTGATCGTGACCGTAACAGCGGAGCCGACGGGACTGCCGTTCGGAACGACGCCTGATACCGTGGGAGCGGGAGCCTCCATACCCCGACCACAGGTCTCAGAAAGGAGCCAGGTACGAAAGAAATAGTCGGCCCCGTGCATCAAATTGTTGTTAACCATCGCCTTCCCGATCGAGTCCCCGTTGGCATTCGTCAGCGTCTTCAAGTCTGCCACGAAATCCCAGAGCATGCCGTAATGTGCGACGCCGTCCGCGTTGTAGTTCCATGTCTTGCTCCCATCCTTGCTGGGTGGCAACGCGCTGCCAGGGGACCCCGGACGGGGTGGCATTCCCAACACCAAGGAGTTTGCATCCGTGCCGAAGCCGGCGACAACTGTCCCCTCACGGTACGGCGGATAGGTGGTGTCTCCTCCCATGGCTTGAATCACTCGGCTGTACGCCGCCAGCCAGTCCTGGGAATTAGTACCCCCGCTACCCACACCGGCCATGCCGTGCAATCGCCCGATGATTGCGTATTGATATGCTCGCAGGGATCGCTCGTTGGAATGAACGCGTACCCCGCCATGGCCGCTATTGATCGAGTAGCCGTATTGCGTTGCCAACTCGAGCGTTTTCTCCGCCGCTGCTTGCGACATGTGATCGACATCGATCAACATCCCAAGCCGCATCATTTCCTTGATCGCGACGACGCCGCTCGGGGTCAGGCCGAGTGCATTCTTCTGCCCAATGCCGGGCGCGCATGTAGGATAGCCAATCCCGAAAACAGTTTTGAAAACCTGCCCAACCGTTGCCACGAGAGGGTCGCCACCGTCATAGGTGAGAATAAGTCTTCGTAGGCGGCGGCGCCACCAAAGGCGTTGTCCAGCAGGTGGATGGGAAAAATGTATCGGACCCCCTCGCCATACAGCCGGTCAATCTCGGCCCTGACGGCACTGCTATCGGGAGGGTCCCTGTCAGGGATCAGCGGACCAATCGCCACCTGAAAGTTGCCGATATGGTCGATCTCCACACCAACGACCACCGCCATTTTGTTCGCCGAAACAATGCGGTGCACGTCGGCGGCGGTTAGAGCGATCTCCATAAAATCCGGGTGGCGGCGGACGAAGCTCTGTATTTCACGGATCTGCAGATCAGCAGATGACTTGTCATCCGTTGGGTAATCGCCCGCTGAGTGCCACCCCAGGGAGGTCAGATCACCCAGGGTTTTGTTGTTGTGGGCGAGCGCGACCATTACGCGCAACCCGCCTTGATAGGCGCGGCGAATCCACTCGACCCACATCTTTTGATGCGTTATGTCGTTCCATTTCGGCCAGTAGCCGAAATCAGGGGAGCCCGTCGAACCGCTGGGCGGGTCGTTTCCGTTCTTGACGGCCTTTGTCTGAAGCGCGTGGATTATCCACTTACGGTCCAAATTACCGCACCAATTGTGCGGAGGATTAACAAGATCCCATCCCCCGTGCGTTGAGTTGTCGTTGCCTAGCGCCTGCGCTTCGCTGGTTGCGCGTACGCTGTCATTGCAGTCAGGGTCTGCCGGAAGAAGCGATCCGATATCCACGCCTCCGTAAAAGAGTTTTCCTCCGAAGGCGAGGTTCGACAACGGGTGCGTATGCAGATCAACGAATCCCGTTAACGGCGGCCATTTCGTCAGAGCCGAGACAGATGCGACAGGCCGGGCACGTCCGGGACGGACCTGCCACAGCACCAGGAGCAGCACGCCTAGCGACGCGGAAACGACAGGAAGGCTCTTTCTCATGGGTCTACCCCCACCTGTTGATTCAGAAGTATCGGCCCGCGCCCCCCGTGAACGACTGACCCTGAGATGTCGCACGTTGAGATCGGAGCGCCGCAGCTCCGCGGGTTGACCGAGAGCATGCAGACGCCCGGCTGCGCGTTCGGGGAAAGGTGGTCTTCTCGACCGTCGACGGCGCGGCGAAATTCGTGAGTCTTACGACACTTATCGTGACGGTTGCTCGGTCGCGGACCTGAATGCCGCTGAGGTCATGCGGGTCACGCCCTTAAACGCCGGTTCGAAAGAGCGGACATCCCTGACTAGCAGCAAACGCTGCCATCCGGCTTCATCGGCGCTCTACCAATGGAGCTAAGGGCCGGTCTAACCGCCATTCCAGCCGCCGCTTCCCCCGAGGGAGGCCGCACTGACTGCGGAAACCTCACGCATCGCGCTCCTTTTTTTCACGTGTCGATTTTCCGCCCCGCTCGGTGGCGACGTTGCTTCTGATGCGCCTCGGCTGGCCGCGCACCAAGCTTCGGGACGTGACGATGATCCGCCCGACGGTACTCCACGATGGCGATATCGCCCGTGCGCTGCGCGCGCACGCTGTCGACCTCAAAGCGCAGCGCGAGCACCTGGGGTTGGGCGACGGCCGCAAGGAACTGGGCTTCGTCACCTCCGCGCCATTCGCGCCGATGACCCATCTGAGGTCGTCAGCGAGCTGTGGTCGGAGCGCCGCCGTATCACCGCGCGCGATGGCCGCGTACCGCGCAAGCAGCAGGTTCTGGAACCCACCAGCGAGATTGGCTTGCGCTCGAGCGATGCTCGGCAACGCGCCAGACACCAAGGCTGACGCGCAAAGCGCGGCGAGAGTTGCACGGCGCATGGCCTACCTCCCTCACGGTGGTCGAGTGAAGCCTACGGATTCGCCCAAGGCTGTTGCGGACCAAGAGGACGCGCAACTGAGCAGTCGGGGCGGGTCCTACGATAGCGGGATGCCCTCCTTGTTTGCGTCCGCGAGGACAAGTCCGCATTGTAGTGGCGCTGTGACCGAGGTGTTAAAGGAGCATCTCCCCGGAGCGCGCTGATGCGTACGATTCTTCTCACGACTGGTTTGGCGTGCGTCATCGCCGCGCTCGCGGGAGGAGGGCTGAAGGCGTTCGGGATAGAGATCTCGGTCCTTAACTCGATCAGACGTCAAGTCGCCCTGGGCGCTTTTGGCGGTGCCGTCGCTTTGCTCGCGTTCACGCGATACGGCGAGCCAGAAGGATACCCGTCCTTCGCAGACACGACCCGGCACAGTCCAACGCACAAGAACTCCAAGGATAAGCATCCGCCTGCCTTGCCGGGCGGAGGTGATACGATCGCGGTCGTCTCGGTTCTCCCGCGTCCAGGCGCGATCCTGAGACGCGGCAAACCAGTGACTTTCCAAGTCGGGCTCCGGTATAAGCTGACCTCCGTCGATGAAGCCCAGATTGCACTCGACTTCCCGGAGTTTGTAGTAGAGGCGGGGGGATGCCATGTTGGACGGGGCGGGCTTGGTTTCGACGAGGGCAACCACTTTCCGGTCTTACGTGGTGAACGAGAGACCGTAGTTGCAGCTATTTGGAGCGGAGACGATCCGTCGTTGTCGCTGTCACCTAACCCAAAAGTGAAGTTTATTCCCGGCCTAGGCAAAGGTTATGTGGGTGTGCGGGCAGGCTTTCTGGTCAGCGGAGTCCCGGTCAAATCCTTCGGACCTTTCTCAGAATACTGCTACCTGTTCCACTAAGCCCCTCGGATTCGATCCGGGGGGCGTCGTCGTTTCGGACCCTCGAACGTTCACCGACGGCACGGACGGGTCTGAATGCGACACCGGGGCCTTGTCAGGCCGTTCTGGGGGTGCAGGGGCGGACGGTGGTGCGGGCGGATGGAGCAGCGGTGTCGGCCAGGACTAGGCGAGGCTCTCGTGTCGCAGGGCCATCCCTTGGCCGCGGCAGCGGTGCTGAAGCTCAACCTCAACATCTATGAACGCTACGGTGCGCCCATGCTAAGAACGCGGGACGAATCGCGAGCTACGACGTCGACGACTGGGGACGAGTAGGTGAAGATCAGTACATTTCACTTGCTGGGTATTCCTGACCAGCTCGCCATCACGCTTGCGCTCCTGGGCCTGATCCTGTTCCTCGCTCCTTACATCGAGGGCGCTGATTTCGGGATCCTCAGGGTTCCGCGTTTCTCCGAGCCACTACGGCGCACCTTCAAGAGGCTTGGGCCGCTTCTCCTTCTCGTCCCTCTGACCCTCTTTGTACCCGTCTGGCCTGAACGCCCCGCTGCTTCTTTGGTCTCAACGCCGGAGGTTGCCACCGGTCCCGCGTCTGTCTGGGATGAGGAAAACGCCCACGTTGTTATGATTCAGTCTAGGGACACTAAGAACCACAACGAGTGGTTGGCCGCTGGTGTTGTCGTCGCGGCCTCTGGTCCTGATCTGTACGTGGCCACGGCCGCACACATCATTCGCGATCCAGACCTGGGTTCGTCTGAACGCAGGCTACTCGTCCAGGTCTACCGACGTCCGAATGAATGGCTTCCCGCCCGCGTGGTCAGTGCCTACAGAATAGTCGACCTCGCGTTGTTGCAAGTCTCCTCCTCGACCAAACCGTTTGATCGTCATCTCACTACACCCGTCACCGCGGCTTCTCCATCCACTATTCATCGCGGCGACGATCTGTTCCCGATCGGGTACACGGGAGGAGAATTGTGGCACCGCTCCGTCACACCAGCGAAGGCCGCCACCGTATCCGGCGGCGCCGTCCGCTTTGAGGATCTTACGGTTGGGCCAGGTACGGCGGGAGGTGGCCTCTTTGATGCCTGCGGCCGTCTCCTTGGAGTGGTCATCGAAGACAGCCCTCCGGTTGCGAGGGCAATTACCATCGACGAGGTACTAAACGCCCTTACAGCACCCAATCCTCCGGCGCCAATCATTGTCACAGTATCAGGGGCCCCCTGTTCCAACCGTCTGCGTCCTTGAGAGACGCACTGCAAGGCGCCCATCCCGACGCTAGACGTGGCTCAATGGAGGTGGATCATGGCTAGAAGGCGGCGGTTCCGCGACGACACCATCGCGATGATTTACGACTGCGACGGTACTCTCGCGCCTCGCCAATGCAGGAGTATGCCGTCCTTCCAGCAGTCGGCGTAAATCCTGGGCAGTTTTGGAAGGACGTAGCGCGAGAGGCCCACCGGACTCGTGGAGACCAGATGCTCGCCTAGATGCGAATGCTACCAAAACGCATCGAGGAGAGAGAACAACACGTCAGTCGTTATGATCCTCAGGGCACTCGGCCGTCCTGTCAGCTACTTCCCAGGTGTCGACACGTGGTTTGGGTCGACTGGCCAACTACGTCCGGAGTCGAGGCAGCGGGTAGGTAAGGCTGCGCAACTACTGGCGGAGGGAGAACCTAGGCTGGCCACTAAGAGTGGTGTGACGCGGCTGAGAACTCATCCAGCACCTCCCAGCAATCTGGGTGGGTATTGGTGCTCTCATCGACGTGTCCGCCGTCGTGACCATTCCGCCAGGTCCGTGGACGCGGATTGGCCACGCCAGTGCTCGAGAGGTGGAAGGTGCTCCGTACCGATGTTGAGCGCGCCAATCGTGCGCGGAACGACCTCCTCCAGCGCCATCTGGCTCGGTACACGGGGAACTGACCGTCGGCATCTGTTCCGTCTACGGGACGGGAAGATGCATCTCAATGAGGCGAGCGCCGCCGAGGTGAATCAACTCACCCACGAGGTGGACGATGTGGCCCTACGCTGATAGGATTCAGTTTGCGCCTGACAGAACCGCCAGCCGCTACGTGGTCTGCTCATTTCGTCATAGCCGCCCAATCCACCCCATCTAGAGTCAAGCAAAACGTAAGAGGCGTCGTACGGGGCAAATAAGGCCGTTCCACATGGCGCCACTCTTTAGGCCAGAGTCCGACAGCGCGCTCGGAGGGTGGAATCGCAGACTCTATCGCTCGCGAAGTCATGTCTCGCGCCACTGCCGCGATGAGATCGGCTCTGCACGCGATCGTCGCGGTGTGGTTCGCGGGTCTTGGAGCTCGGACCCTCGCGGCTCAGGATGCAGGACGGGTCAACATCTACCGTTTCATCCTAGGGGTCGACGTGCCCGAGTCTCCTGCCTTGGTGGCCATCGGCGTAGCCCCGACTCATGTGCTGCCCGCAAGTGCGCCGAAACCGGTGGCTTTGAGCGTGCTTGAGACAATCTCCTCGGGCGCGCGCATGAGCGGCGGTGTCGCGATCGACGTCGCCCCGTACTTCCTCGCAGGCGGCGGTGCACGCAGCCTCACGAGCTACCGCTCGATGTCGATCGCCGGCCGGCTCGCGAGGGTGCTTACCAAGACGCTTTTTTCCGTCAGCGCCGCGCGTGACCCGGCGGCACCCTCGGCCTCGTTCGTTGGGCTTGGCATCCGCTCAACGTTCCATGACCCACACGACGTCATCAGCTCTGCACTGCCGGAAGAAATAGCGGACGCGTTGGTCAAAGCAGGTGTTCCGGCACCCGGGGCCACCGAGGAAGAGCTCGACAATCGCGGCGTGGATTTCAACGCGCTGTTCGATCGCGCGCGGCGTGCGATGCGGAGGCCGACGGCCAATCCGCAGGTTTCAGGCGGGTGGGGCATGGCCGCTCACCTGCGGGGTGGTGTCTTGAACGGGGATAGCGTCGACACCATCCGGCACTGCCTCTGGTTAAGCGCCCAGTTCACACCCGACCGCCGGTTCGACGTACTCTCGACTGTCGAACTTCGGAGCGCGTTCCGCTCCGATCGATACTTCTGGGTCGGAGTGGGTCTGCAGCGGAAGACCACGACCATGAACTTGCTGACTGAGCTGTACTACGACACGGGAGCCAAGGGGCTCTACCCGGGGATTGCGGTGGACGCACGCATCTTGACGCATGTCGGCCTGGTCGGTTCACTCACGACGCAGTCAGCAGCCCTGGCCACGCACGGGGCGAGGCTGCTCGAGTTGCACACCCTCGTGCGCTGGTTCTACGCGTCCGACCGATGATCGGAACAGATGGTCACAGAAGGGAGTGAGGAAATGAGAGTCCGTGCCGCCGAGTTCACTGGTCTCCTGGCCCTGATAGTCCTCGTGAGCGGATGCTGGTATCATCGCATCGAGGTTGGGTCACCAGTGGCGAAGGCCACCGAATACCAAGGCGCAGTCGCGTGGTCCCTCGTCTGGGGCGCAGTACAAAACGATCCCGTGCCTGACAATTGCAACGGTCAGGCCCTCGCCGAGGTGAAGGTGGCCTCGAACTTCGGATTCGCGCTCTTGACCGTCGTCACTCTCGGTCTGGTCGCGCCGGAGCGGGTTGAGTGGAAGTGCGCCAAAGCCGCACCGGCCCCAGGCGCGATACCTGGAGGTTTGGCGGGGGAGGGAGCTCACCTATGACTGGGCCCTCGACGCTGACGCCGACCACGCACACGATCGAAGACACGCGGTGGCAAAACTGGCATCAATCGGTGACCCAGCAGGTGGCTCGCCTGATGGATCTGTGGAACGCCGAACCCAATAATGCCACGATCGATTCCTACAACGCCACCACGGCCGCGCTGCAGGGCATCGTGGCGGAAGCCGAGGGCGCCGGCATGAGTCTGCGGGGGTTGGGTGGAGGGTGGTCATTCACTCCGGTGGCGGCAACCACAGGCATCATGCTCAATACCAAACCCCTCAACTACCAGTTCACGCTGTCCGATTCAAACCTGGACGCCAACTATCGCGGGCGCGGGAGCAATCTCGCCTTCGCGCAGTGTGGGGTATCGATCGCGGAGCTGAACGCGGCACTGTGTGCTCGGGGCAAGTCGCTCCGGACATCGGGGGCGAGCAACGGCCAAACAATCGCAGGCGCCATCTCCGCCGGGACCCACGGCTCTGCCCTCGATGTCGGCGCGATTCACGATTGTGTGGTCGCGCTCCATATCGTGACGGCATCCGACCAGCAGGTTTGGCTCGAGCGCGCTTCGAACCCGGTGGCATCCCAGTCCCTGGTCGCTAGGGTGGGAGCTCGGCTCGTGCGCAACGACGAGCTGTTCGACGCAGCCTTGGTGAGCATCGGGAGCTTCGGCATCATTCATGGAGTCATGCTCGAGGTCGATGACCTCTTCTATCTTCAAGAGTACCGGAAGCAGTACCCTCCCACGCCAGAGGTCTGGGCGGCGATCGAGCAACTGGACTTTACGAGGCTGGGGCTGCCGCGGGCGAGCTCTGTGCGGCCGTACTTCTTTCAGGCGCTCTTCAACCCCCACGACCGCGCCGGCGGTCCGTATCTCACCGTGATGTATCGGGATGCCACGCGTGCCACTGGTCCCTCCCCGGCGGTCCAGGACAAGTGGCGACCTGGGGACAGCGCCGGGGAGTTCATCGGTGCCGCCACGGACCTCGTGTCGGCCCTCACCCCTGCGATAGAATCGCTGCTGATTCATCGGATCTATCCCGATGTCGATGGAGTCTGCGGAACGTGGGGCGAGATGTTCTCGGACACTTCCACACGGGGGCGACTCGCGAGTACGGCGATGGGCATGCCGCTGGCCCGTGTGCGGGAAGCCGTGGACGCCTTGTACGATCTCAACGACGCGCAACCAATGCCGGGACTCTTTGCCTTGCGGTACGTGAAGGCGTCGCCGGCGACCTTGGCGTTCACGCGGTTCCCGGAGCGCACCGGCGTCCTGGAAATTGACGGCGTGAACTCTCAGAGGGTCATGGACTTCTTTTCAGCAGCCTGGGACCGCCTGACCGGACTGGGGATCCGCCCGACCTTTCACTGGGGCAAGATGCAGCCGTTTGACGCGCAGCGGCTTGTGACGACGTACGGCCAGCCGACTGTGGACGCGTGGCGCGCGGCTCGGGCGACGCTCTTGCCCACGCCGTCCTTGCAGAAGGTGTTCGCGAACGAGCTACTCACGAGCCTGGCACTCGACCAATAGGGCTGGTGCAGGGTCATTATCGTTCACCTTGTAACTGTCGGCGAGACCCGTTCTGCACCCTCGTTGTGGGCCGTGCGGAGGCGCTTGTTACCCATCATGCTATGTGTCCGCTTGGAACGCCAGGAGCGGCTCTCGGAGCGGCGAGAGGGTTCGCCTTCAACTGTTCGGTGACCAGCTGCTTCTGCCGGTTGACTTCTCTGGCGATATCGAGCGCACTATTCCAAAGTCCCGACCCGCCACTCGCCATCGCTCCAAAGAGAAAAGACATCGTCAGGTTGGGATGTTGGGCGTTCGGGGCGGACACGAATGACATACCCGTACTCGCCAGTTGAGTGAGTGTCAGGTAGGCGAGACCCGTTCCAACAGCGATCGCCAGAATATGAATGCAGGCCTTGCGAAACTCCTCAGGCTTTGAGCCGCTCGGCTTCTCGACCGCCAGCCAGGGAGAGAGAAACGGCAGCCCCTTGATGGTTTCGACGATTCTCTCGTTGGCCACGCTCAGTGTGGCCACGATCCCCAGTAGCGTTGTCAACTGGTCCATCGACTCCCTCCCGATTGAAATGGACGTTGAGTCCGACCGCAAACACTCCGAAAACGCGGTCTGGCCTTCACTCAGCGCTCGACCGCACCGCCCCCGCTCTCTGCAGCTCCCCTCCGCACGCTCAGGGCTGACTGTCGAGGCTGACCCCAGCGAATGCCTCGCCGTAGGCAGGAGTCCGACGAGCAACGGCGCCCACCGTTACGGCTTCTCTCCGAGCGACCAGCCTGCCTCTCGCGTCCGGGGATCGCTATGACGCTTTGAGCACTGTTGTACAGCTTGATGCGGCCTGATCTCTGGTGTCGTACGCCGAATGTGACTCTTATGCTTCTCGGTTGCGAAGAACCGGGCGAGAGCACAGAATCAAGCCCCGGTTGTCGTTGCGGGGAGAAATAGTGGGTGTATCGACCTTGACGTCGCTCCTGCACGCGTCGCTCCCAGATCTCTCCTTGCGGGCGCGTGCGGTTCTCGACGCGTTGTTTCTGAGCGGCGGCTCCATCGGAACCGCGCACGATGTCGCCTCTCGCCTCGGCCTACGCAATCGCTTCGAGCTGGCCCGCCTGTTGAAAGCGGAAGGCCTACCGCCGCTACACGACCTCGCCGCTTGGGCCAGTGTACTGGACTGGGTGCAGCAGGCCGATGGTGGAGGACGCTCCCTGTGTCAGTTGGCCTTTCGGGCGCGCAAGGATCCCGCCACGTGCTACCGCACAGTGAAACGAGTCACGGGTTTGCATTGGCACGACCTCAAGGCCAAAGGCATCACGGAGGCCTGGCACCGCTTCCTGGCACGCTGCAACCCCTCGCGGACTCGTTCCTTGGGTGGCTGATCACATCGTCGCGTTCGCCCGCATCACCGGCACGCTTGTGATTACGTTCACAAGCGCACAGGGTTCACGAGCGCACACGCTTGACTGCTAACCCACGCGGGCCGGGTGCCCGAGGGTCGTCGTGGGGGGGGCGCCCGAACGGAGCACTCCTTCCACGTGTCGCATTTCCGCCTGCCAATGCCGCAAAATCACCCTATACACTGTTGCTCGGATATGTCATCCTAATCGCACGGAGCCGTGGAGACGGTCCATCGCATTCGACGGGTAACCGGACCGCAGTACCTCCGACGGTTGCGGGCACAGCCATGGGACTCGGATGAAGGACCATCGAACGCTCGCTGTCCTGACCGCTGCCCTAGCGATCGTCTTAGCTCGCTCGAGTGTGAGGGAGCTCTCAGCGCAAGCGGTCCCTCGAGTGGACCTGCACAAGCTACTTGGTGTCTCCGCTGCACGTGTCAGGGCGACCGCACTCATGACCGCAGCCGGGACAACGAAGATCGCGGACACGGCGCGCCACGTAACCATCGCGCGTGGCACCTTCTTGGTCGCGGCGCTTCACGACACACTGCGAAGCCACACCACGGTCGGCGAGGCACACCTCGATCTGCCGTTGCAGCTCTACGGACTTAACGCGGCTGGTGTGGGCGTGCGGTTTCTGGTGCGGTGCGAGATCGTTGGGGGTGGCCTCAAATACGACCCAGCGGACGGCCTCTACCGTGGCGACCTGCTCGTGGGGCTCGAAAACGCGGTCGCACCAGGCGCGAGCGACAGTCTCTCGGGCACCGTTCGACTGCAGCTGACCGGACCCGACACCGTTTCTCCCGGACAGCTCACACTGTCGCACACCAACATCCCCTACGCGTCAGTGCGCCTCGCGGCCGCGACGCATAGTAATGTGGTCACCATGCACATCCACCCGTCCTTCGAAGCGGCGGGCACGGACGTGCCCATCCCGGTGC
>WNFC01000587.1_pt1 | contig 36811 bp, 36 predicted proteins | sample 5400541 | NCBI WGS metagenome assembly WNFC01 (sample SAMN13153342, study PRJNA577476) | soil metagenome | isolation source: 120 cm saprolite under Douglas fir tree site 2 hole 2 replicate 1 | place: USA:California | collected 2015-04-18
CCCCCGCCGACGGACAAGTTCCTCACGTGTTACGCACCCATCTGCCACTGAACCGGAGTTGCCCCCGGTCCCGTTCGACTTGCATGTGTTAGGCACGCCGCCAGCGTTCGTCCTGAGCCAGGATCAAACTCTCCAATGAATGAAGAATCCGAACAGCTCATCCGAACGACTGCGTTTCGTATGTCGTCCGTATATCACGTCAGAGTCAAACCCTCGCGACGCGCGTCTGACCGCGCGCCGTTCAAACGGGTCCGCACTCTACACGCTCGACCATCAGTTCTCAAAGAGCCGCGCCCAAAAAGTTCGGGCGCAGACCCCAATGCTAACCCGCCCTCCCGACCTCAGTCAAGGGGGTCTCAGTATTGAAGATACGGGCCCTCCCCGACCCCCGGGCGGGCGCGCCAGCGCTCCCCCGACCGCCGCCCGTCACGGGCTGGCTGGCCGAAGCCCGACGGGGGTGCCACATTGGCTCGATGGAGTCGTTCGCTGACCGTCGTCGCGCCGAGGACCGCCGGGACCCGGACGACCGACGCCGCGACGTCGTGCGCGTGCCGGTCGAGCAGCGCACCGGCACGGACCGCCGCGGCGGGCTCGAGCGCCGCGGGTCGCAGAGTGTGGACGAGCTGATTCGCAGCGCCCTCGAGCTGCTCACGAACGTCGCGGAGTCGGGGAGTCTGGACGAGGAGAGTCTACGGGATGTCGACGCCGCGGTGTTCCGGCTGCGGTTCGCGCTCGATCGCTTTGAGCGCCGCCGCTAGGCCGCACCCCGACCGCGCCCGACGCGGTCCGCCCCACGAGCGGCGACCTGAGGCCGGGCTCTCGCTCCCGCCTCCCGGGTAGAATGGAGGATGAGCGGCGGGCGTGGCGGTCTCATGCAGCTCGAGCGCCGTGAGCGCGATCCGGTGGCGGTCCTCGCTCTCGCCCTGCTCCTCCTGGCGCCATCCCTGGGCGGGGCGCAGCAGGATTCCGCCCGTCGCTCCCCGCCCGCGGATTCCGCCCGGCTCATCGGCGCGGTCAAATCCGCTCTCAACGGCCAGCCGCTCAAGGGCGTGATGATCGTGGTGCCGGGGACGCACCGCTTCGACGTCACGGATTCGACGGGAGCGTTCGCCCTCTCCGGTCTGCCGGCGGGCGACCGGACCGTGCGCATTCTGTACGGCGACAGTCTCTCCTACGAGAAGGCGGTCCGTCTCAAGCGGGGGAAGACGCTCGTGCTCTCCGTGCTGCTCGACGCCCAGGCGCAGGAGCTCACGCCCGTCGTCGTCGAAGCCCGGAGTCTGCTCGCCGAGTTGAGTCTGGCTGGGTTCTACGAGCGCAAGCGCACGGGCTGGGGTCGCTTCTACACCTATGACGAGCTGGCGCGGCGTGCCTCGCGCTCGCTGCGTTCCCTGCTGACGGAGGCAGGCGTCGCGGTGCGGTGCGGGACCTTCGCCTGCTACCCTGTCTCGTACGGCGGGGCTCGCCTGTGCGCGCTCTCGTTGTATCTCGACGGCATGCGGTTGCAACCCGATGAGCTTGACGCCTTCCGCACCGATGAGCTCGCCGGCGTGGAGGTCTACCGTCATGCGCTCGACGTCCCGCTCGAGTTCCGTCGGGGCCCTGGCGACTGCGGCGCGGTCGTGATGTGGAGTCGGCGGTAGCGTCGCGGTGAGCCAGAGCCGTCACTCGCGTCCCGTGCCACAGGGCGCTGCGAGACCCGCACCGGGCCAGACGAGAGACACCCTCAGATCGCGCATGAGCGGCGAGCCGCGCGATCTCCTGACGCTCGAGCGCCGAGAGCGCCATTCGCGCGCGCCACTCGCACTCGTGCTGCTCCTCGTGGCTCCGTTAGTGAGCGGGGCGCAGCAGGATTCCGCCCGTCGTTCCCCAGCGGCGGATTCCGCCCGACTCGTCGGTGACGTGCGCTCCGCCCGTAACGGCTTCCCGCTCGAAGGGGTGAAGATCTTCGTGCGGGGGACCCACCGCTTTGACGTGAGCGACTCGGCCGGGGCGTTCGCGGTGTCCGACGTCCCGTCGGGCCACCAGACCGTGCGCATTCTGTACGGGGACACTCTCTCCTACGAGAAGGCATTTCATTTCACGCGCGGGAAGACGCTCGTGCTCGCAGTGCTGCTCGACGCCCGGGCTCCTGACCTCACGCCCGTGGTCGTCGAGGCCCAGGGTCTACGCGCCGACTTGAGTCTTGCCGGTTTCTTCGAGCGCAGGCGCACCGCCTCGGGGCGCTTCTACACCTATGACCAGCTCGAACAAGCCGTGCCGTGGTCGCTGCGCGTGCTGCTGTTTCAGGCGGGTGTCACGGTGCAGTGCACCCGCAGCCGGTGCGTCCCTATGGCAGTGAGCGGCTCTCGGGCTTGCGTGGTCTCGCTGTACGTCGACGCCGTGCCGATCCAAGCCGACGAGATAGAGTCATTCCACCCGGACGAACTCTCGGGTGTGGAGGTCTATCGCCGCGCCCCCGACATCCCACTCGATTTCCGTCGGCGCAACGAGGACTGCGGCGCGATCCTGATGTGGCGTCGGCGGTAGCGTCGCCCTCCGCCCATGGCCAGGAGCGACTTGACTGGTTGGCCGTCGCGTTGTGAGCAGACCGAGGCCCCGGGGAATCCGCCGCCGGTGAGGGGCTCCTAGCCCACTGCTGCCAGGGCATCATGCATCGCGCCCGCGGACTGGTAGCGCTCCGCGGGTTCCTTCGCCATCGCCTTGAGGACGACGCGCGTCAGGGCTTCGGGCACATCGGGATTGAGGGCGCGCGGATCGGGCGCCGCCTGTTCGAGGTGCTGCGCGATCAACGCGTAGATCGACGCCGCCTCGAACGGCACGCGGCCGGTGAGGCATTCGAACAGCACTACACCGGCGGAGTAGATATCGCTCCGCGGGTCGAGCTCCATCCCCGACAGCTGCTCAGGCGACATGTAATCCGGCGTGCCGATCGATGTGCCCTCTGCGGTCAAGCCCTTCCCCCCCTGCGGGGTCACGAGCCGCGCGATGCCGAAGTCCATCACCTTCAGGAATCCGGCGGCGTCGACCACGATGTTCTGCGGCTTGATGTCGCGGTGGATGATGCCCTGCTCATGGGCTACCTCCACGGCACGGCACAGCTGCTTGCCGATGGTGAGGGTGACCGTGACGGGGAGTCGGCCGCGGGTGCTGATGAGCTGCTTCAATGACGTACCCTCGACGTACTCCATGGTGAGGTAGTAGGTCCCGTTGACCTCGCCCAAGTCATAGGTGCGAACGACGTTGCGGTGGGCGATCTTGCGCGCCAGCCGGATCTCCTGCTTGAAACGTTCCAGCGCGATCCCGTCGCCGGCGGTGGCTTCGGGGCGCAGCGTTTTGATCGCGACCACCTCTCCCAGCTGGCGGTCGAACGCCCGGTAGACGATTCCCATGCCACCCGTGCCGAGCAGTTCCATCACCTCGTAGCGGTTGGCGAACAGCATGCCCGGCCGCAGCGCGTCGCCGCCTGACTTGACGTCGAGCGTCTGGGTGGGCGCGGCGTTCGACGCCGACATCATATACTCGACCAGATTCTGTTGCTCTTTGAGGTCGTCCACGAGGCTCTGGAACGCATGCGACAGCACCCCGATCTCGTCGTTCGAGCGCACCCCGACGTCGACGCTGTAGTCACCGTCTTGCACGCGGCGCGTCAGGAGCGCGAGGCGGCGCACCGGGCCGGCGATCTGGCGGCCGAGCGCGAACGCGATGGCGAGCGCGAGGAGGATCCCGAGCGCCACCGCCGCGACGATCGTCCGCTGCAACGCCCGGAACGCCCCGAGCTCGCTGTCCCGGGATCGAAATGAGACAAAACCACCGTACCGGGTCCCGCCGGCCGACCGGATCGGTCCCGCCAAGCCGATCAAGTGCTCGCCGCCGGCCTGCGCCGGGATCTCGACCGCGGCCCCCGAGTCCTCGGCCATGCGCCGCAGGAGGGCGGTGTCGGCGAGCAGGGCGGGCGCGACCTCAGCCGGGGGCAGTGTACTCCCCACGACGCTCGGGCGCGCGAGCGTGTCGAGTTGATAGAACACGACGTCGGAGCCGGTTGCCCGCTTGATCTCGAGCGCCAGGCTGTCGTTCACCTCGTAGGCTGCGACCAGGACGCCTTGAGGCGTCGCAGCGGGCGACGCCCGCAGCGGGACCGCCACGGCCAGGTAGAGCTTGCGCGCGCGATCGTCGAGCCACGCACCATCGGCCTGCTCGCCCGAGAGCGCCCGCGCGACGAGCGCGCCGCGTGAGAGGTCGATGCCCGACTCACCGGGGTAGTCCGTGCGGGCGAGCAGCAAGCCGCGCTCGGTAGTGACGAGCACCCAAGCCGCCCCGAGCAAGTCCCGATACTCTTCGGCCTGATCGAGCACGTCGCCCCGAGATCGCTTGAGCAGGCGCTCGCGGAACTGCGGCACTTGGACGCTGACGCCACTCATCGCGGCGAACGTGGCGGTCCGAGCGGCGAGGAAGGCCTGAACGCTGCGGCGATGGCCCACCAGGGCCCGCCGGATCGCCGCATCAGCCGTTCGGTTCGCCTGGAGGGAGGTGAGGCCGAACACGAGGCCGAGCACCACGACCACCAGCAGCGTGGCGGCCAGGAAGATCTTGGCCGCGAGGCCGAACCGCACGCGCCTAGTAGCGGTCGCGTCCGGCATCCGTCACGTAGTCGTCGCCGAACTTGTTCTTGTGCTCCACCCGGCGGAATCCCCGCGCGTCGAGCTGGATCTCGAGGCCCGAGACGCCGGCGGCGGCGACCGACAGCTCGCGCACCGCCTCCGGACTCCGCTCATGCCAGACGTGCAGTGCGTACTGTCCGGGCGCGACGTCCTCGATCGCGAACGTCCCGTCGGCCACGGGCTGCGAGTAGTAGCGGGTCGCCATCACGTGCACGAAGGCCACCATGCGGGGGTGCACGTTACAGTACACGCGCACGAGCCCGGGCGCCGTAAAGGTCCACTGTTTCGCCTCGCCTCGCCCGTACTGGCCGAGGTCGAAGGTAGCGGGCTCGCTCACCGAGAAGACGTTATGCTCAAAGGGATCGTGGTTGGTGAACCGCACGGCGGATCCGACCGGCACGGCGACAACCCGCGGCACGAACTCCTTGTCGCTAATCGCGATCTCGGTGGCGAGCGGGCTCTGAGGCGCGGCATGCCGCTCGAGGTAGACGACTGCGGCGGCGAGGTCGGGGGACGGCTTGCCCTTCTTCTCGAGCATCGTGAGGCGGCCGGCGACGCGGCCGGCGCTCACTTGGGCATCCCCGCCCTGCCACGGCGCGACGCAGCACGCAGCGACGAGTAGAGCTCTCCAGCAGCCCACCGGTCCGCTCCCAGTTGGCAGTCGAGGGTGTGCAGCTTACCGCAATCCCACCGCCACCGCCAGAAGACCGCCCCGTCAATTACTCGAGTTACGCGAGATTCAGGGCGCCTGCAGACGCCGCAGGTCGCTATTGCTGACGAACGCCACGCGTCGGCTGTCGGGCGACCAGGAAGGCACGTTGATCGTACCCTGTCCGCCGTACACATAGCCCACCACCCGGGCGCTGCTCCCCCCGCCTGCAGCGGCCGGCATCAGCCGCAGATACACGTGCTGGTAGAAGGGGTGGTCATTAGGCGCGACTTCCTTCATGAATGAGAGGAAAACGATCACCCGACCATCCGGGGACACGTGCGGGAACCAATTATTGTACTGATCGTTCGTGACCTGCTCCTGGGCGCTTCCGTCGGCGCGCATGCGCCAGATCTGCATGGTCCCGCTCCGCACGGAGTTGAAGTAGATGTATGTCCCGTCGGGCGAGTATTCCGGTCCGTCATCCAATCCCGGGGCGTTCGTGAGCCGCGTCTCGCCCCCTCCGTCTACCGAGATGCGGTAGACGTCGAACTCCCCGCCTCGCTGTCCGGTGTAGACCAGAAACTTCCCGTCGGGCGACCACCCGTGCAGGTACGACGGACCGAGTGTTGTGACGCGCCGAGGTATTCCGCCCTCCACCGGTACGGTGTACACGATCGAAGCGTTATGGTCTTCCGAGCTGTGATGGCTGATCCCGAGCGTTCGCCCGTCGAAGGACAACACGTGATCGTTATTGTTGCTGGTGGCGTACGCGGTGTTCACCACGACCGGTTGCCGAACGGCGAGGTCGAAGCGATACAACAAGCCCTTGCTGCTGTAGATCAGCGCCTTGCCGTCCTTGGTCCAGTTGGGCCCCTGGAGGGACTCCAGCGAGCCGTACACGATCGTGCGGTCCCCGGTCGCGACGTCGAGAATCTCCAGGTTGCTCCCGATGTAGTCCTGGTAGGGCACGAAGCCATCCCGCGCGGGCACGGTCATCCGCACGTCGCGGAAGGTGGCGTGTTCGACGACGGTGTCGTTGTGCGCGCAGACGAACAGCCCCACATAGACCGTGTCGCCGAGCGGCAGGTCCGCGAGCCGTACCGCCGTCAGGCTGTCACCGAAGCGGGCCACGGAGAGGATGTAGCTGTCGCCGTGGCGCTCGAGTTGCACAACATCCGCACCGGAGACCGGCGATCGGAGCTCTTCGGTGGCGCCCACCGCGGTGCGGCGGAACTGCAGCGCGACGAGCCCGTCTCCGTGTACGGCCGCCGTCACGTGCGGCGAGCCGCTCTCGAGGCCCGAGCGCACGCTCCACCCGAACTTGCGATGCGGCTCCACGCCCAGCCCGTTGAACTGAGCCCGCGCAGTCAGGATGAAATTCCCCTGGATGCGCCGCCACACGAAGTGGAAGGCGTCGCGGTCGGCCCACATGTTCGCGCCCGAGCCCGCGATCGTGTACTGCTCCCGCCCGGCGTCGTAGGTGACGGAACCCCGCCTCGTCACCCGGCCAACGTCCGTTTCGTCGTGGAAGAGGCCCAGGGACGACTGTTGAGCGGGCGCCCGGGCGAGGGCGACCGCGCATAAGGCGAAGCCGATCGCCGCTATACGAAAGTGCGTCGAGCAGGAGCCACGGAGATAGGGTGCGATGGTGCACCAACCTGGTACTGGACTCTCAACCACTCTTCCTCACTGTGGTATTCTGTCACGCACCGAAGCTACGGTCACACGGGACAATCGCTAGGGCATGTTTGCGGCGCTCCGACAGGCGAATCTGCGATGTGCCTCACCGGGATGGGCCCGAAGGAGTTCTGGCGCGCGTGGTCGGTCGAGGGCGACCGGGTCCACATCGAGGGGACGAAGGCGTTCGAGCGCATCCGCGATGTGCCGCTCGTCGACACGCCGGTGCGCCCCGAGCCGACCCGCGATGGGTTCACCTCGGCGCTCCGCCGGCTCGCCGCGGGGGGGGACTGAGGTCACGCCCTACCAAGCCCGCAAGACGTTCGCCCGCTGGATGAAGGATGCGCGAATCCCACGCGCGCGCCGCGAGATTTACCGCGGGCACGGCAAGCGAGACATTGGGGATGTGTACGAGCGGTACGAGGTAGCCAACTACCTGCGGGAGGACGCTCAGGCGATGCGGACGCTCTTAGCGCAGCAGGGTCTCCGGATGGTGCCGTGAGGGAGACGTCGCCGACGAAACCCTGCATCTGCACAATGCCGTCGCGTGCGAAGGCCGGTTAGGCTGTTTTCGCAGAAGCGAGGGGCAGGAATGCGGCATCCAGTGGACGACTCTAGCGACGCGGGGCCGTACTGCTCCATTTTCCCGTTTTCTGTGATCAACCAGCGGAATTAGGCTGCGAGGCTCGCAGTCGTCCTTCGCATTGACCGCTCGGACGATGCGAATGCCGCGCCTGTGGAAGTACTAGCAGCTCTAAAATTGTCATCGCCATGGGTTACGTGGGTGGCTCCTAACCCAGAAGCGGGCTAACCCGGTACTCTTACGTAATGCGACCCCTTCGGTATTCAATCAACGTCACATTGGACGGGTGCTGCGATCATCGTGCAATGTTCGCGGACGAAGACTTGCATCGGCACGCGGTCGAGAACCTCGACCAGGCCGATGCCCTCCTCTTTGGCCGGGTGACTTACGAAATGATGGAGGCAGCGTTCCGGCCGCCGGCGCGGACGGGAGCGAGGCCTGATTGGATGGAGCCTTTCGCGCGGACGATCGACGCGGCAAAGAAGTACGTCGTGTCGAGCACCCTGGACCGGGTCGATTGGAACGCGGAGCTCGTGCGCGGGGATCTGGGGAAGGCCGTTCAGCAGCTCAAGCGGGAGGCGGGTAAGGGACTGCTCATGGGAGGCGTGAATCTCCCGCTGGCGTTGGCGGAGCTGGGATTGATCGATGAGTACGAGTTCGTGGTGCAGCCCAGGCTAGCGGGCCATGGGCCGAGGTTGTTCGCGGGGCTATCGAAGCGTGTCGACTTGAAGCTCGTGAGCCGGCTGGAGTTCGGCTCGGGGACGGTGGCGATGCGGTATGAGCCGAGAACGTAGCCATCGGGACTGAAGGCCGCACGCGTCGGCTTGCGCGCCAAGCCCTTCAGATTCACTCAACGTTCCCCACTTTGTTCCCCACTTGGCGGAATCGCACGCGGCGAGACTCGCGGACATGCTGATGCGCCCGGCAGGATTCGAACCTGCGACCAACAGCTTAGAAGGCTGCTGCTCTATCCACCTGAGCTACGGGCGCGCGATTGCGCTGCAACCACTTACTGGACCGCTTTGCGGAGCGCCTCCAAACAGTGCCCCAAACAGTGCCAACTTAATGCTCCCTTGCCCCGCTGCGCAGGGCGGGATCTGCGGGATATCGGATTCAGGCAGCGCTTCGAGAAACAGTATCCCGGGACCCGATTCGCGACGCACATGATGCCCTACGCGTACGACGATTTCAACATGATCGTGCAGGCGTTCGAGCGCGGGGAGAATCCCGCCGTGTATATCCGCAATATTGCCACCTACGCGGGGACGGCCGGTACCCTGACCAAGGCGCCCGGCAGCGGGACCTTTCAATCGAAGCCGGCCGTGTGGGTGATCCAGAACGGAAAGCCGGCGTTGCTCTCACTGCAGTAGAATCTAGAGGACTCACAGTCATGAACAAGCGAACCCACACTCCGACGATCCTGGCGCTGCTGATTGCGGGCGTGATCGCTGCAGCGTATGTGATCGTCGTGCAGAACAACGCCGCCATGGGCGGCGCCCACGAAACGCCTGCCGCAGGGCTCCACTAGGATCGGGCGGCCGGCGACTGCGATGCGGTCGATTGGCAGTGACAAGAAGCAACGGCCCCCGGGCGCGTCCTCGGGGGTCGTTGTGCCATGAGCATCGGGGGGGTCGAATAAGCTCGCTTGTGGTCACGACCCGCGCGGTTTCGCGATGAGGTCGTCGAACAACGTGTGCGAGTCAGCTTTGGTCCAGACGCCCACGCGGCCGGGACCACTGAACGTGTGGTCGCGCGCGTCGATCCGCTTCGTGCCGTCCCAGTACACCTCCACATGATCCCCTTGGAACTCAACGCGCAGCTCGTGCCAGACGCCCGCTGTGACCTTCCCGCTCCAGTCGGCGAGCTGGATCCTGCGTCCGTTCTTCACGTAATAGAAGCGGACGTTGTCCTCAAGCGCATTCGCGCGACTGAGGTAGTAGTTGTTCTCGTCCTGGTACCGGAAAACGATCCCGCAGGCGCGGTCGACGTGCCCCGATACGGCCTTGCACTTCACGGAGACATTGCCGTCGGTGAAGGTCGGCGATGGTGCGGCCGCGACGGGGAAACGGTAGTCGGTAGGGTCGCTGTCGACCTGAGCTAGGACGTTCGGCGGGCTGGGCGCGTCTGGGACTGACTGCACAATCCAATGACCCACGCGGCCGCCGCCGGTACGGCCGAGGGAGAAGCCGGCTGGTGGCCGGCCGGCGGACATGGAATCGAAGTGCCAACTGACGGCTGGCGCCGTCTGCTCTTGCAGCCGCTTGGGCACCGTGGCACTCGGGCGTCGAGGAGCGCCAAAGAGACTGCTCAGGGTGATCGCACCCAACGCCATCACACCGACTCGATCGGTTCGTTTCATGTGCTCCTCCCGCTGTTGCTCAGTGGGAATCGCTCGGCACCAACACCCGGAGGACCGGGTGACCACTCACGTCCGCGAGCGGCAGGTAGACGCGGTGAGTGGCGGGATCGACCGCGACCGAGTGCGCTTTCGGCGCCCGGTACCAGCCGAGCTGCACGAGGGAGCCGTCCCGCTCCCCGAACACCGCCACGACCCCGGACTCGGCGGCAACGTACAGCCGCTCCAGGGCTGGGTCGAAGGCGAGGACATCGGGATCGCTCCCGATGGGGAGCACCTGACGCAGCTGGAGCGTCCGGAGATCCAGTACCCCAAGCGTGGCGCTTTCCTGTCCCGCGATGAACGCCTGGCGGTGCGGTGCGTCGATGTACACGCCGTGGGGGTACCCGACCGCCTGGTCGAGCGTGATGCGGCGAACGACGGCAGACGTCGCCGGGTCGATCACCGCCAGCCGATTCGCCGTCTGCACCGCCACGATCACACAGTGTGAGCCGGCGTCGTACTGGGTATTTCCCTCCTCTCCCCCGAGATCGATCCGCGCCACGACAGAGTTGGTTGCTGCATCGATCACAAAGTCCCGCCGCCCCGATTCGTCCGAGACGAACACTCGCCGTTCCTCAGGCGCATACGCGATCCCGTCCGGGAACCGCGGCCCCGGAACCCGCGCCACGGTCTGGAGCGTGGAATCGTCCACGACCACGACGGCGTGGTCCCCCGTCGCCGAGGCATAGGCCCGGTGTTCGGCTGGCACGGCCAGAACGCCCGTCACCGTGGGAAACCCGTCCAGATTCGCGATGACTCGACTGGCGCGGACGTCGAAGATCACGAGCTGCCCGGCGCCCATGTGCGAGATGAACAGGCGGCCGGAGGCAGACTCGAGGCTCTGGTAGTCAAAGCGGGACGCACTCCCCGGCAGCGGGACATCGGCCACCACGCGGAGTGGCGCATCGGCCGTCGATGCGGGTGGGATGGTGCCCGACCAGCGCCCCTGGACCGGTGGGCCGGCGAGGGTGCGGACTGGCGCCGGAGCCCTGGGTGCACCCGCGATGGCGAGTGTCAGGAGTGCGTACGTGAACATCAGTGAATCCCCTTCCTGGGGTGAGAGACGATGAACCATCCTACAGTCGGAAGTAGTACACGAGCTTCCCGATCAACGCCCCGCGCGCTGGCCGACCCCACGGCATGCCCCCGTCGAGGCCCGTGGGCCAGGCGCTGTTCCAGACCAAATAGGCGTCGCTGCCCACGTTCGGCATCCAGTGCAGCCGCGCGTTCATGGTCAGCCGATTCGACTCGTCATCCCACTGCACGAACAACGCGGTATCGAAGCGCGGCGTCGCGGCGAGGTCGAGACGGAGCCGGGCGGTGCGCGCGGTAAACCGAGCGGTGGCAAGCCGCGCCGCGAGCTGATCGAACTCAAGCTGCGCAATGACGTGGGGCGCCGCGCGGAAGGTGACGGTGGCGTCCACCTCGGTCGCCGTCCCTGTGTAGTAATCCCCGGCGCTCGCCGTCACGCCTAGGCTCAAGGGCCGGCCCGGCGAGCTCGTGACGTTCAGCTCGGCGCGGTTGAAGTAGTAGTCCCCAGGGTAAATGATCTGCCCGCGGAAGATCTCGAACGGCGTGGGCGGTGCGTCCTCCTGGCGCTTGAGGTTAATGATGAACTGGTCGCCGCTCTCGAAGATCGCGCCGAGCGGGGAAAGCTCGTAGAGGGCGTGCGACGGGCTGCCGTCCAAGTGGGTGGTGCGCTCCCACGTGAGCGGGCTGAACTGGAGCCGTCGGACGCCGAGCGCGTGCGGGCGCGGGTAGATATCGAAGTGCCCCGAGCTGCGGAGCATGTCTGTCTCCCTCACAAACCCGAGCGGCGGATTGAAGTCCGGTTCGATCCGACCAAGGCTCACGAAGTTATCCATCAGATCATTGGGAAAATCGATCGAGACCCGCCAGGCGCTCGCGACCGTGGTTCCGGCACCGGCCTTTGACCCCGCTCCCCAGGCGGCGAACACGAGGTTTTGGTCTCCCACGTACAATGGGACGCTAAAGTCCACGCCTCCTGTCAGCCGGTCAGTCCCGCCCGGAGCCGTCTGATTGGTCACGATCGCGCCCATGTAGCCGCGCGCAAACACGTCATGCTTCACCCGAGCGACCAGATCGACCGCCCGCTCGCGGGCCCCGGTGCGAACCGCGAGCAGCCCGATCTGATCCTGACCGAGTCGGCCGCTGAGCCGCGCGCCGGCGTCGAGCGGGATCGGGTTGCCGAGCGTATCGAGGCCGATGCGCCGACTGTAGAACACCTCGGAGCCGAACTGGCCGAAGCTGAAGATGCCGCTCGATTCGAGAAAGAACGGCCGCTTCTCGGGAAACAAGATCGGGAACCGCGACAGATTGATAACCTGACTGTCGGCCTCCACCTGGGCGAAGTCGGTGTTCGCCGTGAGATCGAGCGTCACGGTCGGCGCGGGAGCGAGTTTCGCGTCCAGGCCGACCTTCAACCCGGTCGAGCCCAAGTGCAGCACGCTGTCGGGTCCCTCCGGGGGATAGCGGAGCTCCCTCGCCGCGACCGTCGTGGCGCTGTAGGGTCGCAGCTCCGCGAGCGTACGGCGCGGCAGCCCCGTGAAACCCGCGACCAGCCCCTCGTGGGGAAGAAACAGGATCCCCTCGGTGCGGCGCCACGCCCGCCACAGCACGTCCTCATTCTTGCGCCGAATGAGCCGCTCGAAGTTCACCCCCCAGACGTCGTTCCCCGGCCGGTAGCGGAGCGTGTGCCACGGAATGAAGAGCTCGGCCGTCCAGCCGAAGCTCGTGACGCGAGCCCGCGCATCCCACACCCCATTCCAGTCCAGGTTGATGGTCTCGTAGTTGATGACCTGGGCGTCCGCGATCGCGCCATTCGGGTTCACGGAGAACAGGAAGCCGGTGCGGCGATCGCGCAGCGGGTCGAGCAACAGCGTGAACGAGTCGTCCGACCCGAAGTCGGCGTCTCGGCGGAGCTGCGCATGGCGGATGGCGCGTGGCTCGCTGTCGTACGCCCACACCCCGACGTACAGCCCCTCGGGACTCGCGAGCAGCCGCACGACGGTCCGCTCGGTCCCGGCGCGTCCCTCAACGGGGTCCGCTTGCGTGAGAGTCGTGATCGAGTCGGCCCCAAGCCACACGGCCTCGGCGAGCGTTCCGTCGAGCCGGATCGCCGCCAAGGTATGCGTGACGCGGGCGTCCCACTGGGGCTCCTGCGCGCCCGCGGCCATGGGCGCGAGCGCCCACACGATGATCCCCGCCGCCCAACGGCGCCTCACCGGATGCGCGCTTCCCCTCCGGTCATCCAGTGGTCGGTGCTGCGCCCTTGAGCACCAACCCGACGAGCCCGGCCGCCACGATAAGGACCGGCTCCGGGATCTTTCTGGGAGCCAAGAGGAGCGCCAAGGTCACGAGCGCGATGACGATCGTCGGCAGGTCCACGAGCGACCGCCGACTGAGGATCACAGCGGCACCGGCGATGGCCCCTGTAGCTGCCGCCGTGACACCATCGACGAATGCCTTCACCTGCCGGTTCTTCGCCACGCGATGGAAATGCGGCGCGACGAAGACGACCACCAGATATACCGGCAGGAACACTCCGATCGCGGCGAGGGTCGCGCCGGCGAGTCCCGCGATGAGGTAGCCGATGAATGCCACCGTGATGACCACTGGCCCCGGCGTGATCATCGACACCGCCACGGCATCGATGAACTGCCGCTCGGTGAGCCAATGGAACTGTTGTACCACCCCGCCGTACAGGAACGGCACGATCGCGAGCCCGCTGCCGAAGACGAATAGGCCGGCGCCGGCGAAGTACGCGAGGATCTTCCAGAGCACGCCCACCGACGCCGGGCTGGCGAGACCGGCGGCGACCCCTGGAGCAACTGGCAGGAACGCGAGGGCGGGGGTCGCCGCCGCCCGCTGCGGCCCGCGGACGAGCAGTGGCACGAGTCCGCACACCACGAAGACCCAGATGATCTCGGACTCGGTCCAGGCCGTGACCAGCGCGCTCGTCGCGAAGAGCACCCAGAGGAGGCGATCCCGGCCCAGCGTCATCCGCACGAGTTTCAGCACGCTGCGCGCAATGATCGCGATGACGGCGGCGCCGACCCCGTAGAACAACCCTTGCATCCACGGCAGCCCGCCGAAGCGGATGTAGAGCTCGGACAGAACGAGCACCATGAGAAACGAGGGGCCGACGAATGCGATCGCGACCAACGTGGCGCCGAGCCCTCGGGCTCGGACCCAACCGAGGTACATCGCGAGCTGCGCGGCCAGGGGCCCCGGGGCAAGCTGGGCGAGGGCGAGACCCTCCTTGTATTCCTCGGGTGTGATCCAGCCGCGCTGCTCCACGAGATCTTGCTGCATGTGCCCGGCGAGGGCGATCGGGCCGCCGAAGCCTAGGGTCCCTAGCTTTAGGAAGTAGCGGGCGAACTGCCACAGCGTGCTGCGGGTCGGCGTGGTCGTCTTCACTGCTTGCCTCGAAGGTCCGATCCGCGCCTGGAGCGGACGAATGACTGATAGAGGTTGTCGAACACCGCCCCTCCCCGCCGTAGCCGCGTCGTGTCGGTGGCAGACTCCCGCGCAATACCACCGAGCAGTTGTTCCACCCCTGCTGCCTCTGCGCGGCCGAACTTCGCGTCTTTGCAATCGATGTCGTGCACGATCTCCCCGATAGCGCGAAGCGCCGGGGCGCGCAGGCGGAAGTGCCGCAGGAGCGTTTCGAACGTGCACCGGTCCCCTTCGTGCGTGTACTCGGCCTCGAACATGTCGAAACGCAGCTCACCTTTGCGACGCACGTAGCCCTCCGGAGCCACGAACTTGAAGCGCGCCGCGGGGTCGATGAACCGCCTAATCAGCCAGGCGCTCGCGATGCGGTCCACGAACACCCCTCGCCGCGTGACCCAGGTGCGCCCGCGGATCCCTCCGAATCGCCGGCTAGCGTGACCCTTGCGACGTTCCCGCGGTTCCGCTGCCCGCACGTGCGCCTCGAGGCGAGCCACGACGCGCTCGATGGTTCGCCGTTCGGGAGCGCTGAAATGATCGATCGCCGCGACCTCGGCGAGCCGGTGATTGAGCCGCGCCAGATCGGCGGGCCCGGGGTTCCGCGCGAGGGACTTCGCCTCGCGCGCAATGGCCACATAGTCGGCCGCACGCGCCTGGCGAAACAACGCCTCAATGTCGGGATCGCTCAGGCCGTCGACAAAGTCTCCCCGGCACACCGAGCCTTCCCCCCCGCCCTGCACGATCTCTTGCAGGAGCCATCGAAAGTCTTCGAGCGCCTGATCGCTATGCGGGAGGACCCAAACCGAATTCTTGACAGGCACGGCGCCGATGCGTTGCAAGCGGCGCCACACTTTTACCCGGAAGTAGTCGGGCTTCGGCGGGATCTGGTGGAACAGGAGGAGCCAACGTCCGCTCGTTGTGTCGCTCACCGAGGCGCCACGGGTTGACTATAACAAGTGTATCATCGAACATAGGGACGGGAGAGATGTGGCGCAACACATTCCGTTGGCGACAGGAGAGGAATCCATGGACCGAAGGATTGGGCCGCTCATGCTCGCTGGAGCGACGTTCGTCGCTGTTGGCTGCGGCGGTCGAGTAAGCCGGGAGGAACAGGCTGTCGAGTCCGCCGCGCAGCAGCAGCACCAACGCGCGCAGCCCGCGCGGGCGCTCGCGCCCATCGACTGGAAACAGGTGGATGCGGGGCTCGGTAAGTCTGGGGCGCTCCAGCCCGACGGGGCGTACAAGGTTGGACTGCCGCGCGGTGACCTGCACGTGACCGCCGCCGGCGTGGCGATCAAGCCGGCGTTGGCGCTCGGCTCCTGGGTCGCGTTCAAGCAGGTGAGCGACACCGAGGCAATGCTGATGGGCGACCTCGTGCTGCTCGAGAGCGAGGTCGGTCCGGTTCTCGCGAAGCTCCAGGAGAGTGGGATCGAGCAGACCGCGCTCCATAACCACCTGCTGCACGAGTCGCCGCGCGTGATGTACATGCACATCGGCGGCCGCGGAACGCCGGCGAAGCTCGGGACGGCGGTCCAAGCCGCGCTGGCCCTCACCACGACGCCGTTCGGGGCGCCCTCTGCGGCGGCACCTGCCGCAAGCCTCGGCATCGACTCCGCGCAGGTCGCACAGATTCTCGGCTACCACGGCAAGGTGAACGGCGGTGTGTACCAGGTGGGGGTGCCACGCGCAGAGCAGATCACCGCGGACGGAATCGATGTGCCTCCGTCCATGGGCCTCGCGACGGCGATCAACTTCCAGCCGACGGGCGGTGGCAAGGCGGCGATCACCGGAGACTTCGTCTTGATCGGGAATGAGGTGAACCCGGTGATCCGCGCCCTGCGCGACAACGGCATCGTTATTACGGCCCTCCACAGCCATATGCTGACCGACAGCCCGCACCTCTTCTTCATGCACTACTGGGCGAACGACGACGCGCTCAAGCTGGCGCACGGGCTGCGCGCCGCGTTGGACAAGATGAATCTCAAGAAAGCTGCCTAGGGCATCCGCTCACGACACCGAGATTGGAGGCAGGCGATGAACATGACCAATAAGGCATCGCTGGTCCCGGTTCTGGTCGCGGCAGCAGTGTGCTGGGGGAACACGCTCGCAGCCCAAGACAACGACGAGCCAGAGGGGAACCAGGCTGCGGTGGCCAAGGCGGTGCTGAGCGCTCAGGTGCCCCTCGAGCGTGGTCTGGCGGCGAGTGCCAGTCACGGCCAGCCGCTTTCCGCCAAGTTCGAGATGGAGGAAGGCAAACTGCAGCTCTCCGTCTACACGGTGAAAGATGGCAAGTACTTCGAGGTGATTGTAGACCACAACACCGGTAAGCTCGCCAAGGCCGAGCCGATCACCGAGAGTGAAGATCTCTTCGCTGCGCGGAGCCAGAGCGCGGCGATGGCGAAAGCGAAGGGGTCGCTTCAGGCAGCGGTGGAGCAGGCCCTGCGAAGCAGCGCTGGCTTCCGCGCGGTCAGCGTCACACCGTCGTTGAAGGATGGCCGCGCCGCCGCCGCGGTGACGCTCGCTAAGGGCGAGGAGCTCAAGACGGTTTCGGTGCCGTTGCAGTAGCGCGAACAGTGCCACAAACAGTGCCAACGCCGGCGTCGCTGGCCGGTGCCGATCCGCGACCAGCCCAGCTACCTCGTTGAAAACACGATGGCCGGCGTCGACCACCGCCGGCCGGGTGCGTTTTGAAGGCTGCGGCTCTATCCACCTGAGCTACGGGCGCGCGTTGCCGCCAAGCAACATAATCCCTTGAGGCTGCCGGTCTATCCCCGGGGCAGCAACGGTGGTGCCAAATGGAGCGCGGTGAGCCGCAGGGCTCCGGGTGGCTCGCGCTGAGATCAACCCCTTAACGCTGGCCCCCCGCGCTCGTCCCCGACATGAGCGACCATTTGGTTTCTCACCCGGGACATCGTATCCTAGGGCCGCGTGCCCACCGGGCCGCCACCGTTCGATAGGAGCCGAACCATGCGCTTCGCTCGCCTCGTCATGCCCGCTGTGGTGCTCGTCCTAGCGCCCACGTTCGGCCACGCGGGCCCCTCCCAGGACGATCCCCCGAGTCGGGTGGGTCGGCTCAGCTTCCTTACGGGCAGCGTCTCGTTCCGCCCAGGTACGGTGGACGACTGGACCGCCGCCACGATCAACTATCCGCTGCACACCGGCGACCACCTCTGGACCGACGCGGACGCCCGCGCCGAAGTGACGGTCGGCTCGAGCGCGATTCGGCTGGCTTCCGGGACCGCCTTTGGCGTCTTGGCGCTCGACGACCACACGACGCAGCTACGGGTTTCGCAGGGGTCGCTCAACGTGCGGCTTCGCAGCCTGAGCGAGAACGACAGCTTCGAGATCGACACGCCCGCCGGCGCCGTCTCCCTGCTTCGCCCTGGCACCTATCGCGTCGACGTGGACTCGACCGGGGATACGACCAGCGTCACGGTCCGCCACGGCGAGGCCGAGGTCACGGTCGCCGGGTCGGCGTTCCCCGTACACGCTGAGCAAGCCGCTGTCGTCGCCGGCAGGGACGCGCCGACCTACGACATCCACGACGCACCACGCCCGGACGACTGGGAGGACTGGTGCGCGACCCGCGATCGCCGCCGGGACGAGGCCCGCTCGGCGCGTTACGTGTCGCATGAGCTGATCGGGTACGAGGACCTAGACGATGCCGGCGAGTGGCGCGACGCACCAGCATTCGGTTCGGTTTGGGTGCCGCGGACCGCCATCGTGGGCTGGGCTCCGTACCGCTACGGCCACTGGGGGTGGGTCGAGCCCTGGGGCTGGACCTGGATTGACGACGCCTCCTGGGGGTTCGCGCCGTTTCACTACGGCCGCTGGGTGTACTGGGATGGTGGCTGGGCATGGGTGCCGGGGCGCATTGTGGCGCGTCCAGTGTACGCTCCCGCCCTCGTGGCGTTCGTCGGCGGGCGCAACTGGAGTGTGGCGATTGGGATTGGCGGCGGAGGCGGAGTCGCCTGGTTCCCGCTCGCGCCCGACGAGCCCTACGTACCGGCTTATCGCGTGAGCCAGACCTACGTCCGCAACGTGAACGTGACCAACGTCAACATCACCAACGTCAACGTGACGAACGTGAACGTCACGAACATCACCTACCGCAACCGCGCCGAGCCCGGCGCGATGACCGTCGTGTCGCAGGAGACGTTCGCGCACGCGCGCCCGGTGGGCTCCGGCATGATCGCGGTGCCACGCGAGCGGCTGGCGGAGGGGCGGGTCGTGGGAGCGGCCGCCGTCGCCCCGGGTCGGCAGAGTGTGCTCGCGCAACCCGAGGGCGTCGTCGTGCGCCATCCACCGGAGGTGCTCGTGACGCGCGCAGTTGTGGCGCGGCAGGCGCCACCGGCGCCGCTGGTGCCGTTCGCCGCGCGCCAAGCGGCACTGCGCGCTCACCCCGGCCGGCCGGTCGACGAGACCACGCTCGGAACCTTGCGCGCGAGCATGCCTGTCGGGCATGCGCAGCCGCTTGTCCGGCCCGCGCTCCAGCCCGCCACCGCGCAAGGTCCCACGCCGGTCCTGCGCCCTGCCCGCGAGGGGCTGCCGACGCCTCATCCGCTCCCGCCCAGCGCCCAGGTCCCGACGCCCGATCGGCCTCCCCCAGCGGCGCCGGGAGCGGAGCGGCCTGCACCGTCGCAGCGGCCCGGGCGACCGATGGCGCAACCCGCCCCGTCCGCGCGTCCGGGGCGGGCTGCGGCCCAGCCTGTACCAGCTGAGCGGCCTGGCCAAGTGACGACGCACCCCGTCGCACCGTCCAAGCGTCCGGCGGAGGCGGGAGCAGCGTCCCATCGTCCCGAGGGAGGAGTGCCAGCTGACCGACCCGGTGGTCGCCCGCGAGCCGCGCCGCCCTCGCCGCCCGAGCGGCCGCGGCCAGGTGCGCCGCCCGAGCGCGCCGAGCCACAACGCGCGCCGCCCGAGCGCGCTGAGCCACAACGCGCGCCGCCCGAGCGCGCCGAGCCACAACGCGCGCCGCCCCGGGAGGAGCGGGCCCCCGCTAACCGCCCTGCGCGAGAGCGCCCGGCCGAGCGGGATACCACAAAGGAGAAGAAGCCGCGGAACGATCGGTGATGCCGCCCGGCACCGCGGGCGGATCTGTGGACGTGAAGCGACGGTATGAGGCCCGCGATACCGGCCGGAGAGCCCGACGCCGCTGGCGAGCGTGGCGCTCGGCCAACGCAACGCTGATGGTCGTCACTGTAGGGGGGGCGGACCGCCGGCGCTTGGCGGTCCAGGTCCAGCGATCATCCCGTCAGACAGAGGGCAATTGCGCCCGCGGCGCCAGCGCGGCGGCAGCCGCATCATGCACCGGTGTCGTCACGCCCGCTTGGTCCGCAAAGCGCGACACCGCCCCGCTCAGGATATCGAGCTCGGTCTGGCCACCCGCCTCCAAGTCGAGCAGGAAGCTGGGCCGCATCCCCGCAGGGAGACTGTCGATCAGCGCCAGGACTCGGGCCGCCTCGTTTGGCGGAAGCGGAATGCCTCGCGCTTGACCCACTTGGATCACTTCCGACACCGCGCGCTCAAGCAGCCGTCGACCCAGAACAGAAGTGCGTAGCGACCCGATTGGCGAACGCGCTAGTCCGCACGCCGCGGCGAGCGCCGAGATGAATACGAACTTCTGCCACAGCTCCACGACGATGCGATCCGATGTGCGAGCCTCCACCCCCGCTTCTCGGAACGCCGCGGCGATAGCGGTGACCCGCTCGGTCGGCCGCCCAGCGAACTCCCCCACGACCACGATCTGAAGCGGACCGCGCCGTTCGACGACACCGGGTTGGACGCGGGCGACGCTGATCGTCGTCAGGCCGCCGATGACTGCTGCGCGCGGCACACCCAGCCCCCACAGTTGCTCGGCGGTCTCCACTCCGTTGAGGAACGGCACAATCGCCGCGCCTTGTTCGGCGACCCGTCGGACGACCGGCGCGATGGCGCTGAGCGAGTAGCTCTTGACGGCGAGGATCGCGAAATCGGCGGGGCCAAGCTCGTCGATCCGGTCGGTCGCGGCGAGGTGTGGCCGAAACGCGCCCTCGGGCGTCCGGATCTCCAAGCCATGCTCGCGCATCGCCGCGAGGTTCGCACCGCGGGCGAAGCACGTCACTGCGTGTCCGCTGCGCGCCAGCTGGCCGCCGTAGTAGGCGCCGACCGCTCCGGCGCCCAGCACCACGATCCGCATCAGGTCGGGTCGCGCCGGCGCGGCGTACTCACGCTAGGGATCGCCTGCGGGCCGCGATGGAGCGAACCGCTCCGCGAGCTCACACCCCGCCGAACCACGGATACCCCTGATCCTCCCAGTACCCTCCCGGTCGCCGGTCGGTGAACGTCATCGACAAGAGGTACTTCGTCAGCTTGTAGCCCAGCTTGGTCGGCGCGTACAGCCGTAGCGGGGCGCCGTGGTCGGGCGGCAACGCCTGGTCGTTCAAACCGTAGGCGAGGATGGTTTGCGGGTGCATGGCGCTCGCCATGTCCCAGCCATTCGAGTAGCCGGCGTCGAACGAACGGAAGTCGATGTACTTTGCGGCGGCGAGCGCCTGGCAGCGCTCCACGACCGCCGCGACCGGTGCGCCGTGCCAGCTCGCGACCGCCGACCAGCCCTCCACGCAGTGGTGCTTCACCGTGTACGACGTGCGCGGCAGGCGCATCAGGTCGTCGATCGACAGCTCGAGGGGTTGCCGCACGAGCCCATCGACCCGCAGACGCCAGGCCCGCGGGTCTCGGAGCATCGGCGTCATCTCGGAGATGAAGTAGCTCGGCAGCTCGCTGCTGCGCTCGGCCGGGCTATAGGTCCGCGCGAGGCGGGTTGGGGAGAACAGGATGTTCTCGCCCACCCAGTCGTTCACCCGGCTCAGGTCGAGCAGCCCCGGGCGCAAGGCGTTGCCGCCGTCCCAGCCGCAGGCCGCGGCGAGGGACGCCGCGCCGCCCGCGGCCGCGAGCCGCAGGAAGCCGCGCCGATCGGTCGATCTAGTCATGGCTCGGGAACCTCCCGCGATACTCACCCGTGAGCATCGCCCGCAGCGAGGCCGGATCGACCGTGAACACCAGCACCACGTGCACCAAAGTGAACGCGATGAAGATCCACACGACCCAGAAGTGCCAATAGCGCGCCGCCTGGAACCCGCCGAACAGTGCGGTGAGCCAGCCGAACTGGACCGGCTTGTAAATCGCGACTCCGGTCAGCACGGCGAGCACCCCGAAGAGGTAGATGCTCGTGTAGGCGAGTTTCTGGAGCGGGTTGTGCTTGCCCTGGGGCGGGTGCTCGCGCCGCAACCGCAGGTAGTACTGCATCATCGCCAGCGCGCCTGGCACGTCGCGCGGGCGGAACAAGAGCGCGCGCCATTCGCCGCTGCCCACGAGATAGCCGAGGTAGAGCAGGCCCACCGTCACGAGCGGCCACATCAGCGCGAAGTGCCAGTTGAGCGCGCCGGCGAGCCAGCCACCGAGCCGGCTCCAGGCGGGGAACCGCGCGTCGGTGAACGGGCTCGGGAAGTACGGGCCACCGCGGTCACCGAAGCGCGCGTAGGCTTCGAAGATCTGGAGTCCGCTCGCGATCATTCCGGCGAGCAAGACCGCGGTTGCCCAATGAGTGACACGGACGATCCAGTGATGGCGGCGAACGCCCGGGTGCGGAGGTCGTTCGGCAACAGCGCCAGTTGCAGGTTCGGTCATGAAATAACTCCCGTTGGCCTTCACGCTAGCGCGGCGCCGGACGGAGCGCAAAGGGACACTGCGGGGTCGGGCCGGGTCTTAGAGAACTCTCATAGTCTTCTCACACAGAGCCTGGCGGCCCCGAACGGCACCGGGGCAGCGCTTCTCTATGGGCTCGCGGGGACCGAGCCGCCGCCTTGGGCCGGCCCTTCGGCCCGTGGAAGCCACAGCGTGAACGTGCTGCCCTGGCCTGGGGAGCTCTCAACGGCGATGGTTCCTCCCTGGAGCTCAGCTAGCAGGCGCGCGATCGCCAAGCCGAGCCCGGCGCCGCCGAACGCTCGACTGCGCGATTGATCGATGCGGTAGAAGCGGTCGAAGATGCGCTCGATGTGCTCACGCGCGATGCCTGGGCCCGTATCCTCTACACTCACGCCCGCCATCGTGCCGTTGTAGCGGCCCGCGAACGTGACGCTCCCGTGGGCGGTATAGCGCACCGCGTTGGAGGCGAGGTTCAGCAAGACGTGGCGCGTCCGATCCACGTCTCCCCACGCCCACACGGGATCCGACGCCACGTTCCGGATGGAGAGGTCTCGGCCCATCGCCATGGCCTCGGCGATCTCCTTGACCTCGACCACGAGCGCCGTCAGCTCGAATGGGGCACGGGCGAGCCCGAGCTGTTGGTTTTCCCCGCGGGCGATCAACAGCAGCTCATCCACCATCTTCGTGGTGCGATCGAGCTCACGCTCGATCGCGACGAGCGCCTCTGCGACGTCCGTTGCCGCACGCCCTTCGCCCAGGGCCCATTGCACCTGGGCGCGCAAGTGCGTGAGCGGCGTGCGCAGCTCGTGGCTCGCGTCCGCGGTGAACGATTCAAGCGCCCGGTGGGCGCGATCCACGCGTTCGAGCATGCGATTGATGCTCTCCGCGAGCTCCGTGATCTCGGCCTGGCCCGTGGGGCTCGCGATGCGCCGACCGAGCTCCGCCGGTCCGATGGCGCTTGTCGCTGTGGTCACGAGCGCGAGGGGGCCGAGCGCGTCGGCCACGGCACGGCGCGCTCCGCCGCGCGCGCTGAGTGCCACCACGGGCAAGAGCAACGCGGCGACAACGGTCAGGCCGGCGAGGGCGACGAGATACGGCTGGCGGCTCCCCACGATATAGATGTCGAACGGTCCGGCGGACCGGTGAAGGGCCCGGTACCGCCAGCGCGCCCGCTGGGCGATAGCCGCTAGGAGGACCTGACGCACGTCGTCCGGGCTGGCGGAGGCCGGCAGCCCTTCCAGTCGCTGGGCGGGCATGTCGGGCGAGAGGAAGTACACCTGCTGCATGCCCCCGGCGTTACGGGTCGTCCGCGTGATGACCACCTGGGCCCCCATGCCGAGCAGTTGGTCGGCGAGGGTGGTGGGCATCACGCTACCTGGCCCCCCGGCGGAATCGCTGTATGCGCCGAGCAGGGACTGGACGACGTCGGCGGAATGTTCGAGGGAGCGACGCAGCACCGCTTCCGCGGCCACTGCGAAGACCGCAACCACCAGCAGCGCATAACCCGCGAGCGCGGTCCACGCGACCCGGCTGAAGCGCTTGAGGAGGACGGTGCTGAGGCGCCGTTCGCTCACGGGACGTCGAGCCGATAGCCGATGCCACGCGCGGTGCGGATCGGCGGACTGTGTCCGCCAAAGGTCAACTTCTTGCGCAAGTAATTGACGTAGACATCGACGACGTTCGTCTCGGGATCGAACTTGTAGTTCCACACCGCTTCGGCGATGCGGGACCGGGAGACGGTGCGGCCCGCGTTGCGCATCAGGAACTCGAGCAGCGCGAATTCTCGCGGGCTCAAGTCCACTACCCGCCCGTCTTGCGTCACCCGCCGGGTCAGCGGGTCGAGGACGAGGCTCCCAACCCTTAGGGTCGCGTCGGTATGGCGCAGCTTGGCCCGACGGATCAGGGCGTGCACCCGGGCAATCAACTCGGAGAGATCGAACGGCTTCGTGAGGTAGTCGTCCGCGCCGCCTTCGAGGCCGCGCACCCGCGACTCGAGCTCGTCCTTCGCCGTGAGCATCAGCACGGGCGTGTGTACGCGGCGCTGCCGCAGCTCTGCGACCACGCTGAATCCGTCCCGGCCGGGGAGCATGACGTCGAGGACGATGCAGTGGTAGGTGTCGTCGAGCGCGCGCTCGAGGGCGCGGTCACCGGATTCTGCTTCGGCGACGCCGTAGCCCTCCTCGCGGAACGCCTTGCTCAGGAAGCGCCGCAAGTCGCGGTCGTCCTCAACGACGAGTATCTGCACGCCCCAAACCTACGCCCCGCCGCTTCGCGCGGGCAATGCGCGGCCGCGCGGATCCGATCACCTCGGGCCACCGGGCCGAGTCTCGCCGGGTGCTCGGCATCGCGCGCGACGCAGCGTGGCGCGCTCGCAGGCCCGCCGCGATCCACGGATGAGAACAGCATGAGAACTCTCTCATATCGCCCCCGGGGGGATCCGCGGCGCGGTCCCGATGCGCTCTTTCCGAGGCAGGAGGGAATCAGCTCTTACCTAACTCGGGAGGTTGCATCCCATGAAGACGCAGATCGCTGTTCTCGCGCTCGCGGCCGCAGCCGTCGCCGCCTGCTCTCCGGACCGTGGGGTCACCGGCTCCACCGGCCCGGCCGCCCTGCGCGCCGACCGGCTCGGCGCGAGTGCGGTCGGTGGCAGCGGTGAGCAAGCGGTGTACACGCTCACCAATCAGGCATCAGGCAATGCGGTCGCGATTTTCACCCGTGCGGCCGACGGTCGGCTGACGGCGGCGGGCACGGTCAGCACCGGCGGCACGGGGACGGGTGCCGGTCTCGGCTCCCAAGGCGCGCTCGCGCTGAATGACGAAGGGCAGTTGCTATTCGCTGTCAACGCGGGCAGCAACGAGATCTCCGCGTTCCAGGTGAACCCCGAAGCGCGGCTCTCCCTCGTCGCACGGACTCCATCGGGCGGGACGCGCCCGATCAGCCTGACGGTCCACGGGCACCTGGTCTACGTGCTGAACGCGGGCGGCAGTGGCAACATCAGCGGCTTCACGATCGACGTGAACGGCGCGCTCACGCCCCTCGCGGGGTCGACGCGCCCGCTCAGCGGCCCTGCCGTCGGGCCGGCACAGGTGGCGTTCAGCCCCGATGGTGGGCTGCTGCTCGTCACCGAGAAGAACACCAACTTGATCGATATCTACACCGTGGGGGATGATGGCGTGGCCACGGGGCCAACGAGCGTCGCCTCCGCCGGCATCACACCCTTTGGGTTCGCCTTCGGCCCGGCGGGTGGACTCTTCGTGTCCGAGGCGGCCGGCACGGCCTCCTCCTACGACGTCAGCGAGCATGGGCGCCTCACGGTTGTTAGCGGTGCCGTACCCACGCATCAGGGCGCGCCCTGCTGGCTCGTGGTGACCACCGACGGCCGCTTCGCCTACACCGCCAACGCGCGCAGCGGCAGCATTTCGGGGTTCATCATCGGCGCGTCCGGTAGCCTGAGCCTGCGCGACCCGAGCGGGCAGACGGCCACGGTCGGCGCCGGGAACACGGACTTGGCGCTCACCGCGCGCTATCTGTACCAGCTGAACGGCGGTGGGACCATCACGGCGTTGCAGGTGCAAGAAGACGGTGGCCTCGCCATCCTCGGCGTCGTGGGTGGACTGCCCGCTGGCGTCGCGGGGCTCGTGGCGCGGTAAGCACTGGCGAGGGTCGCAGCACCCCGGGGCAGTCCACGGGGCATGAACCCATTGCGCGCCGGTCGTCTCGTCCGGCGACAGCGGTCAGAGGCGGGCGCGCGTCGCACTCACACGCAGGAAAAGGAGTCACACACATGCGCCACACGATCACGCGCCTAGCGGCGGTCGCACTTCCGTTCGTTGCCGTCTGGTGTGTTACGCAGCCGCTGCAGGCCCAAGCCGACAGCGCCAACGGCATGGCACACGACGCCATGAGCCACGAAGCGATGGGACATAGCGCAATGGCGATGTCGCAGAGCCCGCACGGCAGTTTCACCCCCGCCGGGGGTCGCAAGGTATCGGGCGGGTTCGAAGTCGTCACAGAGAACTGGAAGCAAGTGCTCCGCCTGACTCAGGATTTCTCGCTCGGCAGGACGCCGGATGCCTACGTGGTGTTGAGCCGCGCACCAGGCGTGGATGAGCGGTCGGTCTATCTGGGTCGGGTGGAGAGCACCTCCAACGGTGCAACCTTCGCGATCCCCGCGGGCACCGATCTCGCGAGCTTCAGCCGGGTGGTGATCTGGTCGAAGAAGCTGAAGGCAGCGGTGGCCGATGCGCCGCTCACGACCGGCGAAGGCGCGATGCAGCACGACGCCATGAAACACTAACACGTGCACATGGGAACCGGCCGGACCCTGGCAGCCCGGTCCGGCCGGTTCAGAAAGGGCCACCCCATGCGTTCCCCGAGTTCGTTCGTCACCGCCGCGGTTCTCGTGACCGCTCTCGCGGGCGCCTCGTATGGCCGCTTGCGACGGCCCGCGGTCATCACGGCGTCCACGACGTCGGGCGATACGAGTGCCCCCGAGCTGAACAACGCGAGCTGGCTCAACGCGGGTCACCCGTTGCGGCTCGCCGAGCTACGCGGCCGCGTGGTGCTGCTCAACTTCTGGGTGTTTACCTGCTACAACTGCACCAACACCGTGCCGTCCCTCGTCGCGTTCGACCGAAGCTATCGCGCCCGCGGGCTCACGCTCATCGGGATCCACACGCCCGAGTTCCCGCCCTACGGGGGCGAGCACGACAAGGGCAACGTGGCGCGAGCCCTGGTGAAGCTCGGCATCACCTATCCCAACGCGCAGGACAACGATCGACGCACCTGGGACACATACGGCATCCGGTTTTGGCCGAGCTTTGTGCTGATCGACAAGCGTGGGAAGATTCGTTACACCGGGTACGGCGAGTTCCACCTGAACGACGCCGATTTCCGCACGTGGGACGGACGGATCCGGGAGCTCCTCGCCGAATGAGCCGCGCGGTCGTGGTCGTTCTTTTGGTCGCGGTTGCCGCGTGCCGTCCGGCGCTCCCGTTCCAGGTCGCCGTGGAGCGCGGCAGGATCAGTCGGTTGCGGCTGATCGGTGCGCCGGGCGCGCACATCAATGCGCGCCTCAAGCCGGCGCTCGAGTTGGAGGACGGGACGGTGCTGCGGTTCGACTCGCCGCACGTGACCGCAGATTCGGCGTATTTCGTCGACGCTCCCACGGTCGCGGCCCCGCTCGGGGAAGCCGTTCATACGGGCATCGTGCGAGCAAGCGTGTGTTCGGCGGGCGAGAAGCTGTGTCGGCTCTTCGCCTTGGCCGTGCGGTTCTAGGGATCCGCACGGTAGCGGTTCGGTCCACGGTATCGGTTCGATAACGGAGTGATGATTATGGCGTTCGTCACACAGATCCTGATGGTGCCGCTCGCCGCGGCCGGGATGATGCGCGGCCCGGGCGGCGTGCTGCGTCACACTCGCGAACTCCCTGCCGCAGGCAGAGGATACGCTACGGCCACCTTCGCCGGAGGCTGCTTCTGGTCCATGGAGCATCCCTTCGATCAGCTCGATGGGGTCATCACGGTGACGGTCGGATACATGGGCGGCCACACGAGGCATCCGACGTACGAGGAGGTTGCGGCGGGCCGGACAGGGCACGCGGAGTCAGTCCAGATTCTCTACGATGCCACGAAAATCGGGTATGAGCAGCTCCTCGACGTGTTTTGGCACAACATCGATCCGCTCACCCCGGATGGGCAAGTGTGCGATTTCGGGTCACAGTACCGCACCGTGATTTTCTATCACGACCCGACGCAGCACCGCCTCGCCGACGAATCGAAGCGCTGGCTTGAGGCGTCGGCACGCTTCGGACAGCCGATTGCGACCCAGGTGGTGGCGGCGGGCGAGTTCTATCCCGCCGAGGCGTACCACCAGCACTACTATCGGAAGAACCCAACTCGGTACGGGTGGTACCGCGTCGCCTGCGGCCGCGACCGCCGGCTGAAGGAGCTTTGGGGCACGAGCGTGCCGGCGGCGGAGGCTCACCCGTGACCCCGCCGAAATGCTCCCGATCGCTGGGCCTCGCGTTGGCACTCGGCTGTGCCTCGGTCGTTCAGACCGCCGCCCAAAGCACCGGGAAGGGATGGAACCCGATGCACTACCAAAAGCCCAGCGACCCCGTATTGCGACGCCTGCTCACCTCGGAGCAATACCAAGTCACTCAGCGCGAGGCGACCGAGCTGCCCTTCCGTAACGCGTTCTGGGACGCGCACCGTCCCGGCATCTACGTGGATGTCGTCTCCGGCGAGCCACTCTTCAGCTCGCTCGACAAGTTCGACTCGGGCACGGGGTGGCCGAGCTTCACGAAGCCTCTTGAATCGGGGAACATCCGCGAGAAAGGGGACCGCCGCCTGTGGGCGGAGCGCGTCGAAGTCCGATCGACCCACGCCGATTCCCATCTCGGGCACGTGTTCGACGATGGGCCCCTGCCTACCGGGCGGCGTTATTGTATCAACTCGGCGGCACTGCGGTTCATTACGGCCGAGCGGCTGGTCGAGGAGGGCTACGGGCAATACGTCGCCCGGTTCCAGGCCGCGAGGCGGAACGGGGTGCACTAGGCGCATCGGCGGCGCGCATCGGCGGCGCACGGCAACCCGGCCGATGCGGCCGACCGCAAATCTCTTAGATTCTAGACCCGGGTCATGGAAACGAAGCGGAGGTATGAGCACGCGACACCGGCGGACGCGCTCCTCTCGCCGCCGAGTCCGCGGGAGCGCGCGCTCCGCGTGGTCGCCCACCCCGAGCGCAATCCGGGAACACCACTCGACCTCACCTTAGTGCGAGCGCTGCATGTGAACCGCAGCGCCGTCGAGCGCCGCGCGGTCACGATCCCCACCCGGCGCACCGTGAAGCGCGAGTGGCAGGCCGCCTGGTTGTTGCGGGCCATCACCTGCATGGACCTCACCACGCTGCAGGGCGACGACACGCCCACCAACGTGCTGCGACTGTGTGCCAAGGCTCAGCATCCCGTGCGCCGCGATCTCATTCAGGCGTTGGGCGTCGAGGACCTGGAGCTCACGGTGGGCGCCGTCTGCGTCTATCACGCGTTCGTCCCCATCGCCGTGGAGGCGCTCGACGGCACGCAGATCCCCGTGGCGGCCGTGTCGACCGGGTTCCCGGCGGGCCTCAGTCCCCTGCCCCAGCGGATCGCCGAGATTGGCGCCTCGGTCGCCGCGGGCGCTCGCGAGATCGACGTCGTGATCACGCGGGCGCACGCGCTCGCCGGTAACTGGGAGGCCGTGTACGACGAGGTGCGGGCGTTCCGCGAGGCCTGTGGCAGTGCCCTGATGAAGGTGATCCTCGGGACGGGCGACTTAGCGACGCTTGTGACCGTGGCGCGCGCCTCCCAGGTCGCCATGATGGCCGGGGCGGACTTCATCAAGACGTCTACGGGCAAGGAGGCGGTGAACGCCACGCTCCCGGTGGGCGTGGTGATGACGCGCCAGATCCGCGACTACTACGAGCGCACGGGCCACGCGGTCGGGTTCAAGCCGGCGGGGGGGATTCGCAAGGCGAAACAGGCGCTCGAGTGGCTCATCCTTATGAAGGAAGAGCTGGGCGACGCGTGGCTTGGCGCGGACCGCTTCCGGCTCGGCGCCTCCGCCCTGCTCACCGACATCGAGCGCCAGCTCGAGCACTTCCTGACGGGGCGCTACTCTGCGGCGTACCGTCATCCGATGGTGTGACGTGAACCGGACCGGCACCTCGGTCGCGCTCGTCAGCGCGGCCCTCTTGTGGGCGGGGGTCGCGCCGCTTGCGGCCTGGCAGCGCGCGGCCGACGACTCGGCCACCGCTGCCGCACGCCGCTTCCTGGACGCGGCCGAAAAAGACCTCGCCATCCGGAGCGTCGGGCTCAACCGCGCCGGCTGGATCAGCGAGAACTTCATCACCCACGACACCGAGCTGCTGGCCGCCGCGGCGCAGGCGGAGGTCGCCCTGGCGCTGAAGCGCCTCGTGGACCAAGCGCGCCGCTTCGACGGCGTGGCGTTGCCCGCCGCGCTGCGCCGACGCCTGCTGCTCTTAAAGCTCCAGCTCGCGGCCCCGGCGCCTCCCGATTCCGTCGACGCCCTGGAGATGACCCTCCTGGGGGCGGGTCTCGACGCGGACTATGGCCGGGCGCGCTACTGCGCCCCGACGCCGCGGGGCGCGGCCAGCTGCCGCAACTTGGACGACTTGGAGCACGTGCTCGCCCAGTCGCGCAACCCCGACTCGCTGCTCGATGCGTGGCGGGGGTGGCACGCGACCGCGGTCCCGACGCGGGATCGCTACGCGCGCTTTGTCGCGCTCGCGAACGCCGGGGCGCGCGCGGCGGGCTTTGCGGACGCCGGGGCGATGTGGCGCGCCGGGTACGACATGCCACCCGACTCGTTCGTGGCCGTTGTGGACCGATTGTGGCAGGAAGTGCGACCGCTCTATCTGCAGCTGCATGCCTACGTGCGGCAGCGGCTCGTGGCCCGCTATGGCGCGGCGCTCGTGCCGCCGCGGGGGATGCTGCCGGTCCATCTGCTCGGCAACCTCTGGGGCCAGGACTGGAGCACCATTGCCGACGTGGTCGTGCCGGCGGCGCCCGCGCAAGGCGGGGGCGGGCCCGATCTGACGGCGGTGCTCAAGCAGCGCCAGGTCTCCGCGGTCGAGATGCTGCGGATGGGGGAGCGCTTCTACACGTCGCTCGGGTTCGACTCGCTGCCGGCAACGTTCTGGGAGCGCTCGCTCTTCGTGCGGCCGCGCGACCGCGACGTCGTGTGCCACGCGAGCGCGTGGTACATCGACGACCCCACGGACCTCCGGGTCAAGATGTGCATCGAGCCGACGGCGGACGCCTTCCGGACGATCCACCACGAGCTCGGGCACGACTTCTACTTTCGGTCCTACAAGAACCAGCCGTTCCTCTACCAAGCCGGCGCGAACGACGGCTTCCACGAGGCGATCGGCGACGCCATCGCGCTCTCGGTTACGCCCCGCTACCTGCAGACGATCGGCCTATTCGACAGCGAACCGCCCGCCACCGGCGACACGCTCGAGCTGTTGCGTCAGGCGCTCGACCATGCCGCGTTCCTGCCGTTCGGCATCACGATCGACAAGTGGCGCTGGGAGGTGTTCGCGGGCAAGGTCGCCCCGGACCAGTACACCAAGCGCTGGTGGGAGCTGCGCGGCTCCTATGGGGGCGTGATGCCTCCGGTGGCCCGGGGCCCGACCGACTTCGACCCCGGGGCCAAGTACCACGTTGCGGGGAACGTGCCGTACATGCGGTACTTCCTCGCGCAGGTGCTCGAGTTTCAGTTCTACCGCGCGCTGTGCCGGGCGGCCGGGTCGAGCGGCCCCCTGTACCGCTGCTCCTACTATGGAAGCAAGGCGGCTGGGCGGCGGCTCGCCGCGATGCTCGAGCTCGGCGCCAGCCGCCCGTGGCCCGAGGCACTCGCCACCCTCACCGGGCAGCGCGAGATGGATGCCACGGCGCTGCTCGACTACTTCCAACCGCTCATGGTCTGGCTCGAGCGCCAGAACCGTGGGGCTCCCGTGGGGTGGTAATGGCCCGACCCGCCGCGACGGTCGCTGAGCTCTTCGAGACCATGGCCTACGGGCCTGCCCCCGAAAGCGACAAGCCAGCGCTCGAGTGGCTCGCCCGCCAGGGCGGCGAATTCGGCCTGTTCCTCGCCGGGCGCTGGAGCAAGGGCAAGACGGACGAGGGCTTCGATGTCATCAATCCGGCCACGACCGCGCGGCTGGCGCGCGTCACCCAGGCGGGCTCGGCGGATGTGGCCGCCGCCGTGGCCGCGGCACGCCAGGCGTTTCCGGCGTGGTCCGCCCTCTCCGGGCACGCGCGGGCGCGCCATCTGTACGCCCTCGCGCGCGCGGTCCAGAAGCACACGCGCCTGCTCGCGGTGCTCGAGAGCCTGGATAACGGCAAGTCGATCCGCGAGACGCGCGACTTAGACATCCCGCTCGTCGCGCGCCACTTCTATCACCACGCTGGCTGGGCCCAGCTCCTCGAGCGCGAGTTCGCCGGGTACGGACCGCTGGGGGTCGTCGGCCAGATCGTGCCCTGGAACTTCCCGCTCCTCATGGTGGCGTGGAAGGTCGCGCCGGCGCTCGCCGCCGGGAACACGGTCGTTTTGAAACCGGCCGAATTCACCCCGCTCACGGCCCTGTGTCTCGCCGAGCTCGCCCACGAGGCCGGGCTGCCGGCGGGCGTCCTGAACGTGGTGACGGGTGACGGCCGGACGGGCGAGCTCATCGTCCGGCACCCGGATATCGACAAGATCGCCTTCACCGGGTCGACCGAGGTCGGGCGGATCATCCGCACGGCCACGGCGGGCTCGGGCAAGAAGCTGTCGCTCGAGCTCGGTGGCAAGAGCCCGTTCATCGTGTTCGACGATGCCGATCTCGACAGCGTAGTCGAGGGGGTGGTGGACGCGATCTGGTTCAACCAGGGGCAGGTCTGCTGCGCGGGGTCGCGGTTGCTGGTGCACGAGGGGATCGCGGAGCGGCTCATCGCGAAGCTACGCCAGCGCATGGAGAAGCTGCGCGTCGGCCCACCGCTCGATAAGGCGATCGACATGGGAGCGATCGTCGCGCCCGTGCAGCTCGAGCGCATCCGCCAGCTCGTCACGACCGGGGTCGACGAAGGCGCCACCTTGTGGCAGCCGTCGTGGGCGTGCCCCACCGAGGGCTATTTCTATCCGCCCACGCTGTTCACGAACGTGGCGCCGGCGGCGACGATCGCCCAGGTCGAGATCTTCGGACCCGTGCTCGTGTCGATGACATTCCGCACCCCCGCCGAAGCGGTGGAGCTCGCCAACAACACGCCGTACGGCCTCGCCGCGAGCGTCTGGACGGAGAACATCAATCTCGCCCTCGACGTGGCCCCGAAGATCAAGGCTGGCGTCGTGTGGATCAACTGTACCAACCTGTTCGACGCGGCGTCGGGGTTTGGCGGGTACCGCGAGTCGGGGTTCGGCCGCGAGGGTGGGCGCGAGGGGATGTGGGAGTACGTCAAACCCGACTGGGAGCGGGAACGGCCCGACGGGCAGCGCCCGCGCCCGAAGGCCCGGCGCGTCACGCCGGCGCAGGGGGGGACGGGTGCCGCGGCCGGCGCGGCGCTCCCGCCCATCGATCGGACCTACAAGCTGTTCATCGGCGGCGCGCAGGTACGGCCCGACCAGGGCTACAGCCGGCCGATTCACGGCCCAACGGGCAAGCTGCTCGGCGAGATCGCCCTCGGGAACCGCAAGGACATCCGCAACGCGGTGGAGGCGGCGCACGCAGCGGCGGTCTGGGCGCGGACGAGCGGCCACGCGCGCGGCCAGATGCTGTACTACATCGCCGAGAACCTGGCGCAGCGCGCCGCGGAGTTCGCCGAGCGCATCGCGGCTCAGACGGGCGGCACTCCCGCGCAAGGAGCGCGGGAAGTGGAAGCGAGCGTCGCGCGGCTCTTCAGCTACGCCGCCTGGGCGGACAAGTACGACGGGGCCGTGCACCACACGCCGATCCGTGGGGTCACGCTCGCGATGAACGAGCCGATCGGCGTGATCGGGATCGCCTGCCCCGAGGAGCGCCCGTTGCTCGGCCTCGTATCGCTCGTCGCCCCCGCCGTGGCGGTCGGCAACACGGTGATCGCGATCCCCTCGGAGACCTATCCGCTCGCCGCCACCGAGTGGTACACCGTGCTCGACGCCTCGGACGTGCCCGCGGGCGTGATTAACATCGTGACGGGCGAAAAGGATGCGCTCGCCAAGGTGCTCGCCGAGCACGACGACGTGGAGGCGGTGTGGTACTTCGGCAATCAAGCGGCGGCTGCCGACGTCGAGCGCGCGTCAGCCGGGAACATGAAACGGACGTGGGTGGATTGGCTGGGACGCGTCTGGGAAGACGGGATGCAAGGCGAAGGCCGGGAATTCCTGCGGCAGGCAACCCAGGTGAAGAACATTTGGATACCATACGGGGAATGAGGGGGGAAGCGGCATGAGCATCATTAACCGCCGGGAGTTCGTGACGACCGCCGGAAGCGCGGTAGCCCTGAGTCTCTTGCCGCGAGCAGCGCCGACCGCCACGCAGCGCGCTCGGGCGACGCTCACGCTCTTATTCCAGGGGGATTCCATCACCGACGCTGGCCGCAACCGCAGCGCCGCGGCGCCGAACCAGGCGGACGCGCTCGGCCTCGGCTATCCCCTGCGCGTCGCGTCCACGCTGCTTGGGCAGCACCCCGAGCGGGAGCTGCACTGCTTCAATCGGGGCGTGAGCGGCAACACCGTTCCCGACTTGGAAGGCCGCTGGCAAACCGACACCCTCGACCTCAAGCCGGGCATTCTCAGCATTCTCATCGGCGTGAACGACTACTGGCACACGCTCAACGGGAGTTACCACGGGACGGTCGCGGACTACGAGACCGGGTACGCGGCGTTGCTCGAGCGCACCACGGCCGCGCTGCCTGCAGTGCGGCTGGTCGTGCTCGAGCCGTTCGTGCTGCGCTGCGGCGCCGTGACCGACGCGTGGTTCCCCGAGTTTGACGCGCGCCGCGCCGCGGCGCAGCGGGTTGCGGCCCGCGCGGGTGCGAGCTTCCTGGCCCTGCAGGGCATGTTCGATCGCTTATCCCGGCGAGCGCCACCCGCCTACTGGGCGGCCGACGGCGTGCATCCCACGGTGGCCGGGCATGGCGCGATCGCCGAGCTGTGGCTCAAGACCGTGAATGTCTAGGGGCAACTGCTGGACCCGATCGGCGCGGGTGTACAGAAGAAAGAAGCGGGGCCAGGACGACATCTCCTGGCCCCGCTCCTTGATCACGCCGCCAGCCGTTTGCCGTCGGCCGGGGCAGGTTTGGGTTTCGTCACCTTCCAGTGATTGCAGATCGGACAGCCGGCGTAGGTGCGGCCGAGCCAATCGGTTTCGTATTGCGGCAGGTGGCGGCACGTCTTGGACGACCGCCGACGGTTCACCGGGCGCCGCTTCGCGCTCATGGGTGCCCCCTGAAGTAAGCGGACACCCGTATAACCGCGGGACCAGCGCCTAGGTTCCCGTCCCCCAGGGGGTTAGGGTGAAGCCCAGCCGCGCCCGTGAGCCCAGCCTGGGAGAAGCGAGTGAAGGAGTAGCGCGGGCTGAGGCCTTAGGCAGCCGCGTATTGCGCCACTGAAAGGAGGTTGCCGTCCGGATCTTTGAACCACGCAACCTTGGCGCCGCCGGGCGCTAACCAGATACCCACGTTGTCTTGTTCGAGAAACGCGTAGCGTTCGAACTTCACGCCGCGCTTCGAGAGCCCTGCCATTGCTTTCCGAAGGTCTGCCACCTGCCAGCCGAGCACCGTGAACGGTGGAGGCTGGACGTTCTCGACTTTCTGGATGCGAAGCTCGGTCCCGTTGGCGTCGAACACGAGGGCGACGCTGTCATCTCCCACGAGACGGAGCCCGAGCGTGCGCTCATAGAACGTTTTGGAGCGTGTCGCGTTGGCCGTCGCCACAAAAGCGGTGAGCCGGGCGTCACCGAGCATCTCTGCGCCTCCTTCCTGCCGGGCTTCGCGAGCACTGCAGAGGACCGTGCTGGCGAGTCGGCGCAGCCCGCCTAGGGCTTCGTTGCGTCGCTCGTCCCGTGTTCGAAGGTAGCGAAGATGGGAATGAGCACCAGGATGGCCAGCGCTGTAGTGATCATCGCGCCGACCACGACGCGAGCCAGGGGGCGCTGGGCCTGAGCGCCGATCCCGGTCGAGATTGCCGCCGGCAGCAGGCCCAACCCGGCCGCCAGGCAGGCCATCAGGATGGGGCGCAACTCCAGCAGGGCGCCCTGCTGAACCGCTTCCAGGGCGCGAGCGGCCGGACTCCATTCTCCGAGCGCTCGTGGAGCCGTGCGCTCGACCCGACGGATCCCGGACAGGAACACGCATCCCCCGAGTGTCCCGACCCCGAGCGCGGACGCGAAGCCCACGGCCGCCGAAATGCTGAAGGGCGTTCCGGTGACGAGGAGCGAGAGCACGCCGCCGATCGCCCCGAACGGCAACACGCCAAGGACCATCAGGGCGTCGCGCCAGGAGTTGAACAAGGTATAGAGTAACCCCAGGATCACGAGGAGACTGACCGGAATCACGACGGCGAGCCGCCGTTCCTCCTGCTGCAAACTCTCGTACTCCCCTGCCCATTCGTAGTAGTAGCCCGCCGGCAGGTGAATCAGCCCTTGCAGCCGAGCTTGGGCATCCTCGATGGTCGCCGCGAGGTCGCGACCCCGGACGCTGAACTTGAGGGGGATGTAGCGCTGCCCGTTCTCGCGGTAGATCATGAAGGCGCCCGGCTTGAGCTCGACGTGCGCCACTTGCCCCAGTGGCACGCGGCCGCCCTCGGGCGTGGGCAGGAGGATGTTACGGATCGCCTCGGGGTTCGCACGGTAGCGCTCTGTGTAGCGCACGGTGAAATCGAAGCGACGGTCGCCCTGCAGCACCTGCGTGGTGGCTTGGCCTCCGACGGCGGCCTGCACGGCGGCGTTCACATCCGCTGCGGCCAAGCCATAGCGCGCACTCGCCGGGCGGTCGATCGAGACGAGCAGCTGGGGTTGGCCGGTTTCCTGCAGCACCGCGAGATCTCGCACGCCGGGCACGCGCGCCATGACGTCGCGAATCTCGGCGGCCTTCTGCGCCAGCACCTCGATGTCGTCGCCCGAGAGCTTGAGGGAATTCTCGCCCTTCACGCCCGACATCGCTTCCTCGA
>WNFC01005705.1_pt1 | contig 36797 bp, 42 predicted proteins | sample 5400541 | NCBI WGS metagenome assembly WNFC01 (sample SAMN13153342, study PRJNA577476) | soil metagenome | isolation source: 120 cm saprolite under Douglas fir tree site 2 hole 2 replicate 1 | place: USA:California | collected 2015-04-18
GCCTCGGTGGCGGGCGAGATCGTCGGCGGTGCGCTTACCAACCGGCGACCGTTTCGCGCGCCGCATCATTCCGCCAGCATGCCGGCTCTGGTCGGCGGCGGGATGCGGGCGAAGCCGGGCGAGATATCGCTCGCCCATAACGGCGTCCTGTTTCTCGACGAGTTGCCGGAGTTCGAAGCCCGCGTGCTCGACTCGCTTCGCCAGCCGCTGGAGACCGGCGAAATCGCGATCTCCCGCGCCAATCGGCGCGTCACCTACCCGGCCCGTTTCATGCTGGTCGCCGCCATGAACCCGTGCCGCTGCGGGCGCGCGAGCGAACCGGATTTCTCCTGCAAACGCGGCGGCAATCAGCGCTGCGCCGCCGACTATCAGTCGCGGCTGTCGGGCCCGCTGCTTGACCGCGTCGACCTGCACATCGATGTGCCGGCCGTCACCGCCGCCGACCTGATCCTGCCGCCGCCAGCCGAGGGCAGCGCGCAAGTGCGAACGCGGGTTGCCCGCGCCCGCGCGGTCCAGGCGGAGCGTTATGGCGCGCTCGGGCTCACGGCACGCACCAACGCGCAGGCCAGCGGCACCGTGCTGGAGTCGATCGCCAAGCCCGACCCGGGAGGGCTCGCGCTGTTGCGCGAGGCGTCCGACGCAATGCGGCTTTCCGCCCGCGGCTATCACCGCGTGCTGCGGGTTGCTCGCACGCTTGCGGACCTCGATGGCGAGGATGCAGTGCGCCGCGTCCATCTCGCTGAAGCGCTGGCTTATCGGGCCCTCACGGACGATTTGCGCCGCGCGGCGTGACGGCGCACCCGGCTAGTTTTTTCGCATTCGAGCGCAGACCGGCGTGGGCCAGTCCAATTCACAGCTTGCGCAGCGCTACTTCGTGAACCGCGTGATTTTTCTGCTTCGTAAGAATGAGATCGGCGCGCCGCCGCGTGGGCAGGATGTTTTCGTGCAGATTGACAAGGTTGATCCGCCGCCAGATCGAGGCTGCGGTGGTGCTTGCGTCGGCGTCGGTCAGCCGTGAATAGCGGTGGAAATAGGATTTTGGATCACGAAAGGCGGTTTCCCGCAGGGCAAGAAAGCGCTCAACGTACCATTGCATCAACACGTCTTCGTCGGCGTCCAGATAAATCGAAAAGTCGAAGAAGTCGGACACGAACGGGATCGCCTTGCCGTCGCGCGGCAGCCGGCCCGTCTGGAGCACGTTCAAACCCTCGACAATGAGAATGTCCGGCCGGTCGATCTCGATCTGCTGGTGGGGCACCACGTCATAGATCAGATGGGAATAGACCGGCGCCTGCACCGGGCGGCGTCCGGCCTTGATGTCGTAGAGGAAACGCAGCAGCGCAGGAAGATCGTAACTGTCCGGAAAGCCCTTGCGCTCCAGCAGGTTATCGCGCTCCAGCACCGCGTTGGGATAGAGGAAACCGTCGGTGGTGACGAGATCGACCTTGGGCATGTTCGGCCAACGGGCCAACAGGGCCTGCAGCACGCGGGCGGTTGTCGACTTACCGACCGCAACTGAACCGGCAACCCCGATCACGTAAGGCGTCTTGGCGTCCTCGGTGGAGAGAAAGCGCCGTTGAGCAAGGAACAGCCTTTGGGTTGCAGCCACGTGCAGCGACAACAAGCGCGACAGCGGCAGGTAGATCTCCTCGATTTCCGCGATGTCGAGGCGATCATGCAGCGAGCGCAGCCGTACCACCTCGTCGGGCGTGAGCGTCATCGGCGTGTCTTCGCGCCGCGCCGCCCACTCGGCACGCGAGAAGACATGATACGGCGAAAGGCCGATCTCGGTACGCTGCTCCATCATTACATCCGCATCGTGACATGCGAGAGTGCGCCGAATCAACCGCCCTTGCGCGAGGCCTTTTCCGCAAGGCCGGATTGGCTGGCGCGAGCACCGAGTACTGCCTCGACCTCCGTGAGCTTGATATCGCGCGCCTTGAGTACCACCAGCAGGTGGTAGATCACATCGGCGGCTTCTTCGATCAGCCGTTCGCGGCCCTCGCCGACCGATGCGAGCACAAGTTCGACCGCCTCCTCGCCCAGTTTTTTGGCGCATTGCGCCACACCGCGGTCCAGCAATTTGCGGGTGTAGGATACTTCTGCACTAGCAGCGGCGCGTTCGTCGATGCGCCGCTCCAGATCGTAGACTGAAAATTGGCCCATAACCCTAGCCCAATATCACTTCCGGTCGCGGGCCGGTAGACGGTCATGTCGCGAGGCGCATCGCGAGGCCAGCGGCTGCCATATGCCGCTTCGCGTCCGAAATGGTGAATTCGCCGAAGTGAAAGATAGAAGCCGCCAAGACCGCCGCTGCGTGGCCATCGCGCACGCCGGCGATCAAATGTTCGAGATTGCCGACGCCGCCCGACGCGATCACCGGTACCGCGACGGCATCCGCCACCGCACGGGTGAGGCCGATATCGAAGCCCTGACGGGTGCCGTCACGGTCCATCGAGGTGAGCAGGATTTCGCCAGCGCCCAAAGCGACGACCTCCCTCGCATAGGCGACCGCGTCGAGCCCGGTCGGCTTGCGGCCGCCATGGGTGAAGATTTCCCAAGCGTCCGGCTCGCCCGGCTTTGACGTCTTGCGGGCGTCGATCGCCACCACGATGCACTGATCGCCAAACTTTTCCGCCGCTTCCTTGACGAAATCGCGCCGGTTGACTGCCGCCGTATTGATCGACACCTTGTCGGCGCCTGAGCGGAGCAACGCACGAATATCGGCGACGGTCCGCACGCCGCCACCCACCGTCAATGGCATGAAGCACACCTCGGCGGTCCGTCGCACCACGTCGAGGATGATGTCGCGGTCCTCATGGCTCGCGGTGATATCGAGAAAGCACAACTCGTCGGCGCCGGCCGCATCGTACGCAACGGCAGCTTCAACCGGATCTCCGGCGTCGCGCAAATTGACAAAGTTGACGCCTTTGACCACGCGGCCGTCCTTGACGTCGAGGCAGGGTATGACGCGAACTTTGAGCACGCGATCCTCATTGTACCCGGGCGTTACGGATCAGCCGTAACGCCTCACTGGCATTGAGCCGTCCATCATAGAGTGCGCGGCCCGCAATGGCGCCCGCCAGCTTTTTTGCCCGCGGCTCCAACAACTCGCGGATGTCGTTCATCGAGGCAAGGCCGCCTGACGCGATGACCGGGACAGTAATCGCATCGGCTAACGAAACGGTGGCGTCGAGATTGAGGCCCTTGAGAAGGCCGTCGCGGGAAATGTCCGTATGAATGATTGCGGCGACGCCGGCATCCTCGAATCGTAGCGCAATTTCAAGCGCCGACAGATCGGAAGTCTCGGCCCAACCTTGGACGGCGACACGGCCGTCGCGCGCATCCAGCCCGACGGCAATGCGGTTCGGCCAGTCGCGTGCGGCCTGCTTTACCAGGTCCGGGTCTTTCACGGCTGCCGTCCCGATAATGACACGATCGACGCCCTTTTCGAGCCACGTCGCGATCGTCGCCCTGTCGCGAATTCCGCCTCCAAGCTGCATCGGCAATGGTACGCTTTCGAGGATCCGCTCGATCACTCGGTCGTTGACCGAACGACCGGCGAATGCGCCGTCCAGATCGACCACATGCAAATATTCGAACCCTTCGGCCTCGAAGCCCATGGCCTGGGCGGCAGCGTCACGGTTGAACACAGTTGCTCGCCCCATGTCGCCCTGCTCCAGGCGCACGCACACGCCGTCTTTAAGATCGATGGCGGGAAATAGGATCAAAACTCTTGCCTTTCTTCACTCATACGGAGGCGCCGTGGACATTCACGGCTTCCACCTGAGAAAATTTGCGATCAAGGCAAGTCCTAGCTTCTGGCTCTTTTCCGGATGAAACTGCGTACCGGCATAGTTGTCACGCCCAACCAGGGCAGTGACAGGTCCACCATAGTCGCAATCCGCCACCAGATCGGCCGGGTCCTCGACCCGCAGGTGGTAACTATGGACGAAATATGCGTGCAGGCCGGCAGGCCCCAATGGAATGCCGTCGAGGAGGGGATGCGGCCGATGGGCTTCGAGCGTATTCCAACCCATATGGGGGATCTTGAGAGCCGGATCATTGGGGTTGATGCGGCGAACCTCCCCGCGGATCCAGCCCATTCCATCGGTTACCGCATATTCGCGGCCGCGCTCAGCCATGAGTTGCATGCCGACGCAGATACCGAGAAAGGGCCTGCCGCTCCGGCAGACCGCCTCATCCAAAGCTTCAATCATGCCGGCCAACGCATCAAGCCCGCGCCGACAGTCCGCAAAAGCGCCAACCCCCGGTAGCACGACGCGATCGGCCTTTCGCACTGCCGCGGGATCGCTCGTTACCGCAATCGGCTGCGACGCACCGCTCTCGCGCGCTGCCCGTTCAAATGCCTTGGCGGCAGAATGCAGATTGCCGGAGCCGTAGTCGATGATGGCTACGCTCACCGCCCGCCCCAGGGCTCCGGAAACAGCCCGATGATATCGGGATGGGACGGCCCAACCTGAGCAGCGGCAAGCTGTCCCGGCGACAACATAGGGGCCGGTTTGGCTGCGAGGCTGAGTGCCGTGCGGTTATCGAAAAAACGGCGCTCGGCCATCTCGAGGTCGTCGGCGATCACAACACCACACTCCCGCCACCCGTGCCTGATGCGCGTCCACCGCACCAGGCTCGTTGCCTCAAGGCCGGCCAGCAGATGGACGAGCGCAAAAACAAGGGCTACCACGATCCAGCCTGCGCCCGAGACTCGAAGGCCATATGCGATTAATCCCATTCCAACCAAGTAGAAGACCAGGACAAGCCACAATCGGTGCCGTATCATCCACAGAGGACCGAACAAAAAAGCTCCGAGATTGAACCTTTCATGCAAGAAGACGCACCGGTCGGCCTGTTCGATCGCCGTTTGTCCGTCCTGCGGCGGTTCTAATATCGCAAAAGTCGGCATGATTTTGTTCGTACTCCTGATCGCTTAAGTCGTCCTGAGCGCGGCGCTGCGCCCCCTCCCTACCCTCCCCCGCATGCGGGGGAGGGTAGGGAGGGGGCAGGTTCGCAGCTTTTGACAAATCGGTGTCAAGCCAGTCGATGTGCGGTCAACCGCCCAGCACACCTTTGGTCGACGGCACCTCGTCCTTGGCTCGCGGATCAATCACGACCGCCGCCCGCAAAGCGCGTGCGAGCCCTTTGAAACATGATTCCGATATATGATGATCGTTGACTCCGTAAAGGGTCTCGACGTGGAGCGTGATCCCGGCATTCATGGCGAAAGCCTGAAACCACTCGTTGACCAGCTGGGTATCAAAGCTCCCTATCTTGTCGCGGCTGAACGCTGTTCGAAACATCAGCAAGGGGCGCCCCGACACGTCGATGGCGACGCGCGTCAACGCCTCATCCATCGGCACATGCACATCTGCATAACGGGTGATGCCTTTCATGTCACCGAGCGCCTGTTTCACCGCCTGTCCAAGCGCAATCCCGACATCCTCGGTGGTATGGTGGTGGTCGATATGCAGGTCACCGGCTGCTTTGACAGTGATGTCGATTCGGGAGTGCCGGGCAAAGAGGTCGAGCATGTGATCAAGAAAGCCGATTCCGGTCGAAATCGATGCAACTCCGCCGCCGTCAAGATCGATTGCAACCGTGACGTCGGTTTCTTTGGTAGCGCGCTTTACCGCTGCCTTGCGCATATGCGGTCTCTCCGGGCCAGATCTTAAGGGCGCGTTCTAACAGGGGTTGGAGAATCCCGCTACCGGCCCCGACGCCGCCCAGGCAGCGGTTTGCCGCTAGTCGGCACCTCGTTTTGACGAGGACCGTAGCTCGGATTGAGCCACCGGGTCCGGCCTCCTTGCAACGCCGCAACGGTCCCAGGGTTTCGCTGACACTCAACCCGCGCTACGAGTTCGCGTGCAAATCCGGATTTGCTTTGAAGCGTCTGAATGCATAGATCAAGGCTCCAGCGATCGAGCGATGTCCCATGCAATCCCAAAATTTCGATCTTTGGCACGGTACCACGGTTCTCACGGTCCGTAAGGCCGGCGCCGTGGTGATCGGCGGCGACGGTCAGGTCTCCATCGGCCAGACCATCGTCAAGGCCAACGCCAAGAAGGTGCGCCGGCTCGCCAAGGGCGATGTGATCGGCGGATTCGCAGGCGCGACCGCCGACGCCTTCACGCTCTTCGAACGACTGGAAGGCAAGCTGGAGCAGTATCCGGATCAGCTCATGCGCGCGGCCGTCGAACTCGCCAAGGACTGGCGGACGGATCGCTATCTGCGCCGCCTTGAAGCCATGATGCTGGTTGCAGACCCTCAGGTAACGCTCGTGCTGACCGGCACGGGCGACGTGCTCGAACCCGAGAACGGCGTCATGGGGATCGGCTCTGGCGGCAATTATGCCCTTGCGGCCGCACGGGCGCTTATCGACACTGACATGGACGCCGAATCAATCGTGAGGAAGGCAATGGCAATTGCGGCCGACATTTGCGTCTACACCAACCGCAGCGTCACGGTCGAGTCGTTGAAGACTGTTTGAGCTTGGCGAACATGCAAACGTTCTGATGGCACGTTATCCATGACCGATTTCTCTCCGCGCGAGATCGTTTCCGAACTCGACCGCTACATCGTCGGCCAAGGCGACGCCAAACGTGCGGTGGCGATTGCATTGCGCAATCGCTGGCGCAGGCTGCAGCTCGACGAGAAGCTGCGCGAAGAGGTGATGCCGAAGAATATCCTCATGATCGGCCCAACCGGCGTCGGCAAAACCGAAATCTCACGTCGGCTGGCTAAGCTCGCCGGTGCGCCTTTCCTCAAGGTCGAGGCGACCAAGTTCACGGAAGTCGGCTATGTGGGCCGCGATGTCGAGCAGATCGTTCGTGATCTTGTTGAAATCGGAATCGGCCTCACTCGCGAGAAGAAACGCAGGGATGTGCAGGCCAGGGCTCACCTCGCGGCCGAGGACCGCGTCGTCGACGCTTTGGTCGGCGCCACCGCCAGCGCCTCCACAAAGGAGACCTTCCGCAAGAAGCTGCGCGCCGGCGAACTCGACGACAAGGAGATCGAGGTTGAGATGCAGGCCGGGGGAGCCGGCATGCCGTTATTCGAGATACCCGGTCTGCCGGGCGCTCAAATGGGCGCCATCTCGATCGGCGACATCTTCGGCAAGCTCGGCGGCGGCCGCACCAAAATGCGTCGGGTAACAGTGAAAGAATCCCATGAACTCCTGGTCAACGAGGAATCCGACAAGCTGCTTGATCAGGACCGACTGGTGCAGGAAGCCATTAAGGCGGTTGAGAATAATGGCATCGTGTTTCTCGATGAGATCGACAAGATTTGCGCCCGGGACGGCCGCATTGGCGGCGACGTGTCTCGCGAGGGGGTGCAACGCGATCTGCTTCCGTTGATCGAAGGCACGACAGTGTCGACCAAACACGGCGCCGTTAAGACGGACCACATCTTGTTCATTGCATCGGGTGCTTTCCACCTCTCCAAACCATCCGACTTATTGCCGGAACTGCAGGGCCGTCTGCCGATCCGGGTCGAACTCAAGCCGCTGACGCGCGATGACTTGAAGCGCATCCTCACCGAGCCCGAAGCCTCATTGATCACGCAATATGTGGCGCTGATCGGCACCGAGGGCGTCACCCTCGAATTCACCGACGACTCCATCGATGCCATTGCGGACGTAGCGGTCTCGGTCAATTCGACCGTCGAGAACATCGGCGCCCGACGGCTGCAAACCGTGATGGAGCGTGTACTCGACGACGTCTCGTTCGGCGCCCCCGACAGAGCAAATGAAATCGTGAAAATCGATGGGGATTATGTCAGGAGCCGGGTCGCCGACCTCGCCAAAAATGCGGACCTGAGCCGGTTTATTCTGTAGCGCACATTCAGGACCCGCCTCCGCCGCCTCGACTACGGTGCCGTTACATTCCGGCGCAGCGAAAAACGGATTTGTAGGATGGGTTGAGCGAAGCGAAACCCATCACGGCCGCGCCGCATTGATCGACCGATGATGGGTTTCGCTTCGCTCAACCCATCATACCGGTCCGAATTCACGCCTATCAAAAAATCGCCGATGAGACAGCATACGCCTGCGTCCGGGCCTTGCGGCCAGCCACGGTGTCGTGGTTTCACACCTTCTTGGCGAACGGATTTTGACCGGCCGCGGATTGAAGCTGTCCCACGGTGGAAGACGGCGGAACGGCACCGCCCTTCTTTTTCTTGTTCCATTCAGCCTTCGGTTTTTTCTTCTCTTTGCTGCTTCTCATCTGACCTTTCGCCATGGCGAGCTCCTTAAGTATCTGCCTCCCTTACTATAGCCGGTCCAGGCTCGATTGAAATCGGTTTCCGGGTGATCGCTACACTTTCGCCTTGCGCAGACGAACATAGAGCGCGCCTTCGCCGCCGTGACCCGTATCGGCGACGTCGAAGCCAAGCACGTATCGGCGGAACTCCGGCAACGCCAGCCACATCGGCACCTGCCGGCGTAAAACGCCGCGGTCACTGCGCGAGGCATTCGGCGCACCCTTTCCGGTGACCACTAGTACGAATTTCGCGCCACTCGCCTGGGAACGATGCAAGAGCTTGCGCAGGGCGCCATGTGCCTCGGCTTGTGTCATACCGTGGAGGTCGATCCGCGCGTCGATCGCAGCGTTACCCCGGGCGAGTTTCTGCTTTTCCTTTCGCAAGAACGGGCTCAGTGCCGGCACCCCAGCGGGGCGTTGGGGCGAGACTGCAGCATGCGGTTCAACCGTCGCTCTGTCCGTTACGAGACGCTTCGCATGCCGGACGCCCGCTTTGTGCCGCGCGTCGGTCGCCGACTTTTTGCTGAGCCGCAGCGGTCGGACAGTACGGGCGACAAGTGACCACAAATGCTCTTCGTCGACCGTCAGCGGACGGCGGCCTAACGGGGCCAGCAATTTCGGGACTGGTTTTCCGCTATTCATCGGATCAACCGACGCGACGCACGTCCGCGCTCGAACCGAACCGGAATCGATTCCGATTTCGGTTCCAAACGGTCGCGGCCTGTCGTCCCGGCTGGGGGAAGGCGCTGCCCAGCGGCAGGTGAGGCGGGCCTCGCGGGCGGTAACGGCATATGGGTACCGGCCGCGACCGGATCGAGGTCGCGCGGCAGCAGGAGCGCAAACTGACCAGGCTGGCGGACACGCCCGGCGATCTGACCTGCCTCATCGCCGGCGCCGAAATAGAGATCGGCGCGGGCCGGCCCGACAATGGCGGAACCGGTGTCCTGGGCAATCATGGTGCGGCGGAATGGCGTGCTGGCGTTCGCACCCGCAATCGGAAGATCAGCCTCAATGAAAAACGGCGTGCCATAGACGTGCAATGCCTTGTCTACCGCGATGGAACGGCCGGCCGAGAGGCGGATTCCTTGGGCGCCAAGCGGCTCGCGGTCGTCATTCAGCCCGATGATACGAAAAAATACCACGGACCGATTTTGCCGACGCACGTCCTTGGCATCGTCCGGATTGGCTTGCATCCACTCCCGGATCCGGTGCATCGACATTTCTTCACGCGGAATGATGTTGCGATCGATCAGCACACGACCGACAGGCACGTACGGATAGCCATTGTGGGCGTCGTAGTTGAGGCGCAGCATGGTCCCGTCTTCCAGTCTGACCCGTGCCGAGCCTTGAATCTGGATGAACAGCGCGTCAGTGGCGCTGCGCAGCCAGCAGATTTCCAGGTGCCGGCCGTCGAGCGCGCCGTCCTCGATTTCGCCGCGATCGTAGTAGGGGGCGAGCTCGCCGTCTGCGGTTCGCCGGAATGCGCGTCCGCTATTGGGAAACGGCCCACCCGGTTGGGTTGCCCCGGCCGCAAGCAGGTCGGGCGGACGGCGGTGTGGGAAACCGTGAACCGTCGACAATTGGCTCGTAATAGCCGGTGAGGAATCCTGCGGCGTCGCCGAGCTTGCGAATGCGAACCGGCAAGAAGTTGTCCTCGAAGAACTTCCGCGCTGCCGTGCTCCCCAGAGGTCCGGTTTTCACCGCGCGGGCGCACACTGTCTGCAACGCAGCGCGCACCGGCCTCCCATCATTCAAGGGCTTCGACCGGACAATCGGACGGCAACTTGCCTGGAAAGTTGCAAACGCGCTCGCATGGTCATCGCCACTCCATCCGTCCAGCTCACCCCATCCGGTCGGCTCGAGCGCGGCATCCGGGATACGCAAGGGCTCGGGCGCTGAACGGGGCCGGACACGGCTTGCCGGGGCAACCAGCGGCTCGGCCACCTGACGTGCACCGGGCTTCGCATGTGCCTTGTCGCCGAGCTTTGTCGCCGCTTGCGTCGCGGCAGGCTTGTCAGACGGCTGCGACGGGCTCTGACGGGCATCAACAGCACCTGTTGTCGCGACTATGATCGATGCGATGGCGGCCGCAGAGAAACGTAATCGAGAGAAACCTAATCGAAACAACAGCGTGCACATGGGACGCGCCGCTAATCAGGTGCCGCCTTCGGTGGCGACGAGATTCCAGTTTGGATCGCGGGACGTCACCTCTCTGGCAAAAGTCCAAACGTCCGTGACCCTGGTGACCGCATCCGCACTCCCATCGATCACATTGCCGTTACGATTACGAGTGGCCGACACCAGCTGCGAGACAAAGCGGAGAGTGAGATGCGCCATTTTGCCACGCAACTCCGCGTTGGTGATCTCGGTTGCGTCGATTGATATAAATCGGGTTTCAACGGTTTCGCCTCGCGCTTCGCGCTCGCGAATCACGGATTCGAACCCGTCATAGACCTCACGCGCCAATAAATTCTTCAAGGACCGGCGGTCACCGACCGCGTAGGCCGTCACGATCATCTCGTAGGCTGCTCTTGCGCCAGCGATGAATTGCTTGACGTCGAAATCTTTGTCGGTCGCCACAATGGCGTCGAGTCCTCGGGCCACCACCGAGCCGGGCGTCGCGAACCCGGCGAAGCGGTCAGGGAGTTCGGCCGACTCCGCCGGTCGGGCAGGCTCGCTAGGGCGTTGCGGGAGTGCCACAACTTTCTCGCCGGGCGAATTGCGCACCGGATCCGCCGCTGAATAGGGATCGTAAGGCGGCCGTTCGCGACCGGTTCGTTGACCGAGCACGCTGCGCAGCTTCAGGAAAATCACTACTGCGACCGCCAGTAAGAAGAGTATGGTGGTTGTGTCGGACACGTCTCATGCTTTCGTGGACAGCTGCACCAAGCGGTGCCGGTGCTCGTGAGTTGGAATTTTTTCCTACTACTCTTCCTTGCTGCCTGATACGACTATATTGGGGAATCGGCGATATGATTCCAGGTCTGAATTTTTGCCAGCCCAACCGGGCTTTTGTATGCAAATGAGCTTAGACCATCGAGACGTGCACGCCAACACAATGTCCCGGCATTGCCGAACCGCGAAATTGGCAACTGCGTGAAATCGGGGCCGCGATCGAAGGAATTCGGAGCGATGCGTCTTATCAAGTTGATCGCCATAGGGTTACTCGCGTGGCCCGCGGTGGAAATTGTGGCATTCGTGTGCGTCTCGGCCGCGGTGGGTTTTGCGAATGCGGTCTTCTTGCTGTTGCTAATGTCCTTCGCTGGACTGTTTGTTCTGCGGCATTTTAGCGGGGATGTGACCCGGTTTCGGGCTGCCGGGATCGCCGCTGCCCCATTGGACCGCCCCAGGATGGCTCCGGGTCTTGGTGGAATTCTTCTTTTGATTCCTGGCTTTGTTACCAGCGTGCTAGGCGTTGTCATGTTGTTCCCGGTGTCTCGCCGTTGGCTGCTGGCCGGGTGCCGGCGCGTCTTTGCGGCGGGCCGCGGGCCAGCCCACCCGGACATCATTGATCTTGCGCCAAACGAGTGGCGACCACTGCCTAGCCCGCGATTGCCGCAACGAGCGGCGCACTCAAAAAATGATGCGCCGCACTGCTGTGCCCCCTCCTTTCCCCCCTCCGCACGCGGGGGAGGGTAGGAAGGGAACGTCCAAAACGTTGGAATGTCTTAAGGCACGCCCGCTCCGATTTTTTGATGAAATTGATGATCGCAGCGTCCTTGTTCAGGTTTAGCGCTTGTGATAGCCACACGCGCGAGCGTTTCAGCAGGGTTGCGGTAGTAGTCCGCGGAGAGACATCATGACAACGACGAATGGCGGTGGCGATCCGGCCCCGGCAACGGCCGAGATGCCTAGTCTCAGCATCCTGGTGCAATACTCTAAGGACTTTTCATTTGAGAATCCGCATGCGCCGCAATCGCTGATGCAGCAGCAACAGCAGCCGCAGATCGGCATCCAGATCAACGTCAATCCCCGCCAGATGTCGAATACGGATTTCGAGGTAGAGCTGAAGCTGGAGGGAAAAGCCGAGCACAGTGGAAACGTATTGTTCGCATTCGACCTTAACTATGCGGGCGTGTTTCGGCTGACGAACATCCCGCAAGAAAATCTCGGCCCGCTGCTGATGATCGAGTGCCCGCGACTCTTGTTCCCGTTTGCGCGGGAGATCATTTCAAGCGCCATTTCCAACGGCGGATTCCCGCCGTTGATGCTGAACCCGGTCGATTTCGTCGGGCTCTATCAGCGTAAGCTGGCGGAAATGCAGGCCGCGCAACCGGAAACCCAAGCCGGATGACATGAATTGAGGGCTATTCGCATGTCGTTTTCAATGTCAATGTCAACGTCATCCATTCCGACTTTTGAGATCGGCCTTTCCGGATTGTCGGCGGTCCTAGACAAGGCTGCGGCGTATGCAGCAGCAAAGAAGATCGACCCTTCGGTATTGCTTCAGTCACGGTTGTCTCCCGATATGTTCCCCCTGGTCAGACAGGTGCAGATCGCATCGGATCAGGCCAAGAACGGCATCTCACGCCTCGCCGGTGTGGAGCCACCGCGCCATGAGGACAACGAAACCACAATCGACCAGTTAAAGGATCGCTTGGCGAGGACGCTGTCCTATCTGAAATCAATCGATCAAAAGAAAGTCGACGGGTCTGCTGATCACGACATCACGTTTCCGCTCGGCCCGACCAACAAAGGCCACATGAAGGGCGCCGACTACCTCAACCATTTTGTGTTGCCGAATTTCTATTTCCACATGACCGCAGCCTATGCGATCCTGCGTCACTGCGGCGTAGATCTCGGCAAGCGTGACTTTCTTGGCGCGATCCCGATGAAGATGACCTGAAAGCGCCCGCTATCCGTTAAGCAGAGACGTAGTCGTTCCAAATTGCCTTTGCGCCAAGTTCCGCAATGAACGCGCCGTGTGCGGCACGGTCCGCATCGGTTATGCGCGGACGCAAGGGCACTGGACGGACTTTCGCGGAACTCGCAATATTGCTCACCATGATCTGAGACGCCGGCACGGCAACCAATCCAAGCTGCGCCTGTCGGGCATCGACAAGCTCGACGTAAACTTCCGCCAGCAACTCAGCATCGAGCAGCGCGCCGTGCTTGGTACGTTGGCTGTTATCAATTCCAAAACGGGCGCAAAGATCGTCCAAACGGTTCGAGCCGCCAGGATATTTGCGCCGCGCCAGGAGCAAGGTGTCGACCAGCCGATCGCGCGGGATGGGCGCCTGCTTCACGCGCTCCAGCTCGGCGTTGAGAAAGCCCAAATCGAACGCCGCATTGTGCGCGATCAATGCGGCGTCGCTGATAAAGGCGAGAAGATCGACCGCAATGTTTGCAAAGAGCGGTTTGGACTGAAGGAAATCGTGTGAAAGACCGTGGATCGCGAATGCCTCTGGCGGTACGTCCCGCTCGGGATTTAGGTAGCGGTGGAACGTCTGGCCGGTGGGAAATCGGTTGACCAGCTCGATGCAGCCGACCTCGACCAGGCGGTGGCCTTGATAGGGATCAAGACCAGTCGTCTCGGTATCGAACACGACCTCGCGCATTCCACTCGCTCTCGCCCTCGACCGCTATGATCGGTCACGCCGAATCGGCTGAGTCGACGCGGCCTGCAGGATGGCACGAACCTGCTCACGGGCGAAATCGAAGCCTTTGGAGGTATCCACTACAAAATCGGCGCGGCACCGTTTTTCCGCGTCGGGCATCTGTTTGGCGAGCAGGGCCTGGAATTTCTCCTCGGTCATGCCGGTCCGTCTGAAGGCCCGGGCGCGCTGTATCTCCGCCGGCGCAGTTACGACCACGACCGTGTCGACACGACGGTCGGCCCCGGTTTCAAATAGCAACGGAATATCGAGGACCGCGATCGGCGCGCCCGCACGCTCAGCCTCGTCAAGAAACCGTGCTTCCTCGCGTCTGACCAGCGGGTGAATGATTCCTTCGAGACGCCTTAACGCCTCAGGGTCACTGAGCACGCGTTTCGCCAGCTTATCGCGGTCAATTCCTTGTGCACCGCTAACTCCAGGGAATTCCGCTTCGATGACCGGAGCGGCGGCGCCGGCGTAGAGCCGATGCACGGCCGAATCAGCGTCGTGAACGGGCACGCCGGCCTGCTCAAAAAATCGCGCCGTGGTGGATTTGCCCATGCCGATGGATCCGGTGAGACCGATGACCACCACGTTGTTGCCTCCACCCCCCCTATCGTCCCCCGCAAGCGGGGAGGGTAGGGAGGGGGTTACGCAGCCAAGCTGCCGCTTCGCCTGAGAAAAACCAAGAGCTTGAGCAGTGGCAGCCCCAGGATCGTAAAATGATCTCCCTCGATCCGGTCGAACAGATGAATCCCGATCTTTTCAAGTTGATAGGCTCCGACGCACTCCAGCACGGCGCCACCTACCGTATCAAGATACCGATCAAGAAATGATCCCGACAGATTGCGAAGCGTGAGGCTTGCAGTGTCGGTCGCATCGAACAGAACATTTCCGTCTCGCGCCACTGCGACGGCGGAATGCAAATAATGAGTCTTCCCGGCCAGCGCCATGAGCTGCTCGCGGGCACCGGCGCGATCGCGAGGTTTGTCGAAACGCCGGTCTTCGAGCGCAAGCGTCTGGTCCGCACCGATTACAATGCGCTGTGGCATAAAGCGGGCTACCGCTTTTGCTTTTTCGCGGGCCAATAGCGCGGCCGCTTCGGCGGGGCGGCAGATTCCGGCAGCAGCTTCAACGGCACGTTCATCCAAATCCGGAATGCACACTTCAATCGGAATGCCTGCTGCTTCCAGCATGGCGCGGCGGGATGGGCTGCGGGAAGCAAGCACAAGGGCCTGATCGCTTTGCCACAGCGACATCATCCCTCCGCCTGCAGGCGGCGTCGCTCGGCAAGCAGCGCCATTATGGCGGCCGCGGTTTCCTCGATTGATCGCCTCGTGACGTCAATCAGTTGCCAATTGTGCCTGGCGCAAAGACGCCGGGAGAACGCAATCTCCTCAGCAACCGCCTGTCGGTCGACGTACTGATCATTGTCGAGATGAACTCTCAGACCCAACAGACGATTTTCCCGGATTTGCACGATGCGTTCGGGACTGGCGAAGAGTCCGATGACAAGCGGATGTCTTATCGATTCGAGTTGCGGCGGGATCGGTACACCGAGGACCAACGGAATATTGGCGGTCTTCACGCCGCGATTGGCAAGATAGATCGACGTCGGGGTTTTAGACGTCCGTGAGACGCCGAGGAGCACCACGTCTGCCGCCTCGAGCTCGTCGGCATGCTGCCCGTCGTCGTGCATCATGGTGTAGTTAAGGGCATCGATGCGCTTGAAATATTCGGCGTTCAGAATGTGCTGAGCACCCACCCTATAGGTCGATTCGGCCCCCAAATAGGCTTGGAACAGCCGCAACACCGGCCCCAGGATCGACAAGCACGGCAACCCGAGGTCCCGACACTTGTCTTCAAGCCGGCCGATCAGCATCTGATCGAGCAAGGTATAAAGAACGACACCCGGCGCTTCCTCGATCTCGCTCAACACACGATCAAGCTGCTTGTTGGTGCGCACGGCCGGATAGACATGCTCGACCGGCGACGCGTTGTTGTACTGGGCGGACGCAGCGCGTGCGACCGTAATCAACGTTTCGCCGGTGGAATCCGAGACGAGGTGAAGATGAAAGAAGCTTGAATCGCGCGGCGACATCGACTTAGAATTCATTGAACTTCTGTGGATTGCCGGGGACAAAGCCACGTCTTGAGCCCAACGGCAAGAGCCAGACCGCCTGGGTGCTGCTCTTCTTTCCACATAGCCACAGCTCCGCACGACTCGAAGCCTGCCTGTTCTTGCGCGGCTGAAATATACGCGCGTAAACCAAAGTGGACTCTGGTCTGTTCCAATAACCCATTGCAGTTCCAGGAAATTGTCTTCATAACGCGCGATGCCTGACAACGCTTCAAAAGCCAAAGTCGATGTGGACAACCTCCGCACAGAACCCGAAGATCGATTCGTGAGTCTAATCCACTGCCAATCAAATAAAAAAAGTTAAACAAGTCTTAAGATTCGATTGAGAAGGATGCAATCGAAGATGACCCTTCCGCACGGGTACTCTGGCATGCTGGATGTGCTTGCCAACAAGAAGGCGACACAAACACCGATCTGGCTCATGCGGCAGGCTGGCCGATATCTGCCGGAGTATCGTGAGGTCCGCGCAAAGGCCGGATCGTTTCTTGACTTATGCTTCAACCCGGTACTCGCAGCGGAAGTAACGCTGCAACCAGTGCGACGGTTTGGCTTCGATGCGGCAATCCTGTTCTCCGATATTCTGGTCGTTCCCCACGCACTCGGACAAAAGTTGACGTTCGAAGCCGGCGAAGGTCCGCGCTTGTCACCCGCGATCATCTCGGCTACCGCCCTGGACAAGCTGGCTACCGATTTAGATATGAATGCGTTGGCGCCCGTGCTCGAAACGATCGCAAGGGTGCGGGCGGAACTGCCGCGCCAAGTGGCGCTGCTTGGCTTTTGCGGTGCGCCATGGACGGTTGCAACGTACATGGTGGCCGGCTTCGGGACCCCGGATCAAGCGCCCGCACGGTTGTTCGCCTATCGCGATCCGGACGAGTTTGGGAGATTGATCGATGTCTTGATAAGGGCGTCGATCGACTACCTCGCGGCACAATTCCAGGCGGGCGTGGACGCGGTTCAGCTGTTCGATACCTGGGCCGGAGTGCTTGGACCGGAGGAGTTCGATCGTTGGTGCACGAAGCCCGCCGCAAAGATCGTTGCTGGTCTGCGACAAAGGATACCGGGAGCGCGAATAATCGGGTTTCCGCGAGGCGCCAGCACATCCCTGCTGAGCTACGTGGATGGCGTGCCGTTCGATGCGATCGGGCTGGATTGGATGATCAATCGGAAGTTCGCACGTGACGAAATTCAGTCTCGCAGACCAGTGCAGGGAAATTTGGATCCGATGGCGCTGCTCGCCGGAGGAGCGGCGTTGGATCGGGAAGTGGACGCGGTGCTGGCATCGTTTTGCGAACGGCCCTTCATTTTCAATCTCGGCCACGGCATCCTGCCCGAAACGCCGATAGCACACGTGGAGCGGATGGTTGCGCGTGTCCGAAAGTCACGCCCATAGCTGGGTCGTCGCGGAGCAGTGAAGCGAAATGCTGGCAAGCGTCAAGAAACGATGGATTCGCGCGATCGTTGGCGTCACCACAATGGCTGCTTTGGTGATCGCGCTGGTGATTTGGCACCCCTCCGGCCTCTATCCGTGGTTTAAGGCGTTTCACGTTATGGCGGTGATCTCCTGGATGGCCGGCATGCTCTACCTTCCCCGGCTATTCGTCTACCACTCTGGTGCGGAGAAAGGCTCGCGCCAGTCCGAAACGTTCAAGGTGATGGAGCGGCGGCTGTTGAGAGGGATTCTCAATCCCGCCATGGTGGCCAGCTGGGCGCTTGGGTTGTGGATAGTCTACGATGGCGGCTGGATTTCGGCGCACTGGCTGCATGTGAAGTTGTTGCTGGTTGTAGCTTTGTCGGCCGTCCACGGCATGTTGGCGCGTTGGACCGTCGACTTTGCGGCTGATCGAAACCGCCACAGCGAGCGGTTTTACCGCATCGTGAACGAGGTTCCAGCGGTGCTCATGGTCGGGATCGTCATCATGGCGGTGATCAAGCCGTTTTGATTGCCTAAAGTAGCCTACCGCGCGTCTGGAACCCTTGCGCTAGGTCAGAACTTTTCTTATTATCTACGCATCTCACCAAAGGCAGGTTGATACTGTCGACCGCGGCCCGCGAAGGGACCACCGCTGTATCTGGCCGCCAGTACTGTATCTGGCCAGCAGCGTCGGCTTCAGGCAACGATCTGCGATTTCTCCCCGTCATAACGTCGATCGGCATTTGTGGTCGGTCGCGCATAGGAACACCCGCATGCGGGAAATGAAACTCCAAGACCTCAAATCCAAATCTCCGGTGGAATTGCTCGGCTTTGCGGAAGAACACAGTGTCGAGAACGCGTCAACGATGCGCAAGCAGGAGTTGATGTTCGCGATCCTCAAACAACTCGCCTCAAAAGAAATCGACATCATCGGCGAAGGCGTCGTCGAGGTGCTGCAGGACGGCTTTGGCTTCTTGCGGTCGCCAGAGGCGAATTATTTGCCCGGTCCCGACGACATCTACGTTTCGCCCTCGCAGATCCGCCGATTCGGATTACGGACCGGCGACACCATCGAGGGCGAAATTCGAAGCCCCAAGGAAGGCGAACGGTATTTCGCGCTGCTCAAGGTCAATACGATAAATTTCGAGGATCCGGAAAAGACCCGGCACAAGATCAATTTCGACAATTTGACGCCGCTCTACCCGGATGAACGGCTGCGCATGGAACACGAGGATCCGACCAAGAAGGATCTTTCGCCGCGGGTGATCGACATCGTCGCTCCGATCGGAAAGGGGCAGCGTGCGCTGATCGTATCGCCGCCCCGTACTGGTAAGACGGTGCTGCTTCAGAACATCGCCCACGCCGTCACGGCCAACCACCCGGAATGCTACCTGATCGTGCTTTTGATCGATGAGCGGCCGGAGGAAGTCACCGACATGCAGCGGTCCGTCAAGGGAGAGGTCATTTCCTCGACCTTCGACGAGCCTGCGCAGCGCCACGTCCAGGTCGCCGAAATGGTGATCGAGAAAGCCAAACGACTGGTGGAACATGGTCGAGATGTGGTGATCCTGCTTGATTCGATTACCCGACTCGGGCGGGCGTACAACACGGTGGTGCCGTCGTCCGGTAAAGTCCTGACGGGTGGCGTCGATGCCAATGCGTTGCAACGCCCAAAGCGCTTCTTCGGTGCAGCGCGTAACATTGAAGAGGGCGGGTCGCTGACCATTATCGCCACCGCGCTGATCGATACCGGCAGCCGCATGGACGAAGTGATCTTCGAGGAATTCAAAGGGACCGGCAACTCGGAGTTGATCCTCGATCGTAAGGTTGCCGATAAGCGGACGTTTCCGGCGATCGACATCACGCGTTCTGGCACCCGCAAGGAAGAGCTGCTCACGCCGCCCGACGTGCTCAAGAAAATGTATGTGTTGCGTCGTATCCTCAACCCGATGGGGACGATGGACGCGATCGACTTCCTGCTCGACAAGTTACGAAACACCAAGAGCAACGCCGAGTTCTTCGAGTCGATGAATACGTAAGAGGGGCAAAACTGGTGGCAGCCTTGTAGCCCGGATGGAGCGCAGCGTAATCCGGGACCCCGCCTTGGGGTTTGCTTCGCGTCTTCGATCTTCCTGAAGGACCAGCCACTATTGTAGAGTTGGCCGCATCCGGTGGCCCCGGTGTTCGGCCGCTCCGGAAGCACGGGTCTCGCGCGTCACGCGTGACCAAAAAGTCGCGGAGGAAACGATGATGAGGGATTTCGTTGCAATAGCCGCTGCATGTGCTGTCGTTGGCATGTCCATGACCGCCGCGGATGCGCAGCAAAACGACTTTCCAATGGCAGCGCCTGCCGGCGTGGATAGCAAGGCGAGGGAAGTAGCGCCCGCCGGCGCGGTCAACCAAGGTCCGTTCAATATGAACACCTGGAAGTACGGCAACGCTTTTATGCCGCCGCCCGGGACCAAGATATGGAATCCAGCCAAGATCAAGCTGCTGTCCGGCGGCAAACTGGTGGGCGGCACCGTGTCGTCCGGCATCGATCCGACCACCTATTGCGCCATGGCGAACGCCGGGTACGACTTTATCTGGACCGAGATGCAGCACGCCAACAACACCTGGGACCAGGTCGGCAAGGCGTGGCGGACCTGCCCAAATGCCAAAGCGGTGCCGGGAGCGCGCGTGCCTTATGCGGATGAGTTTCAGATTCAACATGCTCTCGATGCAGGGGCACTGGTCGTCGTCGTCCCAACCATAGACACCGTGGAAGAGGCGATTGCGGCGCGCGACTGGACCTATTTTCCACCGCTGGGTAAGCGCAGTCTCGGCGGCGGGTTTGCCTTCGATCCGAACGTGTGGGGTAACGTCCCGGGCGGCTATCGGAATACCATCAACGACAACGTCGTTCTGATCCTGATGATCGAGACGCTCGAAGGCCTCAAGAACGCCGACGAGATCGCCAAGGTTCCAGGGGTGCACGCGATTTTTGCCGCGAGCAGCGATCTCGGGAATTTCGCTGGCTACAAGCAAGGCGATCCGGACTACGAGCGCGAGATCAACATCGTGCATGACGCCGCCATCAAGGCCGGCGTAAAACTCTGTGGCCCCTGGGCGTGGAGGAACCGGCCGGATTTCACCTGCTTCCAGGCCGGTAACGAAATGGCCGCCATCGCGCGAGGTGTGAAGATCGAACTCGGCGAGTTCGCGGACACGCAGGCAAAGCCCGAAATAGGGCCGTTCGCGGCCGCAAGAACACGGTGAGGCGTCGATCCAGTTTCGCGCCAACCTGAGGAATGTAGGGGCGATCCTTGTGGTCGCCCTGTTGCCGGCGGACGCGGTTGGCCAAGCCGGGCGACCACAAGGGTCGCCCCTACAGCGCAATCGCCAGCGGTCGGGCCCAATCTCAGCCGGGCAATGGCTGAACCTCGCCGCCACCGAAAGCCGCGGCGGTAGCGATGAGTTGTTGCGGGTCCGTGATCGGCAGCGAGCATTTTTGACCAGCGCAGACCAACGCAACAGTCTGGCCATCAGGTAACGAAAGGGCCTGCCCCGAATGCGCGGCAGGCAGATCTTCTGGTCTTGCGGCCCGCATCACCACCCGTTCGAGGAAAGGTAATTCCAAGGCAACAGCCGCGAATTGGTCGGCTTGGGGACCAATGGCGGTGACTTCGATGGAGCGCAGACGCAGGTCGAGAGCGTTTGCCAAGCTCGCATGGAGATACATGCTTTGTGCTGCGGTCGGCAGCATGCGATCGAACAGAACATCGGCCTGCTGGCGCCAAGTTTCGTCGCCGGTCAGGACGGCAAGGCGGATAAGGTTTTGCGCCGCGATCCCATTGGGATTGGGTGTGGCTTCGTCAATTGTCGAATCGGGGCGCACGATCAAGCCTTCGGCGTCATCCGCAGTCAGATAGTAGCCGCCGCTGTCTGGGCGAATGTAGTGGCGATCGAGAGCCCGTTGCCATTGGGATGCACGGGCGAGATATTCCGGCGCTCCCGTGGCCTCGTGCAGCGCCAAAGCAGCTTTCACCATCGCGGCGTGATCGGAGGCGAGGCCCGGATAGAGGAGCCTTCCATCCCGCCAGGAGTGGCCGAGGCGGTCGCCTCGCGTCATGTGACGTTCGACGAAGGCGAACGCCTCTTGAGCTTTGGCAAGCCACGGGGGTTGGTGGAGCATAGCGCCCGCATTTGCCAAAGCCGCGATCATCAATCCATTCCAGTCAGCAAGCCCCTTATTGTCCAAACCCGGTCGGATGCGCTGCTCACGCGCCGCCAGGAGTTTATGCCGCAGTGCAGCAAGGCGGGTTTCGTCGGCCGCGGCACCGTGACGCAGAAGACCAGCTCCGAGTTCGTTCGTGTCTCGGCCGGAACGGCCTAAACGATTGAGTCTGTTGAGAATATTTTCTCCCTCAAAATTTCCATTGCGGGTGACGTCATAGCAATCGGCGAAATATTCGCCGTCTCGCGGACCAAGAACAGCGTCGATCTCGGCGCGCGACCAGACATAGAATTTACCTTCCTTGCCCTCGGAATCGGCGTCGAGCGAGGCACAAAATGCGCCTTCCGGCGTGGACATCTCGCGGATCAGCCAATCGAAGGTCTCTTGGGCACGTTGCAAAAACAGCTTCTTGCCAGTGCGCCGGTAGGCGAGGGCGAGCAGTTCCAGAATTTGGGCGTTGTCGTAGAGCATTTTCTCAAAATGCGGGACCAGCCATTTTTCATCGACGGAGTAACGTGAGAAACCTCCGCCCAGGTGGTCATAGATGCCGCCCTCGCACATGTGCTCCAGCGTCAGCTCCACGAGTTCAAAGAATCGCGGCTCGCGCCTGCGCATGCCGGCGCGCCAAAGCAGTTCCAGCATGGCGCACTGCGGAAATTTCGGCGCCTGGCCGAGTCCGCCGTTAGTCTGATCGAATGCACGGGCGATGGCGACCGCGGCGGCATCCAGTTCAGCGGCGCCGACCGCGACTTGACCGGTCGGCCGGGACTTGGCCGCTAATGCGGCCATCAGCGCGGCGCGATTATGTTCGATGCGCTGGGGTTCGTCGCGAAACAGGCGAGCGACTTCTCGCAGCACGTCCACAAAGCCTGGTCGACCGTAGCGCGCGGTCTTGGGGAAGTAAGTGCCGCCCCAGACCGGCTCGCCATCGCTGTTGAGAAACATGGTCAACGGCCAGCCGCCGTGTTCGCCAAGATGGTGCAGGGCCGCCATGTAGATTTGGTCGATGTCGGGCCGCTCCTCGCGGTCGACTTTGATGTTGACGAACAACTCATTCATGACGGCGGCGACCTGTTGGTCTTCGAAGCTTTCGTGGGCCATGACATGGCACCAGTGGCAGGCTGCGTAGCCTATCGAGAGCAGGATCGGCTTGTTGCTTTGCTTGGCTTGCCGGAGCGCGTCCGGACCCCAAGGCCACCAGTCGACCGGATTGGTCTTGTGCTGCAGCAGATATGGGCTCGTCTCACGGGCGAGGCGGTTTTGGCGCAGATGGGAAGCGACTGCAGTCATGGGTTCCATTAGGTGGCGGCATCTACCGATTGGAATGTCGGTGCTCATTGGGCTAAGTGCAAACGGAAATCGGCGATGTCCAACTGGCGCGATACTATTTTTGCACTCTCATCCGGACGGCCGCCGGCCGCGATTGCGGTCGTGCGCGTCAGTGGTCCGGCGGCGAGTGACGCCCTCATGGCGCTTGCCGGACGCGTGCCGCAGCCGCGGCAGGCGACTCTGCTGCGGCTTAAGATTCCATACAGCGATGGGGGCGGCCCGCATTTGAATTCGGCGGTCGAACCGATCGATGACGCCCTGGTCTTATGGTTTCCGGGCCCGCGAAGCGAAACCGGCGAGGACACCGCGGAATTCCAGCTTCACGGGGGGTATGCCGTCGTCGCGGCGGTGCTCTCAGCCCTCGGCACCGTCGAAGGGCTTCGCCCAGCCGGGCCCGGCGAGTTCACGCGGCGGGCTTTCGAGAATGGCAAGCTACCAGCTCCAAGGGCTGTTGGGTGATCGGGCTGAGCGGTGGCGGCGGCGATTGACAGAGGCGCTGGCTCTCGTCGAGGCGTCGATCGATTTCCCGGACGAAGACGTCGTGTCGGAGAAAGTGATCCAGCCAGCATTAGCCATGGCGAAGGAATTGGAGCAGGAGATTCGCGATCTGTTGGCGGATTCCCATCGTGGCGAGCGGTTGCGGGAAGGGCTGACGGTTGCGGTCGCGGGTCCGGTGAACGTGGGAAAGTCGAGCATTGTGAACCGCCTGGCCAAGCGGTCGGCGGCGATCGTATCGCCGCATGCCGGGACGACGCGGGATATCATTGAGGTTCATCTCGATCTTGGCGGGTTTCCGGTCACGATCCTCGATACCGCAGGGATGCGCGAAACCCACGACGCGGTGGAGGAGGAGGGGGTGCGCCGTGCCCGCGCGCGCGCTGAAGCTTCGGACCTCGTGCTCTGGGTGACGGATGCGACGCTCAGGGATTCGTTGGCCGCGCCGGCGCACCTGACGAAGCCAGGCGGCCCGGCAGTCTGGGTGCTGTCGAACAAGAGCGATTTAGTCCAAGGGAAAGACCCGGCGACGGCCTCGGACGGACATTCAGCAAGAGGCAATGGCGTACCGTGCTATCGTATCTCGGCACTGACCGGGGCGTCATTTGACGACCTCGTAGGCGGCCTTGCCGAATATGCGAGGCGATTCTTTTCCGGGGGAGGAGAATCGGCGCTGGTGACGCGGCAAAGGCATCGGACCGCATTGGCAGACTGTGCAGAGGCCCTGCGGAGAGCCTGCGCAGACGATGCGTCGGGCCGCGAGGACATTATCGCAGAAGAGCTACGCCTCGCTGCTCGAGCGTTGGGGCGATTGGTAGGACGGGTGGATGTAGAGAATGTCCTTGACGTGATCTTCCGGGACTTCTGTATCGGCAAGTAGGATGTTTCACGTGAAACACTGTAAGGATTACCTGGGATCGGATTTATCGGGGCAGTCATGCGGTACGATGTGATCGTCATAGGGGGCGGCCATGCGGGCTGCGAAGCTGCGTCGGCCGCTGCCCGCATGGGGGCAGACACGGCGCTGATCACCCATCGGTTCGATACGATCGGGGCGATGTCGTGCAATCCGGCCATCGGCGGCCTTGGAAAGGGGCATCTGGTCCGCGAGATCGACGCCCTCGACGGCTTGATGGGCCGGGTCGCGGATCTCGGAGGGATCCAGTTTCGCGTGCTTAATCGCCGGAAGGGCCCCGCGGTTCGCGGCCCCCGGGCCCAGGCGGATCGGCGTCTGTACGCGGCCGCCATGCAAGAGGCGATTCGACATCATCCCAATCTGACCGTGATCGTCGGCGGGGCGGACGATGTCTTGGCCGGGGAGGGGAGGGTCACGGGCGTCGCTCTCCGGGACGGTCGCGTTTACGAAACCCGGGCGGTCATTCTGACGACCGGAACATTCCTGCGCGGACTCATCCACATCGGGGATCAATCCACGCCCGCGGGGCGGGTCGGCGAGGCGCCGGCGGTGGGTTTGTCCAAGACGTTGGAGCGGATCGGCTTCGAGCTCGGAAGGCTCAAGACGGGCACGCCGCCGCGGCTCGACGGCCGCACGATCGACTGGGCGCAGTTGGAAATGCAGCCCGGAGACGATCCGCCCGAACCTTTTTCGGTCCTGACAAGCCGGATCGATAATCCTCAAATACGATGCGGCATCACCCGCACGACCGAAGCCACCCACGCCATTATCCGTGCCAACGTGCACCGCTCGCCGATGTATTCGGGACAAATCCAAAGTCGTGGACCGCGGTATTGTCCGTCCATTGAGGACAAGATCGTGCGGTTTGGAGAGCGCGATGGACACCAGATATTTCTGGAACCGGAAGGCCTCGATGACCCGATCGTCTATCCCAATGGCATCTCCACATCGCTGCCCGTCGAAGTACAGCAGGCCTTCGTGGCCACCATTGCGGGACTGGAACGGGCCAGGATCACGCGACCTGGTTATGCGATCGAATACGATCATGTAGACCCGCGGGAATTGCATCCCACCCTTGAGACCAAGCGCCTTCGGGGCCTGTTCCTCGCCGGTCAGATCAATGGCACGACCGGATACGAGGAGGCCGCTGGACAAGGGTTGGTCGCTGGCCTTAATGCGGCGGCCCGGGTCCGCGGGTCCGCGGAGATCGTATTCGACCGGTCTCAATCCTATCTGGGAGTGATGATCGATGACCTCGTCGGCCGCGGCGTGACGGAGCCGTACCGGATGTTCACGTCGCGGGCGGAGTTTCGTCTGTCGTTGCGAGCCGATAACGCGGATCAGCGCCTGACAGGTATCGGAATCGAGATTGGCTGCGTCGGCCAGGTCCGTTGCGATCTCCACCGCGAGAAGATGGCTGCCCTCACGGGGTTAAGGGAAATGGCCCGGCGCCTGACAGTGACCCCAAGCGAAGCGGAGCCATTCGGCTTCGCGCTGAACCGGGACGGTCAACGACGAACGGCGTTTGAGCTTCTCTCATATCCGGATGTCGGCGTTGCCGACGTTGCGCGGATCTGGCCAGAATTTCTCGACGTCCCGAGCAGCCTGGGCGCTCAGCTTGAAATCGACGCTAAATATGCAGTGTATTTGGACCGCCAAGCTGCCGAGGTCGCGGCATTCAAGCGCGACGAGGCCTTCGCGATCCCCGACGCGATCGACTATGCGGCTGTGCCCGGGCTTTCCAATGAGGTCCGGCAAAAGCTGTCAGCGTCGCGACCGCGTACGATTGGCCAAGCGAGTCGTCTCGACGGGATTACGCCGGCAGCTTTGGTATTGCTGGCGGCTTTCGTGCGGCGGGGCCAGCTTCGCAGAGTAGCCTCCGAGAGATGAGCCCAGAGATGTCCCGATGAACTTAATCCGCCCTTGGCCCGTCACCCGCGGGCTTGACCCGCGGGTCCATCTTTCATTCGCATGAAGATGGATTGCCGGGTCAAGCCCGGCAATGACGCCGGATGAATGTCGGCGAGGACGCGGTCCAGGTCAGCTGGCTTTGCCCCGCGGGGATTCTCTGGCAATGAGCCGGACGCCCGCCACCATTGTCGACCTGAGTGCAGATCGCCAAAACGCCCTGGCGATGTTCGATGTTTCACGTGAAACGATCACGCGCCTCGACCGCTTTGTCGACCTGCTTCTGGCTTCCACCCTCCGCCGCATGCCGGGGAGGGTAGGACGGGGGGCTTTTGGCTTGACCTTGGTTCCGGAGGTGGGTTTCCGGGAATTGTGATTGCCTGCGCGCTTGCGGACGTCCCGGGCACCCAGATTCATCTGATCGAAAGTAATATGAAGAAGGCTTCCTTTTTGCGGGAGGTGGTCCGCGAAACGCAAGTTCCAGGAATTGTGCACGCCGCTCGAATCGAGACGCTGGTCCCAGTGCTTGGCGCGGCGGCAGACTACGTGACGGCCCGAGCGTTGGCGCCGCTGCCGGATTTGTTCGAAATGGTCGCACCGTTCCTAAAAAAAGGTGCAAAAGCCTTTTTGCTGAAGGGACAAGATTTAGATATTGAATTGACCGAGGCCACTAAACGTTGGAGTATTGAAGCTGAAAGCGTACCCAGCAAAACAAGCAAAACTGGGCGAATCTTGATCGTCCACGCCCTGTCAAGGCGCACCCCCACCCTACCCTCCCCCGCTAGCGGGGGAGGGTAGGGTGGGGGCCGGCACCACGAAGAGGATAGGAATTATGTCCGAACCGGCCAGCTTGGCTTCTGCCGAACCCTCGCCTGACGTTCGCCGTAGGCCGCGCGTCTTGGCGATTGCCAATCAGAAAGGCGGGGTTGGAAAGACCACTACGGCGATCAATCTTGGCACCGCACTCGCAGCGGTTGGGGAGAACGTGCTGATCGTGGATCTCGATCCGCAAGGCAACGCCTCCACTGGCCTTGGCATCGATCGCGCCAACCGGCGCTTCTCGACCTATGATGTGCTGATCGGCGAGACACCGCTCCGGTCGGCCATCATGCCGACTTCGGTTCCGCGTCTGTCCATTGCCTCCTCCACGCTCGATTTGTCGGGCTTCGAATTGGAGGTCGGGCATACGCGAGACCGCGCGTTTCGGCTGCGGAATGCACTGGCGGCGTTTGCCTCGCAGCACCCGGACGAGCCCGGCTTCAGTTACATTCTGGTCGACTGCCCGCCGTCATTGAATCTGCTGACCGTCAACGCCATGGCCGCCGCGAATGCCATTCTGGTGCCGCTCCAATGCGAGTTCTTTGCACTCGAAGGATTGTCGCAGCTCTTGAAAACAGTGGAACAGGTCAAGCAGACACTCAATCCGGGACTGACCATCCACGGCATCGTTCTGACCATGTTTGATGCGCGCAACAACCTCTCAGGACAAGTGGTGGCAGACGTACGCGAGTTTATGGGCAAGAAAGTCTACGACACCGTCATCCCGCGTAACGTGCGCATATCGGAGGCGCCGTCTTACGGCAAGCCGGTGTTGGTCTATGACCTCAAATGCGTGGGCAGCGAGGCCTATCTGCGACTCGCCACGGAGATCATCAAGCGCGAGCGGGAATTGACGGCCGCTTCACCGAACTGATTCGATCAGAGCATATCCTGATGAGGTTGATCCACCCCCTTCGCGCCGTCACCCGCGGGCTTGACCCGCGGGTCCATTTCCTCGCGCAAAGATGGATTGCCGGGTCAAGCCCGGCAATGACTCTGGATGAACGTCAACTGGACACGGTAGCCGTAAAACGCCACAGCAATTTGAAGTGATGAGACGGACGACGTGAACGATTTCTCGGGAGAATCCGCCATGGCGGAAGAGTCGACGCGGTCGCGCCTGGGGCGCGGCCTGGCATCCCTGATCGGCGATATGGGGGCGGAGACCGACAACACTGCCGCCTCCGAGCGTGTGCGCAGCCAGCGACGGGTGCCAATCGAGTTTCTTCGCCCCAATCCGCGCAATCCGCGCCGCGATTTTTCCGGCGCGCAGCTCGATGAGCTCGCCAGTTCAATCAAGGAACGCGGCATCATTCAGCCCATTGCCGTTCGACCCGTGCGCGGCGCCAGCGATGCTTATGAAATCATAGCCGGCGAGCGGCGGTGGCAGGCCGCGCAGCGCGCAGGTTTACATGATGTGCCGGTGGTTGTTCTCGACGTCAGCGACGTCGAGGCGCTCGAGCTCGCCATCGTGGAAAACGTGCAGCGCGAGGACCTCAATCCGCTGGAAGAGGCCGCAGGCTACCAATCGCTCATCGACGAGTTCAAATACCATCAAGACGAGATTGCGAAGGTCGTCGGCAAGAGCCGCAGTCACGTCGCCAACACGTTGCGGCTGCTGAAGCTTCCCGAGTTCGTCAAGTCCGCGATCCGCTCGGGACAGTTTTCCGCAGGTCACGCGAGGGCGCTGATCGGACACCCCGAACCGGAACGGATCGCCCGCCAGATCATCGAGCGCGGGCTGAATGTGCGCCAGGTGGAGGCGCTGGCTCGCCATCACGGAAAGACCGAGGAACGCCAGCCGCGCAAGAAGGAAGCCGACACGATCGCGATGGAAAAACACGTGTCGGATGCGCTTGGTCTCGCCGTCACGGTCGATCATCGCAACAGCGGCGGCGCAGTTCACATCAAGTATCGCAACCTCGATCAGCTCCGCGACATCGTGCGAAGGCTGGTGCGGGCGCCGTAGGCACTTGTCTCGTTGAAGTCGATCCTGCCCTTTGCTCGTCACCCGCGGGCTTGACCCGCGGGTCCATCTTCTTCGCAAGAAGATGGATTGCCGGGTCAAGCCCGGCAATGACCCCGGACGGGATGTAGTTAGAATCGGGCTCCGGTCACTCCCTGCGCCGCGCCGCCATCGCCGTCGCTATGAGCGCCCGCTGTATGATCGCGTAGGCCAACTTTGAATTCTTGCGGACCTCCAGCGACGTTTCGCCGAGTTGTGTGATCAATCGCTCAAGCCGGCTGGAGGTCCAGATCTCCAGCGCCGCTCGCACGGCCTTCACGCGACTGAAATGTATCGCCGGCGTCGTGCGCCGCAAGAGGTCGTCGATCGAAGTGCCGGATTCAACCGCGAGCCGGAGCATATGAAGTGCCGACGTTTGTCGAACAAATGCTGCCGCGATCGTGCTTGCCGAAATGCCACTTGATTGGACTTTGCCGAAATTGATCTCGACGTCGCCCGCCCAACCGGCGAACGCCGCATCGATGAGGCTGTCCACAGCCGGAACAGTGGCGTCTGCCACCACCGCCATCACATCCGGCACGTCGATACTGTTCCGGCCCAGAGCATAGAGTGTGAGCTTTTCGATCTCCGAACGAGAGGCACGACGGTCACCGCCGATCAGCGACGCCAACAAAGCCCGCGCATTCGGGGTTATCGCCATTCCGGCACGGCGCATTTCTTCATCGATCAGGCGGCCAAGATCGCGAGCGGAGTCCGCGTAACATGGCAACGCTGCAACAATCGGTGCGCGCTCGCAGAGCGTGCGTAACGGCGCGCCCCGCTTCAGATCACCTGCCTCGATGATGATTCGACAATCGATCCCCGGCGGCGCCGCGACGACGCGCTCCACCGCAGCGGAGAAATTGCGCGAGCCGGCCTTGACCAAAATCGCCCGCCGGCCGCCCAACAACGGAATCGTGTGGGCTTCCTCCACTAGCCTTTCGGGCATTTCCGCGAGAGTGTCGCCCTCCAGAATCGCAAACCCGAACGGATCGCTCGGATCATCCACGTAAGAGCGAACAAGCGCGGCTGCACGTTCGCTCACCAAGCCCGCGTCCGGTCCAAAAACCAAGACGATAGGCTTGTCGGAATCGGGCCGCGCCATGAAGCTTTCGACTTCCGCGGCCTTGAACGCGACCATGGCTGTGGTTTTGGGCGCTTGCCGCGGCTCAGGTCCCGGCGACAAAATAGGACGCAAGTCGCGCCTTGACGTTGTCGGCGATCAACTTGGCAGCACGATTTTCCGCATCGCGAAGTCCGCGCGCCCGGGCGAACCGTTGAGCTTGTCCGGGAATGTCATAGGACACCCGGGCAAAGGTGTTGCCGGTGATGACGGGCTTGCCGGTCTTGATGTCCGTCAGGGTGTAGTTGACGTTGAGGCCATAATCCTCGACGTCCGGCCGGCCGCTGGTGATGTCCACGATGACCGACATGCGGTTCGATGACATCCTGACTGCGAGCCGGTGTGTCGGAGGCGGGGGCGCCGCGCCGCCGGTCAGGTCGAATAGCAATTGATTTCGAACCTCAACCGCAACCCGCGCTTCCGACGAGCCGCTAGCCGCAGGTATTTGGGAAACGTCCACTCCTGCCAGTGCGGGACCGATCGCCGGTCCATTCGTGAATGAGTGCTCGCCGTAAAGCGGCTGGAAACAACCTGCTGCCAAGCCGCCAAGGCAAGCGACGCCAGCCAGTCGAAACGCAAAGCGGCGAATCCGATCTTGTTCAAGCCACCACATTGACGATCCTTTGCGGAACAATGATCACTTTCCTCACCACCTTGCCGTCCAGCGCCCGCTTGACCGGATCGAGGGCCAGGACGGAAGCCTCAATATCGACGTTCGCGGCGTCGCGCGCAACGGTGACGTCTGCGCGTTTCTTGCCGTTCACCTGCACCGGAAGCGTGATGGTGTCCTCCACGAGGAGATCGGTTTCCAGCGCCGGCCAGTCTTGAGTCGCCAGCAGGGCCTTGTGACCCAGCGCCGCCCAGCACTCCTCGGCCAAGTGCGGCATCATCGGATGGAATAGCTGCACCATGATTTCTGCCGCCTCGCGTACGGCAAATTTAAGATCGGGTGTAGGCGGTTCGGGGGAATCGGTCACAACCGCCCCCAGCGACCTCGCAAATTCGTAGATGTGAGCTACGCAGACGTTGAAACGCAATCTTTCGACGTCGTCAGACACCCTCGACAGCGCCCGGTGCGCAGTTTTGCGGATTTGCAGAGCCGTCTGCGAAAATGCCGGTGGCCGGACCGTCGGCGCGTCATGCGAATACTGAGCCGCCTCGTTAACGAGCCGCCACAGTCTCTGAACAAAACGCCACGCACCTTGAACCCCTTCTTCGGTCCAGATCACGTCACGTTCCGGCGGCGAGTCGGAAAGCATGAACCATCGCGCCGTGTCGGCGCCGAATGTGCCGATGATGTCGTCCGGGTCGACGGTATTGCGTCTTGATTTCGACATCTTCTCGATGGGACCGATCTCAACCGGCTCGCCCGTTTCCGCCAGTGTCGCTCGACGCGCGTCGCCTGCGCCCTCGATTTTCACCTCAGCGGGCGCCGCGAGGGCGCCACTTACGGTACGGTAGGTTTCGTGCACCACCATGCCTTGGGTGAACAGGCCCGCGAACGGTTCATCAATTCCCGCGTGGCCGGTCGCATGCATGGCGCGCGCGAAAAAGCGGCTGTACAGCAAATGGAGAATCGCATGCTCGATGCCGCCGATATATTGGTCGACCGGCAGCCACGTATCGACCACGCTGCGTTCGGTCGGCCGTGATTCGAGCCAAGGGTCCGTGAATCGAGCGAAATACCAGGACGAATCAACGAAGGTGTCCATGGTGTCGGTTTCGCGCTGGGCCGGCCAGCCGCATTTCGGACAATGGACGTGCTTCCAGGTTGGATGATGTTCGAGCGGATTACCGGGGCGGTCGAACGTGACGTCTTCCGGCAGCGTCACCGGCAGGTTCGTTTGGGGCACCGGGACGATGCCGCAGTTCTTGCAATGAACAATCGGGATCGGGCAGCCCCAATAACGCTGCCTCGAAATACCCCAGTCACGCAGGCGGTAATTGACCTGACGCTGAGCCACGGGACGGTTGCCCGCGCTTTCGTCCTCCAATCGTCGCGCAACTTCCTCCTTCGCTTCCGCGATCGCCATGCCATCAAGGAACCGCGAGTTGATCATGCGGCCATCACCCTCATAGGCAGTGTCGGTGATGACGAAGCTTTTCGGATCTTGGCCCTGCGGGCAAACCACCGGTGTATTGCCCAGACCGTATTTGTTTACGAAGTCGAGATCGCGCTGATCGTGCGCAGGGCAACCGAAGATCGCGCCCGTGCCGTACTCCATCAGAATGAAATTTGCCACATAGACTGGCAACTGCCAGTTCGGATCAAACGGATGAATCGCGCGTATACCTGTATCAATCCCTTTCTTTTCAGCGGTCTCGATTACCTCCTGCGCGGTGCCCCGACGCATGGACTCGGCGATGAATTCAGCCACTTTTTCATTTTTCGTCGCGGCCGCGAGGGCGAGTATATGATTTGGCGCGACAGCCATGAATTTCGCGCCAAACAAAGTGTCCGGCCGCGTAGTGAAGACCTCCAGCTCACTCTCAGTGGTAGGTACTGTCTTCGGATCGAGCGCGAAACGAATCAATAGCCCTTCCGACCGACCGATCCAGTTCTTCTGCATCAGCCGCACTTTTTCCGGCCAGCGGTCCAGCTGATCGAGCGCGCTGAGCAAGTCCTGTGAATAGTTCGTGATCTTCAAAAACCACTGGAAGAGTTCGCGTTGCTCGATCACCGCGCCCGAGCGCCAGCCGCGCCCGTCGATCACCTGCTCGTTGGCAAGCACCGTCTGATCGACCGGATCCCAATTCACCCTTGAATGCTTGCGCTCGACCAAGCCGGCGGCCAGAAAGTCGAGGAACATCTTCTGCTGATGCTTGTAGTATTTCGGATCGCAGGTGGCGATCTCGCGGCTCCAATCGAGCGACAGCCCCATGGATTTGAGCTGCGCCTTCATGGTGGCGATGTTTTCGTAGGTCCACGTGCGCGGATCGACCTTGTTGGCAACGGCAGCATTCTCGGCCGGCAACCCGAATGCATCCCAACCCATGGGATGCAACACATTGAAGCCGCGGGCGCGCTTGTACCGGGCGACCACATCGCCCATGGTGTAATTACGCACATGACCCATGTGGATGCGCCCGGACGGGTACGGGAACATTTCCAGCACGTAATACTTGGGGCGCGGGTCCTCATTGCGGGTGGCGAACACATTTTGCGTGTCCCACACCTGCTGCCAGTGGATTTCGGCCGCGCGGGCGTTGTATCGCTCGATGGTCATGATGGTCCGGACGTTGAAACTACACCGGACTAGGACATGATCGCGGCAGACAGGTCAACCATGCGCAGAGGCCGTCATTGCCGGGCTTGACCCGGCAATCCATCTTGATGCGAGGAAGATGGACCCGCGGGTCAAGCCCGCGGGTGACGGGCAGAAAGGTGGATCAACTTCACCCGAATGCGCTCTCATAGGTCAAAAATCGAACAATCCGCCATGGTTGCGCTGCGTCATGACCCTGTTACTGCCCTCGAAGCGGTGCGCCGCGACATCGATGGCGCCTGCCGGGATGCCGGGCGGCACCCGCAAAGTGTCACTTTGTTAGCGGTTTCCAAGACTTACGGCCCCGGTGCGATTGAGCCGGTCATCGCGGCCGGACAAAGGGTGTTCGGCGAAAATCGGGTTCAGGAGGCGAGCGCCAAATGGCCGGCGCTGCGCGAGCGGCATCAAGGTCTGGAACTGCATCTCATCGGGGCTCTGCAGTCGAACAAAGCCCGGGAGGCGATCGCACTGTTCGACGCGATCCATTCGGTGGATCGGCCGAGCTTGTGCGCCGCGTTGGCGAAGGAAATCCAAAAGGCGGGTCGAGCGCCGTTGATGTTCGTACAAGTCAACAGCGGAGCCGAGCCCCAGAAAGCCGGAGTGCTGCCCGAGCATGCCGATGCTTTCATTGCCGCTTGTCGCCAGTCATATGACTTAAGGATCTCCGGCCTCATGTGCATTCCGCCGGTCAACGAAGCGCCGGCGCCCCACTTTGCTCTGGCCGCCAAAATCGCCCGACGCAATGGATTAAAACTGCTGTCCATGGGCATGAGCGCCGATTTTGCGCTCGCGATCCGGTTCGGCGCCACCCATGTGCGCGTGGGAACCGCGATTTTCGGCAGCCGTCCCCCGTAGCCCGGGTTGAGCGCAAGCGAAACCCGGGGGTGCCTCGCCGTATTGACAGGACATTCCCGGATTTCGCTTGCGCTCAATCCGGGCTACGCGTCCTCAGCAATGAATCGTTATCGTCGTTTTTGGTCCCAGGCGAGCGAGGAGCTGCCTCAGAGTCTTGACCGGCATAGAGATACAGCCGGCAGTGGGCGCCAATTCCGCCCTGGCCACGTGGACGAACACTGCGCTGCCGCGGCCCGAGACGCGGGGCCGCTTGTTGTGGTCGATCTCGAGGATCAGGTCGTATAAGTCGTCGGAGCGCCACAATCGGTCTCCCGGCTGATCGGGCGAAATTCTGATCGCCCGGTTATAGCGCCTGTCGGAAGGGTCTTCGCACCATCCGTCCAGGCGAGTGATCGGCCTCGCCGGCAGCAGCGTCCGCGGTCGTGGGAGGCGGTCCGGACGCCACCACACTCGGACCAGCCGATAGCGCCCCGCTGGCGTCGCGCTGTCTCCTTCCCGCTTGTTGGCCTTGATGCCGGAACGACCAAGCGCCACTTTGGCGTACCTGCCGCCGGCTGACAGCCAGCCCTGCTGGCGATTTCCAGGCCTCGTGCGTAAGCTCAAATTTGCCAGCGTTGTCCGATGCATATGATTTTCAATCAGACCGAATTTGGCCACATCGCCATCGCAATGCAAAGGCGGTTACGCTTGCGCTGGCGTCATGGCCGGACTTGTTCCGGCCATGACGGCTGGGTGAGCGCAACCGCCATGGCAAATGGTCGTTGCGCTTGCGCTTTTCCTGCCGACTGCTCTACTGCTTAGCACGTGGCAACCAGGACGGATTCCCGAGGCTCCCTTATGGCGACTGCGCGCAGAATTCTGATTGTGGACGACGATGCCGAGCTGCGCGAAGCGCTGGTCGAACAATTGTCGATCCACGAGGAATTTGAGGCCATTTCGGCCGATACCGGCGCCAAGGGGGTGCAGGCGGCGAAAGGCGGGCAAATTGACCTTGTCATCATGGATGTCGGCCTGCCGGATATCGACGGCCGAGAGGCGGTACGTATCTTAAGAAAAAATTCCTTCAAAGCGCCCATCATTATGCTGACCGGTCACGACACCGATTCCGACACGATCCTGGGTCTGGAAGCCGGCGCGAACGACTACGTGGCCAAGCCATTCCGATTCGCAGTCCTGTTGGCAAGAATCCGTGCGCAGCTCAGGCAGCACGAGGCAAGCGAGGACGCCGTCTTCACCATCGGGCCTTATTCGTTTCAACCAAGTTCGAAGCTCTTGATGGGTAGCAAGGGCAACAAGGTAAGGCTCACCGAAAAAGAGACCGCCATCCTGCGGTTCCTCTACCGTGCCGGCCAAAAATCGATCTCACGCGAAATTCTGCTGCAAGAAGTCTGGGGATACAATTCCGGCGTGACGACGCACACGCTGGAGACGCACATTTATCGACTGCGCCAAAAAATCGAAAAAGATGCAGCAATGCCAGAGATCCTGGTCACTGAAGCCGGCGGGTACAAGCTAGTTCCTTGAACGGTCTTCGAAGGCCCAATGACGATCGAAGACGACATCTCCTTTTTGGGGCAGGTTCCGACGTTCGCGCAGCTCGGATTCTCGACATTGCAAATCGTCGCCATCGGGTCCGAAACGAAACAGCTTGCGGACGGTGAGATACTTTTCCGCGCCGGAGAAACGACTGACGCGGGCTACGTTATTCGCGAAGGTTCGTTGCGGCTCACCACCAGCGATCCAAGACGCTTCGATCAAGGCGTTACCTTCGGGCCTGGCACACTTATCGGCGAGCTCGCTCTCGTCACTGAAACTGTCTGTGCCGCGACCGCAATTGCGGTCGAACCGACCACTGTCATCCGAATCTCGCGTAGTCTGTTCTGCAAAGTTCTCGAAGGGTTTCCCGATTCGGCGCGCTTGATGCGCGACCGATTTGCCGAGCACGCCAATCGGGCGAGCGACGAACTCTCCCGTTTACGTGAGATGCTGGGGAAACCGAGGCCGTAGATCGGTTGGTTTGGACGGACGCCGCTGTCATCGATTGCCGGTGAGACGGGGCTACCCCCGGCGAGTGCGACCTGTCTCGACCTCACATCTGGACCCCGCCCTCCCTACGCGAAATCGGCGGTCACAGCTCGATGACGGCAGTCACCGGCACGTGGTCTGAAGGCTGTGTCCAGCCGCGGGCCTGCTTGGTTATTTTCATGTTCGAAACCCGATCCGCAATGGCCGGACTTACCCAGATGTGATCCAAGCGACGCCCGCGGTCGGCGACCTCCCAATCGTGAGCCCGATAACTCCACCACGTATAGAGTTTGGCCGGCTCCGGCACGAACGCGCGCAAGACGTCGAACCATCCTCCGGCCTTCTGCACAGCAGCAAGCTTTTCGCATTCGATCGGCGTGTGCGAGACGACTTTAAGCATTTGCTTGTGGCTCCACACG
>WNFC01000628.1_pt1 | contig 36794 bp, 36 predicted proteins | sample 5400541 | NCBI WGS metagenome assembly WNFC01 (sample SAMN13153342, study PRJNA577476) | soil metagenome | isolation source: 120 cm saprolite under Douglas fir tree site 2 hole 2 replicate 1 | place: USA:California | collected 2015-04-18
ACCCGTCTGCTCTTTCCTGTATTTCATGCCGAGCTACCAGTCGGCGTGGTAACCGCCCTTCTGGGCGGGCCCTTCTTCCTCGTCGTATTACGCCGCGGGCGCGTGGGTTCGCTAGGTCCTGCCTGGTCATGAAAGAATCGGCGACTCAAGATCCGACCTTCGCGCTGCCAGCGGCGAGGCTCCTCGATGTTTCAGCCTTGGTGGCGGGATACCGGGATCGCCCAGTCCTTCGCGAAGTTACTTTCGCAGTTTCGCCGGGGGAGCTCTGGGCCATCCTGGGACCCAATGGCGCTGGGAAAAGCACCCTTCTCCGGACATGCCTTGGCCTGCATCCGCTTCAGGCCGGGCAAATTACGGTGCTTGGTAGATCCATCGAACAGTGGAGTCGGCGAGACCTCGCACGAACAATGGCTTGGGTACCTCAAAGCTTCGATCCGGCTGAGGGCTTCACCGGGCTTGAGCTGGTGTTGATGGGCAGAAGCCCGCATCTGGGCATCTGGGGCTTGCCGACCCGGGCGGATGCCATTCACGCTCTTTCGCTGATGCGCTACCTTGAAATCGAACACCTCGCATCGCGACCGAGCGCTGCCCTTTCTGGAGGAGAGCGGCGATTGCTCGTCCTCGCGCGCGCGCTGATCCAAGACCCACGCATCCTCATGTTGGATGAACCCACAGCTTTCCTCGATCTGAAGCACCAGGTAGATGTGCTTTCACGGATTAAAGCTCGAGTGAAGAAAGGGCTCGCCGCATTGGCGGTCGTTCATGACGTCAATCACGCGATTGCCTTCGCCGACAAGGTTCTCCTGGTCAAGGATGGCGCGGTGTTGGCCCAAGGACCGCCGGAAAAAACTTTGGATTCGCCGGTGCTGGAACGGTTGTTTGATTTGCCGATAACTTCCGCCACAGCGGTTGACGGCCAGCGGTTGTTCGCCCCTCGCTTCGGTCGATTGGAATGAACGGCTCCCCGATGAGTACCCCGACCAGGCATTGGGCAGTCGCTCTGATTGGTTCAACGATCGTGCACGCGGGCCTGCTCTGGATGGCGATGGTCGCATTATCCGGCAAGACGTCCCTCAAAGCAGCGACGGCCGCCCTCCAACGCGAAGCTCGCCTCGCCGATCGAACGTCGATTCCGGTGCGGCTGATTGGAGCTTCGCCACGAGGCCAGCTGCTTCAACCCGAAGTACCTTCCAAGCCGATTGGATCGGCGGGCTCAGCCCGTCCTCGAAGAAAGGTGCTCACCGCGCCGATCATCGCTCACGCAGCAAACGACGATGACGCGGTCCCTTCCAATGGCGACCCGGCAAACATCAGCAAGGGAGGTCCTCCCACCCTCTCCGATGGGGAACCATCCGGCAACGCCAAGGCGACCCAGGGGATTGGGGGATCGGCGTCAGGCGAAGATGCCACCGGTTTACACGGGACGGGATCGCTGACAAGCCATCGCCTCTTAGAACTGCATCAACGACTCGCGAGCGCGGCGCGGCGCTGCTACCCCGGCACAGCGCACCGCTTGCGGCAGCGGGGGACAGTGAAGTCAGAAAGCGCAGCACAGAAAAAAGGGCACCCGGTGACATCCCCGCGGTGCCCCTTTTTCTGAAGCTCGTTTCTGTACCCTATGGCTTTCGGATCGGGTCGGTCGTACCGCTGCCGCTGCTGTCCGAAGGGCTGTTGTCCATCGTGCTCTTCTTCTTCTTCTTGGATTGACCCGAACCACCCGTGGCTGAATCGTCGTCAGTCGTCGAGCTCTGGCTCGACGGTTTCCGGACGCTGCCGGTATCCGAGGACCCGGTACCATAGGTCGTGCCACTTCCACTGACGTCGCCACTGCTGGATCCGGATGGAGGAGTCGTTCCGGTAGAGTCGCTCATGCTACCCGATGTCCCGCCAGAGGGACTGGTGGTGCTGCCGGTTTTCCCGGACCGATCGTACGTGCCGGTGCCGGAGCTACCCGTGCCACTCGAGCTGCCCGATCCACTGGTGCCCGTGCCACCATAGGTGCCAGAACCGCTCGTGCCGCTGCCGCTGTACGTACCGGACCCGGTCGAGGACCCGCTGCCGGACGTGCCTGATCCGCTGGTGCCTGTGCCATAGGTACCAGAGCCACTCGTGCCGCTGCTGCCGTACGTTCCAGAGCTGGTTCCGCTCCCGCCGGTCGTCCCACTTCCGGTCGTCCCACTTCCGTAGGAGCCAGAACCACTCGTGCCGGATCCTCCGTAAGTGCTGCCGGTCCCCTGGTTATCGGGCGTCGTGCTTCCAGTCGAGCTCGTGCCTACGCGATCAGAGGACCCGCTGGTCCCCGACTGTGCCGCGCGCGTTCCAGCGCCCGTCGATTGATCTGCCGTGTTGCTGGCCTTCTCCTGATCTGTCGTGGCGCAATTCGGGATCAACAAAGCCGCAGATCCCAACACGCCCACAAAGACCAACCTACGTAACAATGCCGTCATAGCTCTCCTCGGGTTAGGTGATTGTCCTAAGCAAGGTTAGGAACGCAGTAAGTGCGATGCACCTGCCAGCCCGTCGGATGCTCGAGGGGCGGCCGGGCGGAAAGCGGCCTTGCCCCTAGAACGATCAGCCTGGAGGCCATTTCAGCTGACGGCCAGCAAGCAGGTGCAAATGCACATGAAATACCGACTGCCCCGCGTCACCGTTGCAATTCAAAACCAGACGATAGCCCTTCTCCGCAAAGCCGCGATCCCTGGCGACCTTCGTGGCCGCGAGAAAAAGGTGACCGATTCGCGCCGCATCCGTCGGGCTGAAATCATTCACCGTCGCGACGTGCTCCAGCGGAACGAAGAGCAGGTGAGCGGGGGCCTGTGGGCGAATGTCTTCGAAACCAAGAACATGCTCGTCGCGGTGAACGATTGTCGCGGGAAGACGGCCGTCCCGTATCTTGCAGAATGTGCAGCTGGTCATTGGGCCCTCATCATAGGAAGCGAGCAAGATAGGAAGCGAGCAAGGCGGCAGCCAGCGATATGCGGAGTCCTCCGTACAGTGAACGGTCGCTGAAGATAGAAGGGCGCGACTACCTCGTGCAGGATCGCGACTGCATCCATTTTCGCTTCAACGTCCGTTTCCACCGAAGGGCGACTGCGCGTTTGAAAGTCGATTTGGATCGCCGCTTCCGCGCGTGTCACCTTACACGCGCCGGGAATCGGAGCGTGGTGCATAGCCCGCATCCTTCACGATCGAAACGCCGAACAGCAGCGCGTAGGCGATGCTTCCAGGCTTGATCGGGACAACGTTGTCCCGACTTGTCCGTTTTGATCCTGCGGCTGCCCTTACCTGTAGAGCGGAATCGCCGAAGGCGGTGGGTCGAAGATCAGGGCCGCTGGCATCATCAGCGAGCCGTCCTGAACAATCTGCGGCGTTGGGGCGCCGCCGCCGAAAAGCTGGCTGCGAGAAAACCTGGCGAGTGCGCCCGGAACTGCCATCCAAAGCCCTCCACCGGCGTCAAAAGCGAGACCGCGAGAGCCCCCCAGAGTCGGTCGCGCAATGCGGATCGCCGGGTTGGGACTTCCACCGGCGAGGGCCTGAGTGGCCGTGTACATGACCAGCTCGGAAGGCTGTTCGCTGCCGAGGTTGCTCGCCCAGAGATTGCCATCGGCATCGAATGCCAGATCGATTGGATGGTTCAGGGGATTGCCGGGGCCGACGTTGCTGAGGGTCGTACTTGGCGCGGGCGACCCGTCGGTAAGCAACTGGGACGGGCTGAATTTTACCAGGCGATCATTCACGAAATCGGCCACCCAGAGATTTCCCGCGCGATCGAAAGCGAGCGCGCTGGGATACCAGCTCGAGTAGCCGCGAATTGTCACCTCCGGCGTGGGGTTAGGATCGCTCAACCGCAGACGCGAGGCGGCGAACTTCAAGATCCGGCGATCGGTTGGACCCGACGGAGCATTGCTCGTGAGCCATAGATTTCCGGAGGGGTCGAACGCAAGCCCGCTGACGAAATTCAGCCACCCTCCTTCCCGTCCGTTGCCGAGGACCAGATCCGGAGTTGCCCCACTTTCGAGGCGACCCGACGAGTACCTGGCGATGGTGAATGGATCGACCAGGACGCAGATATCACCGTCGGTCGCCAAAGCTCCGGAGGTCGCAAAGCCACTCTCCCCTGAACCGATGACGATCTCGGCGCTTACTCTACCCGGGCCACTCAGAGAACCCCCGCCATAAGCTCGCAGCCGCGCCGACCCAGCATCGACCACCCAAAGATGCCCTGAGCCCCGTCGAGCGCTGTACGCGATATCAATAGTCGCCGTGCCGCCGGCCGCAACCTGTGCCGGGCTCCCGCTAATCCCCGGTAGATACACGGCAGAGACAATCGGGCCGGGCCACAGCTCGGGGCTTCCCGATGCGCGGTAGCTGCCGGGGATCAGGCCAGAGAGGATTTCGCTGGTGCTCAACGAGCGGGAAAATCCGCCCGGACCGATCAGAGAGACGTTGGGCCTGAGGCCGATTCCGGCGGGGATAACGAGATGGATCGCGAGATTTCCAACCGGCCTTTGCACCAGAATGGTCGCCCTCGCTGTTCTCGGCGGGCTGGACAGATGCGCGGTGAGTACTGCGGTTGTGTCCGCTTCAATGCTCGGAGGTGGCAAATACCTGGCGGTAAGGGGGGTGGAGAAGGAAAGGCTTCCGGGGCCAACCAGAGACCAGGTCACCTCGCCCGATCCTCCGGAGATCGCCGCGGTGAAATCGATCGCCCCTCCTCCGGCGTACCGGCTGATTGAGGCTGGTGACACGCGCAAGGTGACGTCTTGGGGTCGGGGATCTCCGCCATCCGGCAAGTCAACGGCCGCGTCTCTGGGAACAATTTGAATGTCCGCGGTCGTGCCCCTCCCGGCAGAGGCGATGGTCGCCGAAAGGACGCAGGGGGTGCTGACGGGAACAGTTGCTGGAGGGGTGTAGGCAACCGCGGTATCGCCCCGCGCCGAGAGCGCACCGGGACCCTCGAGCGACCAGGTGATTCTTCCCGCATCGGCCGGAACGGTTGCGGTGAAGATCACCGGATCGCTGCCCGCCCTGACATTGACTTTGGCCGGCGAGACCGAAATCGCCCCGCGCAACGAGTCATCGGAGCCGCATCCCGCAGCCCCCGTGATCAGAAGCCCGAGCAACCCACCATAGATGGCACCTTTCGACATCGCTGCTCCCTTTTCGTGCCCGCGGCGCGGGAATCCCGTTGATGCCGTGGTTTGCAAACGCCGCACCGGCAGACATCGAGCGGGATTAGGAGACGCTTTGTCTATTTCGCGGGACCTAGGTCCGCCCGCCGAGACGGTTCAACAGGTGGTGGGAGCGCGGAGCTTGACGGGAACCCCTACGCCTGGACGCCAAAATCGCGAAGCGCCGCATTCAGCGTCGTCTTCTTGTCGGTGCTGGCGCGACGCTGTCCAATGATGAGAGCGCAGGGAACGGAATAACTTCCCGCAGGGAAGATCTTAGGCTTCGAACCGGGAATGACGACGCTGCGCGCCGGAACACGACCCTTGAAGATCCGCTCTTCCGGACCGGTGACGTCGATAATCGGGGTTGAAGCAGTGAGGACCACGTTCGCGCCGAGGACAGCTTCTTCCTCTACCACCACGCCCTCCACCACAATGCAGCGAGAACCAATGAACGCACCATCCTCGATGATCACCGGCGATGCGGAGGGGGGCTCGAGCACGCCGCCCAGACCAACGCCGCCGGACAAGTGAACGTTTCGCCCGACCTGCGCGCAAGAGCCCACTGTCGCCCAGGTGTCCACCATGCTGCCCGAGCCGACGTATGCTCCGATGTTGACGTAACCGGGCATGACGATCGCGCCGCTTTCCACGAAAGCACCGTACCGGATCGCCCCGGGAGGAACGAGCCGAACTCCTGCCTTGTCCAGGCCCTTCTTCAAGGGAAGCTTGTCGTGGAACTCGAACGGACCCACCTCCATCAGCTTCATCTCGGAGATGGCAAAAAAGAGCAGGACCGCTTCCTTGACCCAGGCATTCACGCGCCAACCGATGTCGCTCTTTTCGGCGACCCTGAGTTTTCCCTCGTCCAGGAGTGCCACCGCGGCGCGGACTGCATTCGCGAACTCCGGTTGCTTCAGCTTCGCCAGGTCGGCGTAGGCCGCCGAGATCTTGTCTTGAAGGTCATTCACAGCTCCCCCTTAGCTCAACCAGACGCGCCGGGAAACCGCTTCCGGGCCAGGAACTTGAAGTCTTCGCCCGAAGGACAGACAGAGCTTCGCTGGGGTCGGCCTTTTTGGTGCGGTCAATAGATCTTCGACTGCCGGGGCTGTCCGGTATAATCGAAAAAAACCGTCTTGAGCTGGGTGAAGAACTCCGCCCCTTCCTCGGACATCTCGCGCTCGCCAATGCCGGTGGACTTCCAGCCTCCAAAAGGAAGCTGGGCCTCGCCTCCTACCGTGGGGTTGTTCACATGCACCATTCCTACTTCCGATCGCTCGATGAAGCTCATCGCCGAATTGGCGTCGCGGGTGTAGATGGAGCTCGACAAACCGAAGTCGACTGCGTTGGCGGCTTCCACGGCCTCATCGAACGTGTCCACTTCGACAATGGCGATCACCGGTCCAAAAATCTCTTCCTGGTGGATTCGCATTCCCGGCTCAACTCCCCGGAATACGGTCGGCTCGATGAAGTAACCCTTTTCGTAGTCGCCTCCCTTACAGCGCTTCCCACCGAAGAGCAGTTTCGCACCCTCGCTCTGACCGATCTCGATGTAGCGAAGATCGGTTTGGAGCTGTGCCTCGTCAACCGCCGGTCCCATGTCGATTCCGGCGTTCAACCCGTTCCCAATCCTAAGGCTACTGGCACCTTGAACCAGGGCGTTCACGACTTGCTCAGCGACGCGCCGTTGCACGATCACCCGCGAGGTCGCCGTACAACGCTGACCCGTCGACCCGAAGGCACCCTGAAGAATACCGGTACACGCGAGCGTCAAATCGGCGTCCTCAAGCACCACCACCGGGTTCTTCCCGCCCATTTCACAGGTAACCCTGATCCCCCGCCGGGCGCACCGTTCGTTGAGGGCAATGCCGATGGCGTTGGAGCCGGTAAAGGAAACCGCTTTGACGTCCGGGTGTTCGACCAGAGCATTGCCAACTGCTCCCCCCGAACCGGCGACCAGATTGAAAACGCCCTTCGGCAGACCCGCCTCCTGAAGGACCTGCGCGATCAAAATCGCCGTTCCCGGCGTGTTCGAAGCCGGCTTGAGGACGACCGTATTGCCGGCGACCAGGGCAGGGGCGGTCTTCCAGGCCGGAATGGCGAAGGGGAAATTCCAGGGCGAGATCAGCGCGACCACGCCAACCGGCTGGCGGAAGGTGAAGGTGAATGTTTTGGGCATCTCGGAGGGGACCGTCTTGCCGCGCAGGCGAAACCCCTCGCCCGCGTAGAACTCGAACAGATTGATGCCCTTGATGATCTCGCCGCGCGACTCGGCGAGGGTTTTTCCCTCCTCGCGACAGAGCACGCGGGCAATCTCCTCCAGGCGGGAGCGGAAGATCTCTACCGCCTTGGCGAGTACCCGCCCCCGGCTCGGGCCCGGCGTGCCAGACCAGCCGGCAAAGGCGGCCTTCGCCGCGTCCACCGCGGCCGAGCCGTCCTTTGCGCCCGAAGCAGGGTACTCCCCGACGACGTCGTCCAGATCGGCCGGATTCCTGTTCGGCGCATAGTCGCCAGAAACCGGGGGCACCCATTGCCCACCGATGAAGTTTTCGAACCGCTCGGCAGACCGCTGAAGTTTTCGCATCGGCAGGACCTTTCCCCAGAAGCAAGCGATCTACTCTCGCCCGCGCCGGCTGCGCAACGCATCGCCACAAAATCCAGGGGGTTCAGGGGATCAGCGCGTGTCCGACGTCAGCTTCTCGCTCTCGCTCTTCATCGCGCGAAGCTGGGCGAGTTGCGGCGTTTGGGGGAAGCGAGACTCCGCGAGCCTGAGCACCTCCTGGCCCTGGCGGGCCCGGCTCGACCGCAGGAGAGATTTAGCCAGGTCGAGCGCTCCCGCCATTCCCTCCGGTCCGTCGCTCACAAATGCGACGGCGTACGGAGATCCGGCGCGCAAAGAGGGATCGGCGGACTGGATGCGGACGCCGAATCCGACCGACGAGGGAGAGAGCAAAAGCAGCTTGGGTTGGTCGGACACGAGGACGAGTTCAGGCAAGGAAGCTGGCCTGCCAGATTCGGCCGCTGCTTTGAACTTCTTTTGCCACGTTTCGAAAGACCCAGCGTCGAGCACGCCGATCGAACCCCCGGGAGGCCCGACGATGATCGCCGCCATCGACCTGGACGAGCTGTCCTCGGTGAAAGCGACGAGGAAATCCACCGCGGAAAACGTCTGGTCGGCGAAGTTTGCGTTGTAGGGCACTGCGGCGCCGGTGAAACCGATCACCGCTTTGCCAATCCCGATCCGGGTCGCGGTGGCGAGGGTGTCGTTCGGCTCGACCTCCATCTGGCCATCGGTCGGTGTCAGGCTCACGGTGAGGCTGTAGGAGGCGTGGGTAGTCTCTCTTGGCGGTCGCGGCGGTTCGGTGAAATAGGCGCGCTCCTGAATCCGGACGTAGAGCGGTCCGGCTTGTGCCGCCAGCGCGTCCACCCGCTCTCCCGCTCCGGCGGGAGCATCGTCGAGAAAGAGCCTGGAAATCAGCTTCTGCTCTCCGTTCGCCGATGTTTCCAGCTGCAGAACTTCAAGAACGAGATTCATGTCGGGTACGCCAGTCAGGTCCACCGTCAGTGACGCCGGCTCGGCGAGATTGAGGACGAAGAGGTCGCGATCCGAATCGCGAGCTGAGAGGGGGGTACCGATCATCCCCCGGATGGGCGAACCGAGCGCGATGCGGTTTGCCTGCGAAGGCTCGTTGTTCGGCTCCCGCTCGATGCTGTAGGGTTTCAGGTCCACTTCCCGCTGCCAATATCGGACGCCGCCCGCGGTCAGCCCGGCCAACAAAAGGAGAACTGCCAGCGGGGTCAGGATCCGCTTGATGCGCAGAGATTGCTCGTACCGATCAAAATCCTCGCGGCGCGCCATCCTCGAGCCGGTGACCTCGTCCGGGACCGGAGTGAAGTAGTACTTGGCCGGCGCCGGCTCAGACCGAACGCATTCCAGCGCTTCTCGCATTTGTTCGGCGTTGGCGAAGCGCTCCTTGCGATCCTTGCCGAGCGCTTTGCGAACGACTTGCTCCAGGCCGTGGCTGAGTGATTTCTCGGGCGCGACATCCGAGAATCGCGGGGCCGATTCGGTCATGTGCTTGGTAATGATGCTCAGCGCGGTGGGGCCGACAAACGGACCTCTACCGGTCAGCAGCTCGAAGAGCATCGCGCCGACGGAGTAAAGATCGCTGCGGGCGTCGAGCACTTCTCCCTTGGCCTGCTCGGGAGACATGTACGCCGGAGTGCCCAGAAAATCAGCCACGCCGGTGATGTGTTTGCGCTGCTCGTCCTCGGTGAGCTTGGCGATTCCGAAGTCGAGCACCTTCACCCGATCCTCGCCTGCCTTGCCCTTGAGCAGCATGACGTTCGCCGGCTTGATGTCGCGGTGGATGATGTTGTGCTCGTGCGCCTCGGCGAGCGAGGCGAGCACCTGAGACCCGATCGAAATCGCCCGGCGCTCCGGCAGCGAGCCATGGCTCCTGAGCGTCCAGGCGAGGTCGCGCCCGGAGAGATATTCCATCGCGATGTACAGCGAACCGTCCTCCAACTCGCCGAAGTCAAAGACCTGAATCGTGTTCGAGTGGGAAAGTTTGGAGACGAGCCGCGCCTCCTGATGGAACCGCTGCTTGATCTTCTTGTCGATCGCGATTTCCGGCCGCAAAACCTTCAGCGCCAGAACTTTGCCCATCCGGACGTGCTCGACCTTGTAGACCGTGCCCATCCCACCTTCGCCAAGTTTCTCGGTGAGCCGGTAACGGCCGTCGATAATTGCCCCCGCCCACGGGCCGGCCAGAGTGCCCGACTCGGGGGTCAGGCCGCGAAGATCCTCCCCGCATGCGGGGCAGAAGTTCGCTGCTCCGTCCAGTTGCTTACGGCATTTTGGGCAAGTGGAAGAGGGGTCCAAGGTCCGGCTGCGCGACCAGCCAATTCGATTCCACAACGGTAGCCCAAGGTTGGCTAAGATAGAAACTGCACTGGAAGATAGGGGCTTGCCGAGGGAGCGGGTGTGGGTTAAGGGCGCTGCTTCGCAATAGGAGCACGGAGAGGACTTGAAAGTCTCGGTTGTCATTCCCGTCTTCAACGAAGCAAGAACCCTGGAGGAGGCATTGCGCCGCCTGCTCAAGGTCGACTTTCCCAAGGAGCTGGTGATCGTCGACGACTGCTCAACCGACGGCAGCCGCGAGATCCTGGAGCGGATTTCCAGGGAAGGCACCCCGGTGATTCCCGAGGCCAAGCCCGCGCAATTGGTCGGATTGAGAGTCCTTTTTCAGGAGAGGAACCAGGGTAAGGGAGCTGCGCTTCGACGCGCCTTTAGTGAAGCGACCGGGGATATTGTGGTCATCCAGGACGCGGACCTCGAGTACGACCCCAACGACATCCCCAAGCTCATCCAGCCGATTGCGGACGGCGACGCCGACGTGGTCTTCGGGAGCCGCTTTACTGGAACCCCGCGGCGCGTGCTGTATTTCTGGCACACGATGCTGAACAATCTGCTCACCACCATGTCCAATGTGTCGACCGGACTCAATCTGACGGACATGGAAACCTGCTACAAGGCGTTCCGGACAGACGTCCTGAGGAATATCCAAATCGAAGAGGACCGGTTCGGGGTGGAGCCAGAACTCACCGCCAAGGTCGCAAGGGGCCGGCACAGGATTTATGAGGTGCCGATCAGCTATCATGGGCGGACATATGCGGACGGGAAGAAGATCGGGTGGAAAGACGGACTACGAGCTCTGTACGTGGTGGTAAAATACACCCTGAAGCGCTGACAGAATTCATCCAGAGTAAAGCCTTGCCGGGCGACCACCGCGCGATCACCGCCAACCAAGAAACAGGGAGATGCTGTGGGTTCGGTCTGAACCGCGCCGCGCCCCGCGAGAGAGCCATCCACGATGTTTGACTGGGTCCACACGTTGTTCAGCCGCGATCTGGCGATCGACCTCGGCACCGCGAACACTCTGATTTATATCCGCGGGGTGGGAATCGTTTCCAACGAGCCCTCGGTGGTCGCGGTGCAGCAAGACGCGCGCGGCGGCAAAAAGGTGCTCGCGGTGGGGAAGGAGGCGAAAGAGATGCTCGGCAGGACGCCGGGGAACATCGTCGCCATCCGACCGATGAAGGACGGCGTGATTGCCGATTTCGAGATTACCGCCGCGATGTTGAGGTACTTCATTCAAAGCGCGCACAATCGCAAGACGCTGGTCAAGCCCCGCATCATCATTGGCATCCCCTCGGGGATCACCGAAGTGGAGCGAAGGGCAGTTCGCGAGGCGGCCGAGAACGCCGGCGCGCGCGAGGTCTACTTGATCGAGCAGCCGATGGCGGCGGCGATCGGCGCGGGGCTCCCGGTGACTGAGCCCTCCGGGAACATGATCGTCGATATCGGCGGAGGAACTTCGGACGTGGCGGTGATTTCCCTCGCCGGAATCGTCTATGCGAAGAGCGTGCGGATCGGCGGGGACAAGCTGGACGAGGCGATCATCCAGTACGTCAAGCGCAAGTACAATCTGCTCATCGGCGAACGCACCGCCGAGTTGATCAAGATAGGGATCGGGACAGCCTACCCCACGGACGAAGTGATGAGCATGGAGATCAAGGGGAGGGACCTGGTCGCGGGGGTCCCGCGCACACTGACGATCACCTCGGACGAAGTTCGGGAGTCTCTGACCGAGGCGGTGAACGGGATCGTCGACGCGGTGAAGATGACCCTCGAGCGCACCCCACCGGAGCTTGCCGGCGACATCGCCGATCGAGGCATCGTGCTTGCTGGTGGCGGCGCCCTTCTCAAGAACTTCGACACCCTGCTGCGCGAGGAAACCGGCCTCCCCGTTTTTTTGGCGGAGGACCCCCTGAGCGCGGTGGTGATCGGTGCGGGGAAGGCACTCGAGTCGCTGGACATCCTGCGCCAGGTCTGCCGGTCGGTCTAACGAGGTAGCTGGACCGCTCTGCGGGCCTACCAGAGGATGTCCTGGTCTTCCACCACGCCAGGCAGGCCATCAACCGAGAGAACCTTCTTGTCCAACCTGATCCGTCCTTCGAAGAGGCCCAGCGGCTGAACGAAGTGACTCTTTACAATCTTATAGTCCCGCTCTTCGCGGTGGGCATGCACTGGACGAAATCGCAGCTCGATCCCGCCATCATTCGTCGTGACCCGCCAGGGACCGAGCACTCGACTTCGGTCGTATTCGAATCGGGCGCGGTCGAGGGGAATTAAGCGCTCCCCGATCCAGAGCGCATTCTCGTTCGCTTCTTCACTGGCCTCGTTGAACCCTTCCACCAGGTTTAGACCGACGGCCGTGCCATCCGAGAGCCGTCCTGAGGCGAAAGCCCAGCGCCAGGCTGTCCTTCGGGCCAGATATCCATTGGTGTAGTCCAGCCCAGCCATTCCACCTTCGAGCGCATATCGCCGACCACCGGCTTCAAGCGTTCCCGATACCGGAAGGGCTGACCATTTCTGGGTGACGTTCACGACACCATCGGCGGGGACTGGTCCAATCATCGTCAGCGGCGGCGCTTGTCCCGCGGCGATCACAGCGGAACAGGAGAAACGGCCACCCCGCCAGCGGCTCGCTCGGACATTGATTTGGTATGGGTCCTCGTTCCGGGGCCGAGCGATGGTGAACCGGGCGCCGGGTCCATGAAACCTGGCCGAAGCACCTCCGGAAGGGTGATTGGAAATCGTGGTGAATGGCGATGGCAATCCCATGTAGCCGCGATCGAAGAGCACCTTGCCTTCCCGAAGATCGACGGCGCAGACGAATGCGTTGGCGGTATATCCGAGGTCGGCCACCGAGAGCACGGCGAGAACCTCCGGCGTCGCAAGCATCACGTACTGCCAACGCTTGTGCTTGGCGAGGCGACCGGCCATCCCCAAGTGGTACACGCCGCGCAGGCGGGCCAAATTCACCTCCGGAATTGAGCCCGCGTAGCTTCCGAATCGGGGCTGGCCATGGTCATCCTCAACCGAGGCAGGGGCGGCGGGCAGGTCCATGCTCCGGAGCGGGTTCATGCGATCAGGGATCCTCGCAGCCATGCGGCAAATTGTCTCCCCGTTTTGCGGAGCACGGCATTTCCGAAGAGCGGGTTGTGCGCTGCGGGTTCACTGCGACCGAGGCGATTGCCGCGATCGCGCGAAAGGGAGCAACACAAGTCCGCTTCACCGGCGAAACCTCGTCGGGCGGTGTTTCCATTCCGCTCGACGCGACTCAAGCGGTGAGTTTTCAACCTTGATCGCGTAGGGAGCTGTCCCAGAGTGCCCCACCGCGGCCTTTACCATTGGCGGCAACCCTGCGATTGTGTGCGTCATGGCTTTCGATCCTTTTCTGGAAAAAGTGAGGAAGCTCACACCGGGAGAGCTGAAAAAGCTGGCGAACCAACGGCTCTCGCAGATCGTGCTCAAATCGGTGGCGAGCTCCCGTCGTCGCGTCGCGGGGTTGTCGAAGCGGTATCCTTCCGCACATCAGCGCGAGCTTGCGCAACGCCTGATCGACAGCAAAAAGGAGATCGCCAGCATGGCTGGCGGGGTGAGTGGCATCTTCGGCCTAGTCTCCCTTCCCGCGGATCTGCTGGTGATGAGCTGGCTGCAAATCGTTCTCCTCGTGGAGATCGCCTGCGTCTACGGAGTGAATCTCAACAGCTCTCGCGCCCGCAAGGAACTGCTGGATATTTTCGCTTACGCCAATGGGGTCGGCCCTCTCCAAAGGGCGGGACCCAAGGTTTTGGGAAAGGTGGCCGGAAAGCTGCTCGAACGCGGTGGCCTCGGGACTTTCGGCCGCGCGCTGCCACTGGTCGCGGTGCCGATTACCGCGTACCTGAACAATCGGCACATCCAATCCGTAGGCGATCAGGCGCTGCGCTACTACCACGGATTTCCAAGGGCTCACGAGAAACGCCGCACCGGGTAGAATAGAGCGCAAGTTGACCGACGTCGCCCACTATATCGACCTCCTTACCGGCGCCTGGAAGAAGGAATATTTCGAGCTTCAGCTCGCTCGGGCTGTCGCCAGAGCACAGCGACTTCGGGATCCGCTGTCGCTGGTGCTGGTGGACGTCGACCAGCTGCAAGAGCACAACGATGTGCATGGGGCGACCCAGCTCGATGACTCCATTGGATGGTTGGCGACGAAGATTGCCGAAGTCGTGGATGGCCGCGGGCCGATCGGGCGCTCGGGAGGTGGCTCGTTCGGGACGTACCTGCCGACCTTCACCGAAGATCGGGCGCTTAGGCTAGCGCAGCGCCTGCGCCGAACGGTCGCTGCCACTCCGCACGCATCCACTTTCGGCGATTATCACCTTACCGTCTCGGTCGGAGTGGCGACGCTTCGACGCGGAGAGCCCTGGGGAAATCTGATTGAAGCTGCTGAGCGCGCCTGCCTCAAGGCAAAGCAAGGCGGCCGCGATACAGTCGTCTCCCGCTGAGCCTGACGCTATTCAGCGACCCAATCGGACCGCGTCACCACCGGCAGCTGTAGTGCACGCTCTCGCTCCAAGTCGAGATTTCCGATGTGCAGGGAGAGCGGAGACTGAACCCACTTGAAGATCGACAGCAGGAAAAGCCTGGTGAACTTGTCGACGAACGCCTTCAGTCGTTCCGCTGGTTCGTCGGGGAACATTCCGGTGAGTACTGAAACCACCTCGGCGGGCAAAAGCTTTTCGCCGGCGAAGAGGTAGAAGCAGGCATCCAGAATGGGGAAAGGCATCAGCTCCTCTTCTCCCACCTGGTTGGGCGCCAGCTCCGGGCCGGCGGGGCGAGCCATCGCCAAACGAATTCCTTCCAGATTGGTCTTCTCCAGAATGTAGTCGAGCAGGTAGACGACCAACGTTTTGGGAACATTGGCGATCACCGCCAGCCCGCCCATCAGATCCCCACCCACCGTGGTGTAACCGACCGCCTTTTCGCTCATGTTGCCCGTTTGCAGGAACAGCCCGGAGGCGGAGTTCGACCAATTCCACATCCTCATCGCGCGAAGGCGAGCCTGAGTGTTTTGCTCGGTCAAGGGGGTGAGCTTGGAATCCCCCAGCATCTGCCGCACCGCGGCCAATTCCCGTTCGAACGCCTCCTCGATCGACAGCACCTTCAAGGAAATCGAGAGCTCGGCGCAAATCGTCTCCGCCGCTTTGCGGGTTTGAGGAGATGAGTACCGGGTCGGCATGTAGAACGCCTGCAGGAGCGAACCGGGATTTTCCGGCCTGACGCGCTTGGCGTACCGGTGCGCGATGAGCAGGGTGAGCATCGAATCGCGGCCTCCGGACAAAGCCACGCCCATCGAGCGAAAAGCGCCGGTCTTTTCGAAGTAATCCCCTACTCCGAGAGCAAGTGCGTCGAGGGTTTCTTCGCACATTTCTTCGCGCGGCGATCTCCGCGTTTCCAGGCTCGGAAGGAAGAAGCTACGCTGCGCCGGAATCGGGTACTCCAGCTTGTCGCGGCGGGTGGAAAACTCTGAAGCTGGAATTTCCACGCTGGGCACGACGGGGTGGGTCGCCAGATAGGTCTCGCGATCCATCCGCCAGGTGGAGTTTTCAGATCTCAGCCGCATCGTCCGGTCGAGATCGACGGTGCTCGCCGCGTAGCCTTCGCGAAACCGGGGTGCCACCAACATCCACTTGCCGTTCTGGTTCAGGTAACCGCCACCATCGAAGATCAGCCCATCGTTGCTGCCGTAGGCGTTCGCGTACGCAATGGTGCACTGGTGGTCGGCGGCGCGGGTTGCGATCAGCTCACGGCGACTCTGCTCTGTCCCGAGCCTGAACGGCGACGCGGAGATGTTGGCGACCAGCTCGGCGCCGGAATAGGTGCGCCGCCGCATCGGACCGTCCGCACTCCAAAGGTCTTCGCAGACTTCCACCGCCAGGGTCCCGAAATCGAACTTGAACAGGCGATCGCCGATGAACACCCCCCGCAATGCGCCCTCCTGGAGGGGCACGCCGCGCGAAAAGTTCCGGCCTTCATAGAAGATGCTGTAGGTGGGCAGTTTTTCCTTAGGAACCAAGCCCACCACCCGACCACCGGCGACGACTGCAGCGCAATTGAAGCGCAAACCCTGATAAGCCACTGCCACCCCGAGCACGAAAACGGTCGGGAAGCGCGAGGTGGATTCGGCGAACCGGAGCAGCTCGCGCCATTGGTGGTCGACGAATCCCTGCCACTGGATGAGGTCCTCCGAGGGATATCCCCCGATCAGCTGCTCCTGGAAGACGCCAAGGGTAACTTGATCTGCCGCCATCTGCTGGGCAAGGCGAATCGCCCGCGCGACATTGGCGCCGAACGCACCCACCGTGGTGTTGACGCTCGCGAGGCCTATCTTTACCAGCCGCATCGGCACTCCCGGTGCTTCAGGGCGCAACATCAGCCAAGAGCTCAGTTCAAAAGACCTGGGCTCTTTTCTGGCGCCAATCGTCCGATCAATTCGCCTATGTCGTCCACAACTGCCAAAAGTCTCTGGCGCACGTCGAGCTCGGAAAGCAGATGCTGACGGCGTTGCACATCGATCACCACCGCCGCAGCCATCGCGTCGGCCAAGCTGCCACCGCTCATCCGGGCGGCGTTCTGGAGAAGATTCTGTCCTATGTTCAGGGGCAGGCGACCAGCAAGCTCGAAGGCGGTCTGCCGGAGTTGCTCTTCTTCCGGTCCGCTGAAGGCCGGATCGCAGACGATTTGGGCGCGGACCTCCCGGTAGCGCTTGCGAGGGGGCAGCTCTTCCCAGATTCGTGCGCGGGTGACGCCCTGCAGGATGATGTTGTACCTGCCGTCATCAAGCTCCTGGTGCCAAGCGATCAGGGCGGCGCAGCACATTGGACGAAGAGGTGGAAGTCCTGCTCGATCCTCCGGTCCCTCGAGCTGACACATCGCAATCACTCTGTCGCTGGCGAGGCTGTCCTTCACCAGATCCCGATAACGCGCCTCGAAGATGTGCAACGGCAAGGCCATCCCCGGAAAGAGCACGACCGAGGGCAGAGGGAAGACCTTGAGCGCGGGGGAGGCTTTCTCGACTCGTTCCAGAGGCGTCATCGGCCTGAACCTAACGCTTTGTGCGGAGAATTGCCGGCTGGGGGCGTCGTACACCCGAAATCGCTTCACCGCAGTTGGACTGGGGCACCGCGGTGGGTATCGTTGGCCCCACATGCCAGAAACAGAACTCACGGCGGCCCAGCCGGTTGAACCGCCTCCTTCCTGGTACCGCCGGCTGTACCAGAGCATCGAAGCGCTGTCATCGACACGGTACGCACTTTTCCTGATGCTGCTCGTGTCGGTGGTCGACGGATCGGTTTTCCCCATTCCGCCATTCGCGCTTCTAGTCCCGATGGTTCTGGCGCAGCCCAAACGATGGTGGTGGCTGGCCACACTGGGGACCGTTGCGAGCTTGTTCGGCGGCATGATCGGCTACGAATTGGGAAAGCTGGTCCACGATGGAGCGATGAGCTTCCTATCCATTGACCTGAACGCCCGGGTCCACCGATTCGGTATCGACTCAAGCATCGGCGAGTTGCTGGGTAACAACTTCTGGGTTCTCTCCCTACTGTGTTCGGTGCTGCCCACCCCCTTCAAAGTGGTGGCGATCGGCAGCGGTATGGTTCTGGTCCCGCTGGAGCGTTTCCTGCTCGCGGCGATCATCGGACGGTCGATACGGTTTTTCGCGGTTGCGGGGGCGATGGCGTTCCTGGGTCCGAAGGCCCAGCGGTGGTTCAGGGTTTGACGACCGAGTGGGCAATCAGGTTCTGGCGGAGCCGTAGTGGAACCTTCAGGAGATTTCCGCGATGCACCGACCTCACGCCGCCGCTCTGCTGTCTTTTTTGATACCCGGGGTAGGTCAAATCTATAACCGGGAGATTCTGCGCGGACTTTTCTGGCTGATCATCACGCCGGGACTGTGGATTGGCTCCGCCGGACTGCTCGGGTGGGTTTGCCACCTGATCTCCGCCGCAACCGCATACTCGCGCGCCGAGATGAAGGAAAATCCACCGCTGCGTCTGCGCTCACTGAACGACTGAGCTGGTTTTTTCCTCGACAGCCTTGCCCGAGCCGGCGGTCATCACCGCAAAGTTGATGTTGTTGTAGCCGGCGGTCGCGCAGCTGAACATCACCCGCTTCATGATTTTGAACGGAACATCCTTGTCTCCCTGGATGTTCACGTCCCCCTTGAAGCTGGTCGATTCATCCTTGGCCAGGCTGTGGAGATCCTCATACTGCTTCTTCATCTCCCTGAGTTTCTCCTCCAGGTTGGGAATATTGAGGTAGTCCTCGCGGGTCAGATCATCGACCCGACCGATCACCGTTCCGGACACCAGGACCTGGTCCTTGGAAACCATCACCACCGGGACCATCTCCACCTCGCGAACATTGACCGCTTCGGGGAGCTGGATGTCCTTAGTCATCATCAGCACTTCGCCGGTAGCTGAGAAATTCGCAATCAAGAACAAGACGATGATCACGAACATGTCAACCATCGGAGTGATCAACAGATCCGCGAACATCGGCTTTTTCGAAGTGCCGCCGTGGCCAAAGACCTTGGATCTCTCCAGCCGTTTACCGAAGCGTTTGCCAGGTATCTGGATCGGCATGGTTCGCTCCCTCCACCGCTACCCCATCGCCGCAGCGACGGAAATGTTGGGTAGTCCTGAGCCAATACTGGCATCGATGATCCGGACCAGGTCTTCATACTTCACCCCGTCTTCCGGCTGGAGCGTAATCGCCGATTGATCCGGAAGCTGGGCGCGAACCTCCTTGATTCTCGCCTCAAGCTTGGTCAACTCGATGCGTCCCTTCGGATCCCGGACAATCGGGATAGGCGCATCCGCCGTCGGGCCAATGCTCAATCTCAGGTCCTTGTCGGTGATCAGGAGCGTCAGCGGCAGGGTCTTCTCCTTCTCTTCCTGCTGGGTCGGATCGGTGGGGCCACCGCTGTTCGATACCTGGAGCCGACCAATTTGCGTCCACACCGCGGTCATGATCAGAAAGCTGATCGTCACCGCCATCAGGTCGATGAAGGGTACAAGGTTGATGGTGGCATCGAGCGGCTTCTTCTTGCTCTTTCCACCGGTTCCGAGATCCATCCCGCCGGCCATGCAACGCTCCTTTCGGTCAGACGGTTTGGCTGCCTACCGATTAACCCTCTTCGGTCCGCGACGAGACAGTCAAATTCTTGAACTTATCCCGGTTGGAGACGACCAGATTCAACACCGCCACCGACGTTTCGTTGATATCGTTTATCAAGCTCTGCGTTCGGCCCATCAGCACCGAGAACGCAATCAACGCCGGAATAGCAGTCAACAGCCCGAAGGCGGTGCAATTCATTGCTTCCGAGATACCCGCCGCGAGGATCGTGGCCTTGTCCGCCGGGTTTACGGTGGCAACGGCTTCGAAGCACCGGATCAGACCAGACACCGTTCCAAGCAGACCCGCGAGCATTGCGGCGTTACCGAGCATTGCCAGATAGCCCGTCCGCGCCTCCAACTGCGGAGTCTCGCGAAGGGAGGCTTCATCCAGGGCAGCCTGGACCTCTTCCTCGCCCTTGGGCACGTTCATCAGGCCAGCCTTGATCACGTTGGTCAGCGGAGTGCTCCTCTGACCGGCGACGTAGTTGATCGCTTTGTCGAGATCGCCCGAATAGATGTGCTTCTTCAGCCCGCGGAGGAATGCTTCCTTGTTAATCGATGCCCTGAAGAAGAGGTAGAGAACCCGCTCGAGGATGATCGCCACGGCTACCACCGCGCATACGGCGATCGGGTACATTCCCCAGTCTCCTGCCGTCCAACGCCGAGCAATGTTGTCGAAAAACGACTCGCTCTGCTTGCCAGCCGTCTCTGCAGCAAGCAGGCTGACGTAGCTCAAAGAAGCCAGATTCATTGTCTTTGTTCCTCCGGAGACATTGCGGACAATTGAACAAACACAGAGTTTGTTTCACGAGCCGCGCGGTAAAGCTTAAGTTTCAGCATCGAACGTTGCTCGATGAGAGCGTAGAACTTTAGGGTCGGTGTGCCAACATGTCAAGGCGGAGGACGAGCGCTTCAACGCTTTCAAGCTCTCGAAATCTCGTTAAATATACGCGTTAGGCACTTGTGAAATAAGCAGCTGAACCGACGACTGGGAAACAATGTGCCCATCCAGCGTCAATTGTGTGTAATCCGACGATGCGACAATGGCGCCGATCTAAACCGACTTAGAAAGTAGCTGATTCGGCGGGATGAGCGTCGAATGTCAGTGTTTGGATCCTGGTATCTCCAGACGGCAAGCCAGGCAGCCGAATAACGAAGGTCGTGCCGTTTCCGAGGGAGCTTTGGACGTCGATTCTCCCGCCGTGACTCTCGACGATGTTTTGCGCGATGCACAGGCCAAGACCGCTTCCCACTCCATCCGGCTTGGTGGTGAAGAATGGCTCGAAAACCCGTTCTACCGTTTGGAGATCCATCCCCTTACCGTTGTCGGTCACGCGGACGACCGCATCGACCCCTTCGTGACTCGTCAAGAGATGAAGGCTGCCGCCAGGTTGCATCGCCTGGCAGGCATTGGTGATCAGGTTGACGAAGACCTGCGCCAAATTGCCCTTGACTGCCATCACCTCCGGAAGGACCTGGTATTCCTTTTCGACAGCGATTCCGTAATGGCTGAGCACGTGGTCGCAATAGCTTAGGGAGGTATCGAGCAAAGCGTTGAGCTCGACCCGCTCCAGCCGGTCAGGCGAAGGTCGCGCGTAGGAGACGAGCTGTCGGGTGAACCGTAAAATCCGTTCGCACCCGTCGAGGATCTTCTGCAGCTTCTCCCGGTCCGGATTTTCGGTGTTGATCGAACGAGCCAGCAGCGCATCGGCGTAGCTCACCACCGCGGTGAGGGGATTGTTGATTTCATGCGCGACCGACGCAGCGAAGCGGCCCATCGAGGCGAGCTTTTCGGCGTGGATGATGCGGTGCTCGAGTTCCTTGAGATTGGTGAGATCCTGCCCGAGGGCGATCATCCCATCCACTTGCCCGTCGGCGCCGAACAGCGGGGAGCTGGCCAGCGATACTTTCGATTCCTTTCCCAGGCAGCCGATGATTCGCGTTTCGAAATTGGACCCCTCTTCGCCCCTGAGCGCGGTCGCCAGCACCTGGGCGACCCGCTTCCGCTCGCCCTCCGGGATCAGGCCCAGAAGGTCCCGACCCACCACCTCTTCCTTTCTCCAACCGGTAAGGTTCGAAAACAGCTTGCTGAAGAGTTGGACCCTTCCCTGCCGATTGGTGGCGATGATCAGCGCATTGGCGTGTTCGAGCAGACCCTCGAGGCAATGGAGCACGGTATGCTCGGTTTGAGCCGGTGCGCGGTCTTCGGCGGCGCGGGTGGTTTTCGGCAAGACGACCACCCGTTCGCCACGACGCACGAGCGTGATCACGACTGGATCGCCGTCCCGATTTCTGGCGAGAAGCTGGGTGGATCCACCGCTCGTCGGAACGGGGAAGGTCTGACCGTCGAACAAACGATCCAGCGGCCGACTCAAGGCGGTCACGCTGCCGCACAGCCTTTGAAATGCCTCGTTCGCAACCACGACGTAAAGCTTCAAATCGCAGATTGCGGCGGGAGAATCGCAACGCTCGAAGAACACACCGAGAGCTTCGCTCATCGCTCCGGCGTTAGCCCCCCTCTGGTCACTCTTCATTCGACGAAGCCTTGTCGAGATCCAGAATCTTCGCGGTTCCGATGTAGGACTTTGTTTCGTAACGGGTGATCTTGCCAATTTTACGAACGATTTCCGCCATCCGCTCGGCCTCGCGGTAGATGATCTCCACCGGCCGGTAGGCGAAGTCGTCCTCTTTGAGCTTGCGCTTCAACAAATCGGCGTACCCCATCACGGAGGTAAGCGGTTGATTCAGCTCGTGGGCCGCGGTACCGGCCAGCTCCACAATCACCGAGGTTTTCTCTGATTCCTCGAGTCGGGTCTCGAAATCCGACAGCTTGCGCTCGAGCTGCATGCGATCCCGCAGGTCGGTGAAGATTCCGGCGGTGGCGGTCTCCCGTTGCCCTTCGTAGATGATCGAGGCAGTCATGTTTACCGGAACGCGCTCGCCGTTCCTGGCGACGATCTCCTGCCGACAGGCAGCGAGACGACCGCGCGCGCGGATCTGGGGATCTCGCAGCTGCGCCATCACCTGCTGGGCGACGCCGGGAGGATAAAGGTCCTTCACATTCAGGCCGCCAAGCGCCTCCTCCACTCGATAGCCACAGAGGTCTTCCGCCCCCTTATTGAAAAGGATGATTCTCCCGCGCATATCGGCGGCGATGATCGCGTCCACGGATGAGTTGATCAGTCGCTCGAGAAAATCCTTTGTCTGCTTTAGCTCGGTCGCGAGCTTTCGCGCCGCAGTCACATCTCGAAATGAAAGAATGGCCGACGCGCCGCCCTCGTGGAGGGGCGCGGCGGAGATCGAAAGGGTCAGGGTGCCGCCGGCCGGCGACTGAACCGCGCAATCCAGTTCCTTCCCCGACCCGCCTGCCGTGGTATCGCTGAGCAACTGCTGAATCACTTGCGCATCGCCAAGGTTGAGGAGGGACTTGAACTCCCTGCCGCGTACCTGCTCCGGGTTGTAGCCGAGCAGCTGCGCCCCCGCTGGGTTCAACATGAGCAACCGTCCCGCGGCGTCCAGAATCGCGATCCCATTCGAGACATGGGCGAAGTAGGATTGGTAGCGCAGCAGGTTTGCAGTGCGCTCTTCGGCTTTTTTCGTCGCTACCTGACGGGACATCGCCTGCCGGACCCTCAGGATGAGCTCGTTGGAGAGGGCGGCTAAGTCGACAAAGTCCGTAGCGCCAAGTTGCTCGGCACGCGCAATCGAGGCCGGCTCGGTCGGCTTCACCAGAGCAATCACCAGGACTCGGAATTCGACCCACCGCTGGAGCTCTTCGAACCCCCCTTCGGCGGTTACATCGATGATCGCCAGCTGGGCGTCGCTGGATTGCTGCGGGCCGGCTTCAGCCAGTCCTGCGGCCGCGAGGATTCTCGCCACCTGCGCCCGACTCGGAGCTCCGAGCGGAAAAATGGCGACCGATAATGAGTGGGCCGTCGTCTGCACGTCTCGCCTTTGCCGGCGCGCAGTCTACCCCGGCGCGCTCTTTGACGCCTCAAACTGTTCCCTTGGGCTCCGCCAACTAAGGCCTACTCGGTTGCGCCCGTACCGGTGGCGACAGGCTGAGCTGCGCGCGGCCTGTCGGCCGGGTCCGACTTCCCCATCTTGGGGGTCGTTCCAACGATCGTCGTGGTATCCGGAAACGAGACCGTTGCAGGGCTGCTGACTGCCGCCGATGCCGAAATGACCGAAGTGCTCTGCCCGCGGTCAAGGGCAACGGCCGCACTTGTCTTGGGGGGATCGACCGATTTTTTCGGCTCAAGGGCAGCCAAGCGAACCGGATCGCATCGAGGCGCCGCCACCCATGTTTCGGCAACCGGATCCCCATACTCTTTGATTCGTGAAGGGATCGACGGATTGTTCCAGCCGGATCCATCCGGCCGCGCTACCTTGAAATGGAGATGCGAGCCGCAGGCCCATCCCGTCTTCCCGGAATATCCGAGCAGATCGCCCTCCTTCACTTTGTCCCCCGCGGTCACGACCACGCTCTCCAGATGCAGATACTGCGTCTCCAGCCCATTGGCGTGCGAAATGACGACGTAGTTCGCTTCAGACGCAAATGAAGGATCGCACCCCCCTTTGGTGCTGTCGCCTCGCGCCAGACGCACCGTGCCGTCCGCCGCGGCAACAATCGGAACACCGGACGGCATTCTGAAATCCCAGGCCCAGGTATCGTTCATCAGATGGCTTCCGGTCGCATGCGCTTGCGATACCTGAAACTTTCGACCACATCCGAACGGAACGTAGAACTCAAGGACGGGGGGTTCCGGGGCGGACAGAACCGATGCTCCCGCCAGGCCGGAGGCCGGGCTTGCTGACGCCAGGGCGAGAATCAGGAGGGAGAACAAGGCAGCGCTGACACTGCTTTGTACCTGACACTTGCCTTGATCACAACCAGCAAGCCCACGTGTGCGCGCCTGCTTGGTGGGCGTACATCCAGATCAACTGCAACGCGGCCAGAACTGCTGCGCTTTAGCGGGATAAACCGGACGGCAGCAACCGCTGCGCGCCCCACCGGGCGAGCTGGGCTGCGAAAGTCACCGCCACGACGGTAGCCAACTTACGGGCGGCGGCGGCGGACACCACCGGAAAGGACCCTGAATCCTCGAGGGGCTCGGGAGCTTTCCACGCTTGCGTCAATTCCCGCAGGCGCGCCCCGAAGGAACTCTCGCGGCGTGAACGCGCGCGGGCAATGGCGAGGGCGACGCCGATGCCCGCCGCCGCCACGGCACACCCGGCGACCGCCATCACCAGGGTGAAGTGCTGCTCTGCCTGGTACTTGAGGTCGAAGGCGCGGCGACGCCGCCGGTCGAGCTCCCCAAGGGTCGCTAGCAACTCGGATCGAATCCGGTCCGCCGCCCTGTCCGCCTGCTCTCGAGCCGCGTTCATGCGAGCTGCTCCCGGGCAAGTGCCAGATCTTCCTTGATTCGCTCCTGCGTCTTTTGCATCGGCCTTTTCGGAAGACCACGGTAACCCGCGATAGCGCAAACCACAGCTACCCCGAGCAAGAGTCCTGCAACGATGAACGCGGCCGCCGGTTCGGCGATGGGAAGCACGAGGGCTAGCCCTACGAAAGCAACGCTGACGCCGCAAATCAGCAAACCCACGCAGCAGCCCAACAAAACGCCCGAGCTCCTTGCACGCAGCAGCTCCTCCTTGAGCTCGAGCCGCGCGTGCAACAGCTCCGCTTTCGCCAGCATTTTGAGCTCAACGACCGCCTGCTTCAGCAGTTCCGTCGTCCGAATCGTTTCCAGCGTCTCCCGGTCCGTCTGCTTCCCGGCTAAGACTGTTCTCGGCTGCTCGACGAGGTTTTCCATCCGATGCCCCCGGCTTGACCCTTGCGGTAATGTGCGGAGCGGCAGAATTGCTGTAAAGCCCCTCGAATCCGCGCGGACTGCCCACTGGGGCAAGCACCTCCCCCAGCCAGCAACTCACTCCCTACCGGCGGGTCGCTGCAGCCATCCGAGCCGTCTCGCGCCTCACGGTTGCGGTCTCGATGTTGAAGCGCGCATCTTCTGCACTCAAGGTCCTCAGATGCTCTTGTGCGGCGAGCAGCCGATTCTTTGACGCCTCCACATCGATCGCCGTGACCGGCTCTGCTTGATCCGCGAGGACAAGGATCCTGTCGTTGCTTACTTCGACAAAGCCTCCCGCGATAAAGAATTGCTGAGTGGTCGCTCCCTCGCGCAACGTGAGGACTCCGGGTTCCATCAGCGACAGAAACGGAGTGTGACCCGGCCGCACGCCGAACAAGCCGCGCGCCCCTGGAACGATAACCTCGTCCGCCTGCACGGCGACCACCCGTCGCTCGGGGGTGACCAGATCGATATTCAGCTTCGCCATTGCTCGACCTCAGCCGGCCAACTTCTTTGCATTCTCCACCGCCTCGTCGATATCGCCGACCATGTAGAAGGCGGACTCGGGCAGCTCGTCGTGCTTCCCATCGGCGATTTCATTGAAGCCTTTGATGGTGTCGGCGAGCTTGACGTATCGACCGGGCTTTCCGGTGAAGACTTCGGCAACGAAAAAGGGCTGGGAAAGAAATCGCTGGATCTTGCGGGCGCGCGCCACCGCGAGCTTGTCGTCATCTGAAAGCTCGTCCATCCCGAGGATGGCGATGATGTCCTGCAATTCTTTGTAACGCTGCAGGATCGTCTGGACCTTGCGCGCCACCGCGTAGTGCTCCGGCCCAACGACCTGTGGATCGAGAATTCTCGAGGTAGAGTCGAGAGGATCAACCGCCGGATAAATGCCCAGCTCGGTCAGCGCGCGGGAAAGCACCGTGGTCGCGTCCAGGTGGGCGAACGCCGTTGCCGGAGCTGGGTCGGTCAAGTCATCCGCCGGGACATAGATCGCCTGAACTGAGGTAATCGATCCCTTCTTGGTGGAAGTGATCCGTTCCTGGAGCTCACCCATCTCGGTTGAGAGCGTTGGCTGATAACCCACCGCGGAAGGCATCCGGCCGAGGAGCGCGGAAACCTCGGAGCCGGCCTGGGTGAAGCGGAAAATGTTGTCGATGAACAGCAGTACGTCCTTGCGCTCCTCGTCTCGGAAGTATTCCGCGATCGAGAGCGCCGAAAGCGCCACTCTCGCTCTCGCGCCGGGAGGCTCGTTCATCTGTCCGTAGACCAGCACGCACTGGCTCTCCTCAAGCTTGTCGGTTCGGATGACACCGCTCTCCTGCATTTCGCGGTAGAGGTCATTGCCTTCGCGCGTGCGCTCCCCGACGCCCGCGAACACCGAGAAACCGCCGCGCTCCTTGGCAACGTTTCTGATCAGCTCCTGGAGCAGCACGGTCTTCCCCACGCCGGCCCCTCCGAACAGGCCAATCTTGCCGCCTCGGGTGTACGGGGCGAGAAGGTCGATCACCTTGATCCCGGTCTCAAACGCCTGCACCCGGACGTCCTGATCGGTGAATAGAGGAGGCAACCGATGGATCGGATAGTACTTGGTCGCCCGGACCGGGCCTCGTTCATCCACCGGATCGCCCACCACGTTCAGAATCCGGCCCAGCGTTTCTTTACCCACCGGCACCTGGATTGGAGCTCCGGTGCTCTTCACCGGGAGACCTCGGGCGAGCCCGTCGGTCGTGTCCATCGCAATGCAGCGCACCGTGTTCTCGCCGAGGTGCTGCGCCACCTCCACGGTCAAGTTGTCCGCCTGGTTCGAGATGCCCGGGTTGCTCAGCTTCAGGGCGGTATACACCTCGGGAAGGGACCCAGTGGGGAACTCTACGTCCACCACTGGCCCGAGAACCTGGGTGATTCTACCCATGCTGTGCACCGTTGCTGACATTCGGACCGCCTCCTATTTAAGTGCCTCGGCGCCGGAAACGATTTCCATCAGTTCCTTGGTGATCACCGCCTGGCGCGTCCGGTTGTAGAACAGCGTCAGGCGGTCAATCATGTCGGCGGCATTCGAGGTAGCTTTTTCCATTGCGCTCATGCGCGCGCCCTGCTCGCTGGCCACGCTTTCGAGAAGAGCGCGGTAGAGCTTGATCGTCAGCGCTTGCGGAACGAGTTTTTCCAGCACGCTCGCCATGTCCGGCTCGTACTTGAAGTCCACTGGCGCAACTCCCCCAACGCCACGCTCGGGCGGCAGCACGGGGAGAAGCTGGACGAGCGTGACGCGCTGGCTGATCGCCGAGACAAATTCGTTGTAAAGGAGAAAAACGGAATCTACTTCGCCGGCGATGAAGTGGGCGGCGAACTCCGCGGCGATGTCCGCCGCGGCCCGGTAGCTCAGCTGCGAGTACAGCCCGGCAAAATCCTTGCGAACCGGCAGCTTCCGGCGACGGAAAAAGTCGTAGGCCTTGCGGCCGATGGTCGAAATTTCGATCTGCGAATAGGTCTGCTGTTGGTCGTGAATGAACCGGGAGGCACGACGGAGCACGTTCGAGTTAAATCCGCCAGCGAGCCCGCGATCCGAGGTGAGGACGACGATTTCCACCTTCTTCGGCGGTCGCGCCACCAGCAGCGGGTGGACCACCTCTTCGTTGCGCGCCACCACGTCGGAAATAATCTGATCGAGCATCTGCGCGTATGGGCGAGCCGCGATGATCGCGTCTTGCGCTTTGCGCAGCTTGGCGGCGGCAACCATCTTCATCGCCTTGGTGATTTGCTGCGTGTTGCGCACAGAGCGGATGCGCTTCCGGATGTCGCGGAGAGATGCCATGCGTTGAGGGTCATTCCGCTCTCTAAAGCGGGCCGGGACCCTATACTGGCGCGGCGGTTATAGGTCAACAGGCAGTTCGCACCGGCATCGCAGTCCGGCCAATCGGCTATCGTGCTCCGGCATGCCTCGGCATCTTTGGAAGCGCGTCGCACGGGGACTGATCTGGTGGCTGTCGGGACTTGGCGCGGCGATTGGCGGCACTTCCTGCTACGTCCGCGCCAGCTACGCCGAGCGGATATTTGGCGCATCGCAAGTGCCCAGCGCACCAGTGGCGCTCGTTTTCGGAGCGGGGCTGGCTCACAACGGGCGACCCTCGCCGATGCTCGCGGAGCGCCTCGACATGGCGGTCGAGCTGTACCGAATCGGAAAGGTCGAGAAGCTGTTGGTGAGCGGCGACAATTCGATCCGGGCGCATGACGAAACCCAGGCGATGCACCGATATGCCATCCTTCACGGGGTTCCCCCGGACGCCGTGGTCCGGGATTTCGCCGGATTCTCCACCTACGACAGCTGCTATCGTGCCAAGGCGGTGTTCGGAGTTCATCGGGCAGTCCTGGTGACGCAGGGATTTCATTTGCCCCGTGCGCTGTTTATCGCCAACTCGCTCGGCATGGAGGCCAATGGCGTCGCAGCGGACGAAAGCGCCGTCGGCCCGTTGAATTACGAGGGGCGGGAGCTCTTTTCGAGAACTCTGGCCCTGGCGATGGTGCTCGCCAGACCGACGCCGCGGTTTTTGGGCGAAAGAGTGCCGATCGGCACGGAATGAATCGGGCGCCGTCCCGAATGGGAAAGCGCCCGACTGAGACTGAAAAGCGCTGGTTCGACTACTTCGCCATGTCTGGCTTCTTCTCGCCTTCTTTTTCATGCTTCTCGCCCTTATGGGCCTTCTTGTCACCCTTATGGGCCTTCTTCTCGCCTTTTTCGGCGGCAGGCTTATCGCTCGCCGGGGTTGCCGAACCTTGCGCGAATACGGCGAAGGAGAACGTCATGACCAACACTGAAATGAGCCGCTTCATGAATACACTCCAAGATCAGAATACGGCGCGAAATGCAGCCGTCGGAGTGTGCTAAGCATTGCCCGTGCCAACCCTCTTGAGACGAGAAGCCTGCAGGATTTGGGGAGCCGATCCTCAACGGTGCACAATCAGTGGGGACTATTTCCCCACATCCTTCGAAGGCCCGCGCGTCCGAACGTACGCGGTCCTGGCCTTCGAGCCACGCTCCGCCAGCGGGCTGCGACGGTCGTCCACGAGGTGGACTTTGCTGGGGGTATGCTAGCCGTGGCCTATTTGGATTCTCGCATTTCGATACGAGGCTTTAGAGCTAGCTTCCTATTTGTCGTTTCGCTGCTCGCCGCGGTCGCTCTCTTCACCCTGTGGGGAGATGTTCGGACGAACGAGCAGGAGGACGCGCTGGTCAGCCAGGCCTTGACCCGGGATGTGTTGATCGGCCGAATCCGGGTCGACGCGCTCAATCTCGAGTCCGCCGTCGATTCCCACATCCGCGGAACCACCGAGCAGGAGCGGAACTCCGCCGACGAGCGGATGGCCCGCATCCTCGATGACATCAGCCTGGCCAGCCAGGACTACACCAGGGACCTGCCACCAGCGGAAACGGAGATTTGGACAGAGTTCAACAACACCAGTCACTCGCTCGCTGCGCAGGTTCGCAAAGCAGTGACATTTTCCAATCGCAAGGAGGCGGATCGAGCACGACGGCATCTGGTAAGCGAGATCCGACCAATCACGGCCGCGCTCAATCTTCGGGCGGAACAGCTCTCCCAAAAGAATGCCGAAGTGACGACCAAGATGCTCCGGCATCTCCAGGAAATCCGGCTGCGCACGACTTATGCCGGTGCGATGGTGGCGGGGCTGGCGATCCTCATCTCGTTGCTCGTGGGTTGGCAGGTGACCGCGCTCTTGCGCCGGCAGCAGGCGACAATTCAGGCGCAGCTGGCCGAGCTCGACCGCCGAAACCAGGAGCTGGATTCCTTCACCAGCCGCGTGGCGCACGATCTGGTCAGCCCTATCTCGCCCCTCAAAGGTTACCTGACGCTGATCCGACGATCGAACTCCATCGTGGATCCGCAGGTGCGCGAAATGCTGGCTCTCGCCGAGGCGAGCGCCGCGCGGATGGCGGAGATGGTCGAAGCGCTGCTGCGGTTTTGCCGCGCCGGAAGGCCGAGCGAGCCCACCGTGGGCGAGTTGGATACCGCGGTCTCGGCAATCCTGCTTGAAGTCGGCCAGACGACAGCAAAGGAGGGCGTCGAGTTAAAGCGCTTGTTGGACCCGCACGTGCTCGTCGCGTGTCCAAGTCAACTGCTTCAATCCATCGCCCAAAACCTTCTCTCCAATGCGGTGAAGTATACCGCTGGCCGGCCCGACCCGCGGGTCACGGTGCGCGTCTGGAAGGAAGCCGATGAAGCTGTTCTGGAAGTGAGCGACAACGGCAGGGGTATGAGTCCTGCGACGCAACAGTCCCTATTTCAGCCTTTCTTCCGTGCTCCAGAGGCGCGCGGGCTGCCGGGGCACGGGCTCGGCCTAGCCACGACCAAAAGGCTGGTCGAGGCCCACGGCGGCACCATTTCTGTCGTTTCCGAACCGGGCGTGGGAACTCAGCTCACGGTCCGATTCCCGCTGGTCCCCGCCCCGACCGGACCGGACCCCGAGGCCATTGCACGAAGTGCACCCCCGAAAAAGGAGCGCGCGCAGATCGCCGCTGAGGGTCCATGAAACCGCCGCATGTCCTCGTCGTCGATGACGACCCTCACGCGCGGGATCTTCTCCGCCGCCTACTGAGTCCGATGGGGCGCGTTTCCGCCGCGTCCGATGCAGCCGGGGCGGAGCAGTTGTTGGCCTCCGGCGAACCGGTTGACCTGGTGCTCACCGACATGGCGATGCCGGACGTTTCCGACGGCCTCGAAGTGCTGCGAGCGACCCGCGAACACTGGCCCGACACCGCAGTCATCGTCCTCACCGCCTACGGGAATATCGAGGGCGCTCTGGACACCATCCAGCGAGGAGCGTTCGACTACCTCGCCAAGCCCTTCGATGTCGATGCGCTTGTCCGCGTGGCCAGGCGCGCGCTCGAGCAGAAGCGATTGGTCGAGGAGAACCGCAGCTTGCGCCGCCAGGTGAAGGTGCGTTCCCTGGTGGGCCGCAGCTCCGCGCTGCTCGAGGTCTATAAGCAGGTTGCCCGCGCCGCGACTACGCTCGTTCCGGTTCTGATCACGGGGGAAACCGGCACCGGGAAGGAACAGGTCGCTCGAGTCCTCCATCAGCGTTCGGAGAGAGCAAGCGGCCCGTTCGTGGCAGTGGACTGCGGTGCGATTGCCGAGTCGCTGATCGAAACCGAGCTTTTCGGGCATGCCAAGGGCGCCTTCACCGGCGCCTCGGGCTTTCGACGGGGGCTGTTTGAAGAAGCCACCAGCGGGACGCTTTTCCTCGATGAAATCGGCGACCTTGGACCCAAGATTCAATCTCAACTGTTGCGTGCGATCCAAGAGGGGGAAATCCGAAGGGTGGGGGAGAGCACGCCGGTCAAAGTGGACGTTCGCATCGTTACTGCCACGAACAAAGAGCTGCCGGCTCTGGTGAAGGAAGGGAAGTTCCGGGAGGACCTGCTCTATCGACTCGATGTCGTCCACCTCCATCTACCGCCGCTGCGCGAACGCCGTGAGGACATTCCCGCGCTGGTGGAGCACTTTGGATCCATTCACGCCCGGGGCGGCGTTCGGCCGGTGTTCACCAAGGATGCGATCGCGCGCCTCCAGGACTACGACTGGCCGGGCAACGTCCGGCAACTGGAAAATGTCGTGGCCAGGGCTTTGGCACTGAACCTGACCGGGGTCGTCGGTTCGCAGGACTTCCCGGAACCCATCGGCGATGCGCCCGAGAAGCTGACCGGTTTGGCGGGCGACATGCCAAGCCTTGCCGAGCTTTCGCGCCGCTATGCGGCGCACGTTCTACAACACACCGGGGGCAACAAGTCCGAGGCTGCCCGGCTTCTCGAAGTCGACCGAAAGACCCTCTACAAGTTGCTCGAAAGCGCCGGGGAAGACCGCTAAAGCGCGCTTGAGCGGCGCGGGCCGAAGGGTCTGTCCTTGCGGACTATGCAGCGAGTTGCAGCGGCAGTCCGAACCGGGGAAACAGCACCTCGATGTCGAGAAACGACGTCATCCCGGCGATGCGATCGTCCGACAGCTCCAGGACGATGAGAGCCCACGGCCGGTGACCGCCTCCGGCGTCGGAGAAGCGGTACTGCCCGTAAGCAGGCGATCCGCAAGCGGCGGTCGGAACCAACCGGGACCCGCGGCAAGCAGAGCCTCGCCCCAGAAACCAGGTGCGGATTGCCTCGTGGCCGCGAAGCCAGAGCGTATAGGGAGGCATCGACAATGTCGCGTCCTCGTGCAAGAGCGTCGTCAGCTCATCCACGTCGTACTTCTCGAATGCCGCGACGTAGCGATGAAGCAGGGCCGACTGCGCGTCGGACAGGGTGGAGCGTGTGGCGCCAAGGTCGCGGGTGGCCAGCGTTGCCCGGGCGCGCTGAAGAGCGCTGTTGACCGCGGCGACCGAGGTTTCGAGGCTTTCCGCGACCTCCGCCGCGGACCAACCGAGTACGTCGGTCAATAGCAGCACGGCACGCTGCTTCGGCGGAAGGTGCTGGAGGGCCGCGACGAACGCGAGGCGGATGCTCTGACGCAACATCGCGCGCTCAGATGGATCCGTATCGGCGGGGAGCGCCCGCGCGTCCAGGATGGGCTCGAGCCAATGACTGCGTGGGCGTGCCTCGAGTGGGTCGTTCACCGAGCCTTGCGGACCCGCCTCCATCGGTCGCTCCCGGCGCGAGCGATCCGAGAGCGCATCGAGGCAGACATTGGTGGCGATCTGGTAGAGCCATCGACGCAACGACGAGCGCCCGTCGAAGCGGTCCAGACTTCTCCAGGCTCGGACCATCGTCTCCTGCACCGCGTCGTCCGCGTCGACCGCCGAACCCATCATCCGGTAGCAGTGGCCGGTGAGCGCCGCGCGATGTTTCTCAATCTGGGCTACGTTTTCCGACATCGGGGCAAGAATTAACGTCGCCTCTACCACATGTCCACGCTGGCGACCCACCCGAACGCGCGGAAAACCGGCACCCCGGCGCTGTGTTGCCTCGCCTCAGTTGTTCGGATGATCGAAAGCTATCGTCCGAATCGCGGATGAAAGCGAATCGACATCCGCGACGCGAATTCCGGCGTCCGAAATCGCATAGGCCACGTTGTCCGCCAGCACGCTTCGGCGAACATAGGGTGCCCAATAGTAGCTCCAGGAGGGCCCGCGCGCGGACTCGTAGAGATCCCGCATCTCCACCGCCCCTTTGAACTGTATCCCGCTGGTAGGATCGATCTGGAACACTCGCAAATCGCTGGCGAATGCGCACCAGTACGTTCCGCAATTCACGGTCGAATTCCAATCGGAAAATGGAATCGCGAGCAGCTTTTTGTCGGGGAAATAGTTGAATGCCTTGTGCTCGTACACCGCGTCGGACCAACCCCAGGCGGTCCCTACCAGCTGGGTAAACTTCTCGATTGGCCGGGAAAGATCGGCCACATCGAAGATGGACAACTTGATCGCCCTGGCGCGCCGATCGCCATTCTCCGGTAGATACTGGCCTAGCGTAAGAAGATAACGGTCATCGAGCGGGTGAATATAGGTTGAAAAACCCGGAACGATGAGCGCACCCACCTTCCTCGGGTGCTCCGGATCGGACAAGTCAATCGTGATCAACGGGTCGACTTGCCGGAAGGTCACCACAAATCCGCGTTGGCCGATGAAACGGACGCTGGTGATTCTCTCTCCCGGCGACAATTCTTCTGTTTGCCCAATCAGGCGAAGCGCTCCAAGGCGATCGGCGAGCACGCTGACTCTGTTCGTGGTGTTCAACCCACCCCAGGGCAAGCTCGGACCGGCCACCACCGTGTTGATGTTCGACGCAACGCGGAAAAAACCGTTGGAGTCTTCATCCATCGAGAATTGGTTCAGAACGGTTCCACGCACGCCACCGGAGGCGACGTAGACCGCCTTATCCGGCTGGCTGATATCGAATTTATGGAGGTAGGTATGATCGACCTGACCTGCCGCAGGCCACCACCACCAGTGATTAGAGGCAACGTAGAGCGAGGAGGACGAAGCGAAAATCTGCCCCGGCTCCCCCATTATCGAGGTGCGCGCCAGCCGATCCGGATGAGACAAATCCAGGGTAGCGACCGTAACCACGCCCAGCCGGGTGGGAGCATTCGTTTTGCTGAAATCCGAGCAGTTGTAGCCAATATCAACGGTGCTTCCGTCCGGCAACTTTCGTTTCGCGGCGGGTAACCATGCATCGAGAGGTTGCCGGCGAATGATCGTCTCGTTTCTTGCCATCAGGTCATCGAAGGCGTGCGCAAGGCGATTCCTGTCGAGAGGCGTTCCTGATTCGTAATCCACCCACCACTTCACGTCTGGCGGCCAATGGAATGTGTCGCTCAGCACGACGCGCACGGCCGACCCGACACGGCGGGCAGTATTGTAGCGACCGGGCAAGTAGAACTGCTCAACGATGCCGGGATGAGCCAGATCAGCGGCATCGACGATGGTTATCTTCGTGCTAGTCCCATAGGAGCGACCACAATCCATCGGACGGCAGCTCATCCCAGTCGCCGGCAGCGGCGAGAGTGGGTAGGGAGTGTAGACGGCCGAGAAAACGACGACGTGATTGCTGTCGTCGAGGAACATCTCCTGCGGCCAACCTTCGATCTCTACCTTACTGATGGTTTGCAACTGAGTCGGTGGCCAGCTCTGGTTGAGGTAAAGCCAATTCCCCGAAAGCACCAGGATCCTCGTCCCGTCATTCTTCATGAAGTCCGCTTCGTCCACGCCCGCAACTTGAACGTTGGTTTGCGTGTAACTGGAGGGGCCCTGCGGGCCTGAGGTCGCGGCCGGGTTCGGGGCACCGCCGGACATCGCGATTGGCCAACCCCCGCCCTGCTTGGCTAGTTCCAGCTGCGCGCGCATGTCCAGCACGGCGGTATCTGCGATGTATTTCTGAAGCGCCGAGCAACTGGCGAAGCTTTCCAACGCGACCCGATCCTGGATGGGTTGGGGGTTCGGCAAAAAATTTCCGCCGCACCCGCCGATGGTCACGGCGGCGACTGCCAACCAATACCTTCCGCGCAGCAGATTCATCCGTCACTCCCCTGAGCGGATCCGCACCCGCCCCAACTCAGCTGTGAGCCGGGGTCAGTGCGACTGCTGTGCCAAGAGCCACCCAAGCAGAGCTGCGTTATTCCGACGGGTTGCCCAGAGGACTGACCTCAAAAACCTGAGGAGTGCCCCGATGGGACCTCCCCAATCTGAGGGACATCACCATCGGCGACTGCCGCGCGACTGATTGATATGAGCATCCGGAACCGCACCGGTTAGGCGTCGCCGCACGACTGTGAACCGGTGATTGCCGGCCCCGCAGCGGCATGCTATCTGCGCTCGCCCATGGTCAATGTGTCGGTTGCCCGAAGATATGCGCGAGCTCTGATCGGGCTCGCAAGCGAGGGATCTGGTCTGGAGACGATTCAGGCTCACCTCGACGCAATCGCGCAAGCCGTGAGTCAGAACGCAGAGCTGAAGGACCTTGTGGTCAACCCCGCCTATACCCGAGCCGAGCGATGGGCAGTGCTGCAATCCGTATTGCAATTGCAGGGAGCATCCGATCCGATGCTGGTGAACTTCCTCCATCTTCTGTTGGACCGAGATCGGATTTCGCACCTTGATGACATCGCGCTGCTCTTTCGGGACATGGCCGACGCGCTGGCCGGTCGCCTGCGGGGGCGCGTCACCAGCGCCGCACCTCTTCCTGAGGAATTGGTTCGAACCATCAAGAAGGGGCTGGAGCGATTGACTGATCGCCAGGTAATGCTCGAAGCGAGCGTCGAGCCATCGCTCCTCGGAGGAGTGAAGGCCCAAGTGGGGTCCACGGTCTACGACGGAACTCTCAAGAGTCACCTTGAGGCGCTCCTCAAAGAACTCAAGCAGGACTAAAGAGGAGAAGCATGCAGATTAGGGCCGACGAAATCAGCAGGATCATCCGCGAGCAGGTCCAGCACTACGGAAAGCGAGTTTCGGTTGCGGAGACCGGAACCGTGCTGTCCGTGGGAGACGGGATAGCGCGCGTGTACGGACTCGAGGCGGCGGAAGCCGGCGAGCTTCTGGAGTTCGCCAACGGCGTCAAAGGACTCGTGCTGAACCTGGAGGAGGACAACGTCGGCGTGGCGATCATGGGAGACTTCGTCGAGATCCGAGAAGGCGACACCGTGAAACGAACGGGCCAGATCGCATCCGTGCCGGTGGGCAAAGGGGCACTCGGACGCGTGGTAAACGCGCTTGGAGAGCCGGTGGACGGGAAGGGTCCGATTGAATCCAATGAGATGCGCAAGATGGAGATCAAGGCGCCCGGCATCGTCAAGCGACGGCCGGTACATGAGCCGGTGCAGACCGGCCTGAAAGCGCTGGACGCGCTGGTTCCGATTGGCCGTGGCCAACGAGAGTTGATCATCGGAGATCGACAGACCGGCAAGACGGCGATCGCGATCGACACCATCCTGAATCAGAAAGGCAACGACGTCTTTTGCATCTACGTCGCGGTCGGTCAGAAGCAGTCAACCGTCGTCCAGGTGGTGGACAAGCTGATCCGCTACGGAGCGATGGAATACACCACCGTGGTCGCAGCGAACGCGGCGGATCCGGCGCCGATGCAGTTCTTCGCGCCCTACGCCGGCGTGACGATGGGCGAGTACTACCGCGACAACAAGATGCACGCGCTGATCGTCTACGACGATCTCTCGAAGCACGCGGTCGCCTA
>WNFC01000991.1_pt1 | contig 36715 bp, 33 predicted proteins | sample 5400541 | NCBI WGS metagenome assembly WNFC01 (sample SAMN13153342, study PRJNA577476) | soil metagenome | isolation source: 120 cm saprolite under Douglas fir tree site 2 hole 2 replicate 1 | place: USA:California | collected 2015-04-18
GGTTGTCTTGTCGGCGCCGAACACCGGACTGCGCCAGCCGCATGAGCAGACCGCCTGGACGCCGCCCTCGCCCAGCTGCTGGATTGTGATGGAGTGGTGCACGGCGATCGGTGTCCTACCGGTGAACGACCGGGCTCATCGTCGGCGTCAGCGCCGCGGTCACGACGACCGCCGTGCCGGCTTCGGCCTGGATCAGAATTTGCGCGGCGATCACGTGACACCACCCGACTTTCTCCGACTATTCAACCGCCATTCCCCAGGCCGGTCATCCCTCCGCCACGGCTGCCCGCATGATCTGTGCGCGACCTGCCAGGCGTAACGTCACAAGCGGAAGAACCCACAGGCAGTCACGCAGAAAAGGAGGAGTCATGTCGATCCTCGACAAAGCCAAGACGGCCGCCGAGCGTGCCCGGGGCCAAGCCAGGCACGGCGCGGCGCAGGGCCGGGCGCGGCTTATGGAGGTGCAGGCACGACGGCAGCACAGCAAGCTGGTCCGGCAACTGGGCGAGGCCTGCTACGCCGAGCACTGCGGGCAGGGAACACACGAGCCGGTGGCCCGCGCGTTCGCCGCCCTGGACGCTGGCGCGAAGGCGCACCCCGAGACGCTGCCACCGGGTCGCCTGCAGGCGGTCCGGCGGGCGCGAGACATCATGCACCCGGGAGCGGAATGCATCGGCGAAGGCGACAGCGTCGCGGCCGCCGCGCAGAAGATGCGCGATCTTGGTGTCGGCTCGCTACCGATCTGCGGCGCCGACGACCGGCTACACGGCATCCTCACCGACCGCGACATCGTGATGCAGTGCATCGCCGAAGGCCGCGACCCGGCCCAGGTCCGGGCCGGTGACCTGGCCCAGGAAACGTTGGTCTGGGTCGAGGCCACCGCCGACGTGGGCGAGGTGCTGCACCAGATGGAAGATCACCGGGTCAAGCACCTGCCGGTAATCGAAAACCACCGCCTGGTCGGCATCATCACCGAGGCCGACCTGGCCCGCCACCTCGACGAGCACCGGCTCGCCGAGTTCGTCGAGAAGGTCTACACGACGGCCTGACCCCCGGCCGGCCCCGGTCCGCAACCACCACGAGCGTGCTGCGGGCGGCCTTGCGATAACCGGTCAGGGAGTCCTGCCACCGGCAGCGCACGCGACCGGCCCGCCGCGCTTTGGGAGCCCTGCTGGTCTTGGGACGCCCTAGCCCGCTGGCTCCTTGTCCATCAGCATCATCACCAAGGAGGCCGACAATGCCGACCTACATCTCCCTCATCAAATACACCCACCAGGGCATCAGCACCATCAAGCAGGGCCCGGGCCGCCTCGACGCGAACAAAGAAGTCCTGAACCGCTATGGCTCGGAGCTGAAGGCGTTCTACCTCACCATGGGCCGGTACGACATCGTCACGATCAGCGAGGCACCCGACGACGCCACTGCCGCGAAGGTGGCCCTCACGGTCGGCGGCGCCGGCAACGTGACAACCGAGACCCTGCGGGCCTTCACCGAGGACGAATACCGCGAGATCGTTGCGGCTCTGCCCTGACGCGGCGACGGACCGTTTCCCGGTAACGGCCGGTGACTTCGCGTCGCCATCGGCTCAGCCAACAGCGCACGACACGGACCGGCTGGGCGGCGCCTCGCTCACCGACCAGCCGCACGTGGCCACCATCCCGAGAAGCGCACCACCTGGGACGCCGAGCACACCCAGCTGGCCGGTCCCAGCAGATCCTGCCGCCTGGAGCGCGGCCGCGAGAACCTGAGAGAGCCTGGGCCGCCCGCACCGCGCCAGATACGCCCGGCGGCGGCCCGCGGAGGCGCAGCTGAACGCCGGCCAGCCCCCGGCCGAGGTCCGGGCTGCCGCCGCGGCCGACGGCCACGCCCCTGCTCGCCAGCGTCCGCGCCCTGGCCCGGTGGGCCCGCACCCCGCTGCAGGCGCTTTCGGGTCGGGGATGTCGAGTGTCTCGGCGTCGAGTTCTGCGAGCCGTGCCCGCATCTGCAGCAGCGCCTCGGCCGTCGGCGTTCCCGGCGTGTGAATCTTGATGCCGATCATCTCGAGGACGCGGTCCGCCGGGAGGCCGCCGTGAAGCTGGGTCCGGTGGCGTACCAGGGATCACAGCCGTGGCCTCTCCCGGCCGGGCTGATGCTCGGCTTCCGCGCCCAGGCGCTGCCCGACGCGGTGTTTGCCGGCCACGACGAGCTCGCAGGGGCGCGCTGGTTTACCCGTTGCCGGGCTGCGCCCCGGGTTCGGCGACGGGCACCGCAGCAGGCGGGAGTCGATCGAGAGCTACCTGATCACGAGCTGGCTGCGCGAAGCTAGCTGACCGGCTGCGGGGCGGCCTCCTGCTGTGCCCATGAGCGGTCCCGGTCGAGAAACCAATGTCCGTTCGGCTAAAGATTTAAGATCTTCGGCCGAACGGACGGTGGCTCGACCTCCGCGCCGCCGGGCCTACAGGCGAGCCATTCCTGTTGTGGATGCGACGTCGTACGAAGACCCGCGGGGACGGCTAGTCAGCCTGCTGATCCTGCTCGAAGATCGCCTGGGAGATCGGGACACGCAGCTCGTGCACGAGTTCATCGACGTGGGCGAATTCGGTCCTGGCGCTTCAACAGATAGCCGACGTACTCGCCGAAGCGGGGACGCCGATCACTGGCCAGGAGCGCAGCGACATGTTGGCCTTGGCCCACAGGATGAGGATGGATGACCGTGTTCCTCCACCGGGCACCTACCTGGGCAGCGTGTCAAGAGCACCTTACGACACAACCTCAGCCTCGGAGGTTATCAGCATCGAGTCGACGCATCATTGATAGCGTGTAGCGGCCCGGACCGTCCACGGAGCCGTGCCGGGCAACCGGACCGCGACCCAGATCACCTTCTCGTGTACATCGATCCCGTCGGCACGCGAGCACCGCCGACAGGGCTGACGTCCCACCGGCGACCCCTTCTTGCTAACCGAGGCTCCCGATGACCTGCTGGAAGGCGACGGCGATCACCTGGTAGCCGACCGAATTTGCATGGATGTTCGGCCCGATGGGAGACGGGGCGCACATCCAGGTCCACGCACAGATCCGTGCCACGTTGAGCGGCACGATCCCGATGCCTGGCAGCGTGGCCGTGTCGGCGAAGTCGGTCGTGCTGAAGGCGGCCTGCACATCAGCGACCGGGACGCCGAAGGCCCCGAAGCTGGCGCCGAGCAGCGAGTTGAAAAAGACGCCGAGGTTGACGCTTTCCACCGCCACGGCCTGCCCCGCCGGTCCGGTCAGGAAGTCGGCCAGGAACGGGTCGTAAAGGTTCATGCCCGTGATGACGGTATCCTCGCCGACGGCGTTCCGGAGAGCGCCGAGGATCTTCGGCAGGTCGCTGCGGGCGGCGGCAACACCGTTAGCGACACAGGCCTGGTCGATCACCCCGCCAGCCGCGCAGCCGTCAACATTATTTGCGCCGATGTCGATAGTGATGAGCACCACCGCGGAGCGATGCGCGCGGATGAACGCCAAAGCGGCCGCCAGCTGCGAACCCGCCGGGTACGTGCAGGGGCTCCCGGCGCCGGTGAGCATCGAGGTGGTTGTCTCCCCCGGACAGCCTATTTTGACAAGCCGCAGGTTGCCGGGGAACTGAGCGCTGTAGTGCGCGAACAGATCGTCGACATAGCCCTGGTCAGTCTCGATACTCTGGCCCAGCGAGACTCCCGGCGGCAGAGGAGGCGTCGCGGGCTGCACACCTTGAGCGAGGGAGTCGCCGAGCGACAGGTAGTACTTGGCCGGCGGACCGGTGCGCGCCGCGGCAGCCACCGGCGGAGCGGCACCGGCGAGCAGGGCCACTGCAGCGGCCGCGCTGCCCAGCAACAGGGACACTCGGGCTGATCTTGGTCTGCGTCGGCTCATCGGTGCCTCCCGCTCGGGCCCTCCGGCCGGTTCAGTATCGTCTCCATGATCGACGCTCGCAAGCGGCAATCGCGGAGCCGCGGTGCCCTGCGCGAACATCCCAGATCGCCGCTCATCCGAAACGGATGAGCGCAGTCAGGCATTGTCCTGATGCAACAACGAGCGGCCTTGGGCGCGGAGCAGCAGGTAGCTGTCTTCGACCAGCCCGTGCGTTCGCTCCTCAGCTGCCCCGCCGCCCTCGTACACAAATCCTCGATCAGCTTCGCCGGGTGTGTAGCCGGTGAGTGGTTGGTATCCGGGCATGGCTGGTGTGGCACGCTGGACGTTGTGACACTGGATGCGCGGGTTGAGCACGTCGGGAGCCTGCTCCGCCCGGGCGAGGCACGCTCGGTGGTCGATGCTGAACGGCTCGCGCTGAGCCCTCAATGCGGCTTCGCCACCTCGGTCGGCGGCAACGCCGTCACCGCCAGGGTGCAACGCGCCAAACTCGCGCTGCTCGTCCGCGCCGCCCGGGACTTCCTGCCCGCCTGAACCGGCACCCGAACCCCAGCGGCGCAACGCGTCGCGCGGACGCTGTGCGGCCACTTCGAACTCCCGTTCGCTAGCCTTTCGCGAGGGGAGAAGATCAGGCATGTATCCATGCATCGCGAAGTCCTTATTGATCTTGATCGCCATCGATAGCCCTTGTCCGTCTAAAGGCCATGAGAGCCACAAATGGGAGCCAACGCAATCAGGCGCCACCGGACTCAGCCCGACCTGACCGGATTGTTCATGCAGGTCAAGGGCTCCCCGTTCGACTCAGCCCGACTTTGACAGACTCCCCAGAACCGCCAAAACTTCCCTGACACGGAAGAGGTCACTGGTTCAAATCCAGTACGGCCCACTATTTCGAAAACCTGTCTAGGGCATGGGAGCCAAAAGGGGAGCCAGGCGCCAGCGGAATTGGCGTCCCTCCGACTGCCGAGGCGCCGTTCATCATGGTGGCACCAGCGGTGATCACGAGCCTGAGTTGGTGTCGGCAGAGTTTCCGCGCGACAGTCGCAGTTTCCTGTCTTACCGGGTCAGCAACGGCCTCGATGGCACGTTGCCCCAGCTCGTGGGGTCCGGCCTTCGTCTCCGCCGAGTGCCTTCATGGCCGCGCGCAACGGTCACTGGCCGCTGTTGGCGGAAAGGAGCCCTTCCGTTTCCGGAAAGCAGTCATACTGCCGCCGTGAATGTCACGGACGGCGAATACCCCATGCACCCTAATACCGCGCGACACGCGCTGAACGCCGAATATTTGCTGGTCGGTGGGAATGGCGGGGATGGCGCCTCCGCGCTCAGATCATCCAATTCTGCGCGTTCTCGGCCCTGCGCGCGACTGGCCTTGCGCGGCGTCTGTTGGCCACACGCTATCCGTTGGGCATGGCTGCCTGCCGCCGCAGCGAGCACGGACTCCGGCGCGAGGAGTATCCGGCTTGCGACCGCATGAGTGCCACACATCTGGCCCTGGCGCGACGGCCATACGGCTGTGAGCGGTCGTGCGAATACCCCTCCGGCCGGTAGGTTCGCGGACTGGCCTGACGGGGCGGGCGGTGGGAGGGTTCGATGAACGGATCACGCCGGCAGGAGCGCGCTGGTCCTGCCGCAGGTGGTCTGCACGAAGCGGACCCGCCCGCCGCCGCGTGCTCTGGGGCGCGCTGGATGTCCCGGAGCTGGGCGGCTGGCCCGGTAGTTCAGCGCGTCAAGCGTGAGTGTGGTGGAGCCGATCATGCCGCCGCCGTTGAAATGGGCGGCCTGGAGTACCCGAGTATCCGTGTGTCGAAAGCGTCCGGCCGATCATGGGCGCGTGCCTCGGGCCGCGGGTAGTCAGAACTCGAGTTGGATGTTGCCGGGATCCCGGAACACGATCACCGACCTGATCGGCGTCTCGGCGATTGGCGAGAACGTGATGCCGCGTGAGGAGAGCCTGTAATCGAAGGCATCGTCGCCATCCTTCCGTCCCGCTGCATTTCGCCCGCGTTGTGACGGTATCCCCGAGGTGGCATCCCCGATATCGGACATGCCGGCGCTGCGGCACGGCGTCTAGGACGGTGTGGCTGATCTCGGCGTGCGTGCTGGCGAGTTCACCCCAGCAGCCCGGGCCATCCGGCCCGGTGCGGCCAGATGATGATCGGGAACGGTACGGCGATGTGTGGGAGGAGCGGGCGTTATCAGGAACATGGGCTATCAGTGGCGCCTGCGGTAGCTGAAGGCCTTGACCCCAAAGCGGATGCGCCGGGTGCACCTCCGTCCCGGCAGCCTCCAGGGGGCGGCGACGTTCCGTCCTGGGCGCAGTCATCGGGTAGCCGCGGTGGTCCCGGGCAGGCCATCTACCGAGATCGCGGTCGCCGCCGGGCTGAGAAGAACGCTGGGCTTTGCCGCTTGCAGACGGTATGCTCCGCCCAGGTCTTCACGAGGGAGGAGCCAACGATGGTCCGTCGCTCCGCCATTCTTGTGGCGTTGCTTGCCCTGACGGCAGCCCTTGCCGTCCCCACGCTCGCCAAAGCGGTGTCCGCCGAGAGTAAGGTGACAGTGGGCAGCCCCGCCACGCCGTACCTGCCCAACGGCTCCAACGAGCCTGCGCTCGCCATGGACGCGAACCATCCGGCGGTGCTGGCCGCCGGTGCCAACGATCTGGTCGACAACTCGCCGTGCAAGGGCAGTAGTTGTGGCCTCACCCCCGACATCGGCATCTCCGGGGTCTACTTCTCCTTCGATAGCGGCGGGACCTGGACGCAGCCGGCCTACACCGGCCTGACGGCACAGAACGGCACCACCCACGTTGGCCCGATCCACACCTTGCCTAACTACTTCGAGCACGGGATGTCCTCCCACGGCGACCCGGCGCTGGCGTTCGGGCCGAAGCCCGGCCCGAACGGGTTCTCGTGGTCGAACGGGTCCCGCCTGTACTACGCCAACCTGGCGTTCCCGCTCAGCACCGCGCCCGGCTTCGCGGGCGCCTCGGCGGCCGTCGTGTCGCGCACCGACAACGTGCAGGCTGCCGCCGCCGGTGACCAGAGTGCCTGGATGGACCCGGTGATCGCGAGCCGCCAGAACGCCGCGCTGCTGACCGACAAGGACGACATGTGGGCTGACAACGCGTCCTCGAGCCGGTCCTTCGGCAACGTCTACCTCTGCAACGTCGCCTTCCGCAGCGCCAACTCCCTCCCTGAGCCCCTGATAGTCGACTCCTCCACCGACGGTGGCAACACCTGGCGCCAGCGCCAGATCAGCGCCGCCACCAACAACGCCCAGACCAACGGACGCCAGGGCTGCGCCGTCCGGACCGACAGCGCGGGCGTCGTCTACGTCGTCTGGGAAGGCGCTGACATCAAGACTGGCCAGAGCGTCTTCTTCCTGGCCCGCTCGTTCGACGGCGGCGACAACTTCGAAAAGCCCCGGGCGATCGCCACCGTGCACGACGTCGGGGTGCCCGACCCGGTGTCGGGACGGATCGTGTTCGACGGGTTCGCCGGGACCCGCACCGACAGCTTCCCCAGCCTCAGCATCGCCAACGGCGCGCCGACCGGCGCCGACGCCACCAACACGATCGTGCTCACCTGGCCCGACGGTGCGCTCAACCATGAGCAGGCGCTCGTGCAGACCTCGGTCGACCACGGCCTGACCTGGTCGGCCCCGGTCAACGCCGCCGAGGCGGGCGACCGGCCGGACAACCCGGCGGTGGCGATCTCGCCCAATGGCACTGACTTGTACCTCGTCTACAACGCCTACCTGGACCCGTTCCAGAGGACTACGGCCAACCCACGCCGGATGCAAGGAGTCGCCCGCCACGCGGACGTTGGAGCGGGCGGTGCGGTCGGGAGCTTCACGACGCTGCACCGGGGGGTGGTCGGCGACGCCAGGGGCTCGACCAGGACGCTCAACCGCGAGCTGATCTACGACTACCAGTACGCCGCGGCCTCGCGTGACTACGGGGTCGTGATCTGGATGGACGCGCGCGATGCGACGGACTGCCCCGCCGTGGACGCCTACCGGCAGTCCTTGATCGACGGGTCCCCGATAGCCGCACCGTCCCCGCTGACCGACTGCCCGCCCGACTTCGGGAACCTCGACAACTACAGCGGCTCCTTCTCCGACCCCACGCCCTGACGACGCAGGGCTGAGCTGGCCGCGGCCGTCCAGGCACCACGCCCTAATTACGGCCGCGGCAGCTTTCTTGTCCGTGTGCGACCGAGCGGCTTCGCGTGCCACCCGAGCGGATGTGTTCGGCCTGGATGCCGCAACACGGTGGATATGGTGGATGCGCCGAGGCGCCAGAAGGACCTGTTCTGCATGCTGTTCCCGGCCTGTGACGGAGGGGCGCTAGCCGCGCTCAATTAGTCAGGCGGATACGGATCGTCAAGCGGCGGAGAATGCCGATCACAGAGCGTGACGTAGAAGGCGGCGACTTCCGATGTGCTCCCGGCGCCGGATCGTCGATTCGGGGCGGGCTCGTTTCGGTCTGGCCTAGCTCGGTGGCGCTGCGCAGATCAGCCTGTTCTGCTCCCTGTCTCCGCTTCCGGGTCGACGGGTAAGCCTTACTGCCGGTGCTTTGCCCCACGAGATTATGTCAGCATGTGCCGTTGTCGGTTGGCGCGTACGGGATCTTGGTTCCGGTTGTCCGGCGGGCGGGGCTTGACAGCCGGCTCGGCCGGGGGGATGGTCAGATCCGTACGTGCAGCCTGCCGGCGTCCAGCCTCTGGGACTTGCCTTCGGTTAGCTCGTCCCGGTCTCGGCCGTGTGGTTCCATCCGGCGAGGCTGTTGCCGGGTTAGGAGTGGGTGATGAGGCCTTACGGATGGCTAGGCGTGTTCGCCGCTGCGGCGCTCGGAGCGGGAATGCTCTCGGGGAGCGTGGCTTCTGCGGCTGCCGGCAGCGGGAACCCTGAGTGGTATCTGCCGAAGAATCACGTCTCCGCGGCCGGCGAGGTGCTCGCCGGGGTGCTGAGCGGGCGGTTGCGCCAGCCTTCGCCGGTAAATGCGGGGACGCGCTGCCCCGCTGAGACCAGCTCGGCAAACGACGTCCAGGTGAACTGCCGCGCAGAAGACAACGGCTCGCCGCAGAACACGCAAAGCGAGACGTCAGTGGTGGCGGTCGGTAAGAAGGTCGTCGTCGGTTTCAATGATTCCCTGGTGTGCTGCGTGCCGGCTATCAACCTCAGCGGCTACTCGGTGTCCACCGATGGCGGCAAGAGCTTCACCGACATGGGCGACCTGCCCTGGAGCGGCGGCGTACAGCCCATCGGTGACCCCTCCCTGGCAACCGACGACCAGGGCAACGTCTATTACGCGACCCTGGCCTACCAGGGGCACTTCACCAATTCCCTGATTGCGCTTTACGAGATGCCAGCCGGCACCGACACCTTCCGCTTGCTATCGGTTCCGGTGAACGTGGGCAACGCCAGGTCCTTCTTTGCTGATAAGGAACTGCTGTCCGTTGGCCGGGACGCGCAGGGCAAGCTGCATTTCTACCTGACCTGGACGTTCTACGCGCACTCGTCCGTCCAGGGGCCGGTGATGCTCTCCGACTCCACCGACGGGGTGCACTGGCGGACAACGCAGATCTCAACCCCCGACACGTGCGCACCGACCACGCCAGGGTCACACCCAGTCCCGGCCGGAGGGACTTTGTATGTGACATGGGAACAGTTTGACCCTGCCGCGTGTACCACCAACCCCGATATGACATCGGGAACGCAGTTCGTGGCCACGGTCGACGTGGCCAGCGCCGCGGTACAGCGGGTCACCACCGTTGCACGGGTGCACGGCGCCGGGGACGTCCTGCGGTTCTGCGGATTCGCGGACCTGGGAGTGATCGAAACCGCGCCGGGCCACGACTCCCGCCAGTTCGAAGCGCCGAGCAGCACCATCGACGCCAACGGCACCCTCTACCTCGCCTGGAACGACCGTCCGGCCGGCCCCGGCGGAGGTTTCGGCAACGCCACCCGCATCTACCTGAGCTACTCCACCGACGGCGCACGGACCTTCAGCCCGCCGCAGGTCATCAGCGGCCCGGCCAGCACTGGATTCATGAACGACCGGTACCAGCCGGCTATCGTCACCGACGCGAGCGGGCTGCACGCCACGTGGTACGAACGGGTCCAGAATCCCAGCGGCGGGCCCGACCTGCTGCGTACCGACAAAGAGGACCTGACGCTGGCCACGGCGACCTCCGCGCCAGTGAGCTCCGGCGAGACGCCCCTGAGCACAGAGCCCTTCCCGATCTACCAGACGAACCCGAACCAGGACCCCATCATCGCGGCCTGCTACATGGGGGACTACAACCAGGTCGCCTCGAACGGCACCCGCCGGTTCGCCACCTGGGGCGACAACCGTAACATCGTCACCACCACCACGGGAGCCACCGAGAACCAGGCTGACGTCTTCTCACGCAGCTTCTAACCGCAGCAGGACGGCTCACGGCTGACGGAGCCGACGGACCGCAGCTGTGAACGTCTCCAGCGTCTACGCCGAACGTGGCCTGCCGTCCCGGTCGGCGCGCCAGCCCAGCCGCTGAGCCGCAGGGGCCAGGGTGCTTCCCTGGCCCGGCACCCCGCGGGGCGGGGCCGTTGCGGACCGGGGCGATGCCCTGGGCCTGATGGCATGACGGCTTGGGCCGAACGAGGCAGCCAACAGAACTCTGGCTCCCCCAGGCGATTCCTCCCCACTCCCGGCGGGCCATGGACCGTACGTGCTCCCGGCCCGGACGGACCCGGCCAGTCCTTCGAACTCGCGTCACAGGTCGGCGACAAGCTGACGATGTCCAAGACGCTTCCGCACCTGGGCATCGAGGCGCATGCCGTCGGCCGGCTGGACGCGACCCGGGGAGCGACTGGGGGAGTCGACCCAACTGCGCCGGGAGACTGGGCTGTCGTCGAGGGCCGATCACGGAGCGCGATCACGCCAAGAAGCCTTCGACGTCGGCGGGAGTGCACCGATCGCCGAATCGGCGCTCGAGGACTGTTAGGTGCAAGCGTCACATACGGCGCCCATATCAGCCATTCCAGTGTGCAGCTGCCCACGCCAGCCCGGAAAGAGTGTGACTTGACCGGTGGACCAGCAGTTACCGGCAAGGTAAAAGCGACGGTTTTTGCAGACCGCCGCGGTATGCGCCCTGACCTGCGACGACGTATCCGGTCGATGGACTTCGCCGCGTATTCGCCGAACTCCGCGCGCCGAGTCAGGTGCAGCTCACCTCTCGGACTCACTGGCCAGGCCAGGGATGGTCACGTAGGGGCTCGGCTCGCCATCCAACGCGGCAAGACGGCGCCGCCACGCCATAGGCACATCGGCCGCCGGCAGTCGCGCATGGGCCGCAGGCCCGGCGGCAAGTTAGCCCGCCCGGGCAGCATGGTTCAATGGGGCGGGTGACTGCGAGCGAAGCGCTGCTCTCTGAACCTGAGGATGACGGGGCACCAGGCCCAGCAGGACCCACAGGGCTTCGTGCGCTGAAACTGCGCCCATCGGCGGTAACGGCAGTGTGGGTGCTCGGCGCGATCGCCGCTTTCGCATGCTACCTGCGGCTGTCGCGGACGCGGGCCGTCAACTCCGATGGCGCGAGCCAGGCCCTGCAGGCCTGGGACATGCTGCACGGCAACCTGCTGCTGCATGGCTGGTTGCTCGGGGACGTCTCGTACTACACCACCGAAGTGCCGCAGTACATGCTGGTGGAGTTCCTGCGCGGGCTGAACCAGGACGTCGTGCACGTGGCCGCGGCCATGACCTACACGCTCTCGGTGCTGCTGGCCGCGTTGCTGGCCAAGGGCACTTCCACGGGGCGTCAGGCCGTGGTGCGGGTGCTCATCGCGGCCGGCATCATGCTCGCGCCGCAACTGGCGTCGGGAGTGAACATCCTCCTCTCTTCACCGGACCACATCGGCACCTCCGTGCCGGTGATGGCGGTCTGGCTGATCCTGGACCACGCCCGCCCCCGCTGGTATATCCCGGTCATCGCGGGGGCATTCCTCGGCTGGGCAGTGGTGGCGGACACGCTGGTGGTCCTCATCGGCGTGCTGCCGCTCGCAGGAGTATGCGCGATCCGGGTCTTCCAGGCCGCGGCCATCGAGCGGAGGCCACTGGCGGCGCAGCGGTATGACATGGCCCTCGGCGCTGCCGCCCTGCTGGGAGCGGCGGCGGCCGTGCTGGCGCTGCACGTCATCCACGCCTCTGGCGGGTTTTACATGCCTGCCCCCTCCACGCAGTTCGCTCACGGCAAGACCCTGGTCCACAACCTGGGCATCGCCGCCCAAGGTCTGCTCCTCCTGGGCGGCGCCGACTTCCTCGGGCTCCGCCTGACGGCCAGCACCGTCTTCACGATGCTGCACGTGGTCGGCGTGGTCCTCGCGGCATGGGGAACGTGCCTGGCGGCGTGGCACTTCCTGCGAGACCGCGACCGGGTCGCTCAACTGCTCGTCGCGGGCGTGGCCATCAACCTGGCCGCCTATGTGCTCAGCACCAGGGCCAACGTGGTCACCCAGACCCGCGAGATCGCACCCGTCCTGCCGCTTAGCGCTGCCCTGGCCGGGCGCCTGCTGGGCGGACAGGCGCTGGCCGGGCGGCTCAAGTCGGCCCTGCCCGTGCCGCTCCTGCTCGTCGTCATGCTCGGTTACCTGCCCGGCCTGGCGGGCGAGATCAGCCAGCCGCCGGTGGCCGCGCAGAACCAGCAGCTCACCTCCTGGCTGGCGGCCCGGCACCTGCATACCGGCCTGTCCGGCTACTGGGAGTCGAATGTTGTCACGCTAACCAGCGGCGACCGGGTCCAGATCCGGCTAGTGAACGCGTCCGGTGGACGGCTCGTCCCCAGCACCTTTGAGGGGAAGGCGGAATGGTACGACCCGCACCGTAATACGGCGAACTTCGTCGTGCTCTTCCCAGGGGTGGCAGAGTATCGCGGCTTTACCCAGGAGCGGGCCGTGCTGGCGACGTTCGGCAAGCCCGCGCGAACCTACCACGTCGGTTCCTACACGGTCCTGGTCTGGGATAAGAATCTGCTGCGCGAACTCAGCCGGGGCCGGTGACGTCAGGAAAGCGTAAGCCTGCGCTCGGTGACCATCATCAAGGCGGCGCGTGGCCCGGCGCGTGTGATCGCTCATTGTGGCGGGGAGGATAGCTGGTCGTTACCTTGCTGTCTCCTGGTGTGATTCATGCTGCCAGGGCCAGCGGTCAAGCTGACCAGATCCGCCAGCCCCTTGCGCAGGCCGCCCCGCCCGCCGCCGGGATGATAAGGGTCGACACCGCCAACCGCCTGCAGGGCGCCGGATTCGACGTCACCATCGTCCTGCACCCGCTATCCGGGCGGCGTGACGCGACAGCGTTCCACCTGGAGGCCGGCCGCCTGTGCGTCCTGGCATCCCGCCACCGCCACGCCTGCAGCCCCATGTCCGATTTTGGGAGCGGAATGGGAGCGGCGATGCTCCGTCAGATGACCTCAGAGACGTTGATCCTAACCCTGTGTAGGCCGCTGAACTGGGCGAACACTGTAACCTGACCTATTTGACAGGGGCACGCTGAGTGAGTTGTTGTCCTAGTTATCGGGGGTTCGAACCGCTCGAGTAGGCGGGCGGTCCCGCAGACCGCTGCCATACCTGTCGTGACCAGGCGCTACAGTTCCGGGCTGCTGAACTTCGCCGCGCATTCGCATGAAGATAGCCAACGCGACAGAAAATGCCGTTCTGCGCGCCTCCAACGGACCGTACAGAAGGGATTGTTCCAATACAGAACGGCGGGTTGGCGCGCGACCTGCTATCGGCTGGCCGGCTACGTTCCGCGATCAAATGTCGGTGCCGTAAGCGCCGCGGCCTCGTGTCCGTCAGCCAAGAGGATTGAGAGCCGCACTCGTCGTGGAGGACCTCTCCGTCCGGCGCCCGGTGCTCCCGATGTACCTCATCGCGGCATTATGCGGGGGATCGTTGTCTGGATTACTACGCCCGTGCGCCTTCATCGGGAGCGGATGGATCCTGCGGCCAGAGTCAGGACTGGCCAGGGTATGCCGGCGGGGGCGGGAATCCGGCGGCGCGGGCGGGCGCAGCGATCCGGTGCCTGTCAGTTGGCTGCGTTAGCGTCTTGGCTGGTGAATGCCGGGACCACTTGCCAGGTGCCCTGGAAGATGCGCTCGTGCAGCTCGCACTCGACGATCGCCCGCAGGATCGGTTCCTGGCGTTCGGCGTCGGCCGCGTCGGTCACCTGGCAGGGCCACATCCCGGCGACCGCGCCACGCAGATGCGGGTGGGTGTTGCCGCGCCCGAACACGGCGATCACCTGCACCGGCTCAACGCGTCCGCCGTGGCGCGCAGCGGAGTGCCGCTGCTCGGGCCAGGACAGCTCCCAGTGTGCGTAGGCTCCGCCATCGCGATCGTCACCGGCCCGGTGGTGGATCGTGCCACTGCCGCGCAGGAAGACCGCGTTCGCCTGCTCGAGGATCCGCCGCACAACCGGATCAAGCAGGCGCACGGCGCGGCGGAATACCTCTACCCGTTCCGGCCACTGGCGGGCGCCCTCGTAGGTCCCGGAGCGAAGATCGCTGAGATGTCGGAAGATGTCCGTCGCCCTCGGCGGGAGATCCTGCGTCATGCATCCATCATGCCCCCGGCCGCGGCGAAGTCCAGGCAGGTGGAGCCTCGATAACCGGGAAATGCGCTGCGGCATGCCCCGCCGGCAGGTCCGCATGGCGGTTGACGCTGCCGTCGACAGCGACCTGACAGGGCACGCCGCCGTCATCCTCGGCGGTCAGCCAAGGCCGTCAGCCAGCGCGTCCCAGAACGCGATCTCGAAAGCGTGCAGGGCCAGGGCAGCGGCACCGGGCGTGTCGTCCGCGGCGGTCACGGCTAGGACGTGGCCTGTTCGGAGTCGCGGGACTCCTGGGGTCCATCCTCGGGTGAAGAGCCGTCCGCGGGGCTCCCGGGCTCGGGGCCATCGGCCGGTCCGGTATCACCCGGCGGTCCGGCACCGGCGCTGGCATCGGCCGCGACGGGAAGGGGCCGGCGCTGGCTGCGGTAGAACCAGACCGCGCCGATCACCGCGAGCGCGGAGGCGATGTACATGTTGAGGCGCAGGCCGAAGATGTACACCGAGGAGTCGATGCGCAGCCATTCCTCGAAGATCCGGTACGCGGAATAGCCGAAGACGTACAGCGCGAACAGGCCGGGCGGCTTGATCCCGCGGTGGTGACCGAGCCAGATGAGCGCGGCCGCCCAGGCGAAGTCGAAGATCAGCTCGTAGAGGAAGATCGGCTGGAAGGTGCTGAAGTGCAGGTCATGGGCGGGGATCCCGCCAGACACGCGGTACTGATAGGGGATCTCAAGCCCCCAGGGCAGCGACGTCGGACGGCCGAACAGCTCCTTGTTGAAGTAGTTCCCGATCCGCCCGATGCCCTGTGCCACCAGCAGGGCCGGCGCCACCGCGTCCATGAACTGGGCCACGTTCACGCCGTGCCTGCGCAGCCGCCAGATGCCGACCAGGGTGGCGAGGAAGATCCCGCCCCAGATGCCCAGCCCGCCGTCCCACACCGCGAACACGCCATACCACACGTGCGGGATGTCCATCGGCGTAGTGATGTCAAAGTAGATCCGGCCGCCGATGATCCCGGCCGGGACGCTCCACAGCGCGATATCGCCCACCAGGTCGGGGTTACCGCCGACCGCGCGCCACCGCCGCCTGGTGATGACCACCGCGGCGGCGATGCCGACCAGGTACATCAGGGCGTAGAAGTGAATGACCAGCGGACCGATGCTAAAGCTATTGCTCGTCGGGCCGGGCAGGTACGCCGGCATCGCCATAGCCATAGGCCCGAGAGTACACCGGCGGGCTAAACGCCCTGCACCTTAAACCCCAGTGCCGCAAACCCCGGCGCCGCGGAAACCTGCCAGGGCACGAAACGGCCCCGGGGCGTGCACCGGGGCCGTTCGGCTCAATCAGTCGTTGCCGCCGTCGGGACGGGCAGCGGCGTGCTGGACGGTACCGGCGTCGGAGGCCGCCACCGCCCGGGGCGCCACCGTGATCGGGGGCACCGGCGGTGAGGTGGCCGAGCGATCGGGCAGGCCGACCAGCCGGTACACGTCGGATCCGTTTACGGTTTCCATCTCCAGCAGCAGGCTGACCAGCGAATCGAGCTGGGCACGATGCCCCTTGAGCAACGCCGTCGCGCGTTCCTCGGCCTGGCGCAGGAGCCGGGAGACCTCGCGGTCGATTTCCGCCTGGGTGGCCTCGGCGAACGGGCGGCTGGACATGGCGGGACCGCCGCCGCCGAGGAACACCGACCCGCCCTCGGGATACCCGATCGGGCCGAGCGTCTCGGACAGGCCGAACTCCCTGACCATCTTGATGGCCAGCTCGGTCGCCCCGGCCAGGTCGTTGGCGGCCCCGGTAGACCCCTGGCCGAGCACCACAAGCTCGCTGGCCCGGCCGCCGAGCCGGACCGCGAGCGAGTCGTGCAGGTAGTCCTCTCCGTACATGTGCCGTTCGACCAGCGGCAGCTGCTCGGTCACGCCGAGCGTCTGGCCAGCGGGCAAGATCGTCACCTTGGCCACCGGATCGGCATGCTCGGACAGGGCGGCCACCACGGCGTGCCCGGACTCGTGCACCGCCACGGCGTGCTTCTCCTCGGGCAGCAGCACGTTGGAGCCTTCCCGGCGGCCCAGGATAATACGGTCCCTGGCCGCGTCGAAGTCGGCGGCGGTGATCACGTCACGGCCGTCGCGCACCGCGAATATGGCGGCCTCGTTGACCAGGTTGGCCAGGTCGGCGCCGGAAAAGCCCGGGGTGCCCCGGGCCACGGCGTTCAGGTTCACGTCGCTGGCCAGCTTCTTGCCGCGGCAGTGCACGGCGAGGATCGCGGCCCGCTCGTTGACGTTCGGCAGCGGGATCGTCACCTGCCGGTCAAACCGGCCGGGACGGAGCAGGGCCGGGTCGAGGATCTCCGGCCGGTTCGTCGCCGCGAGCACCACGATGCCCGTCGCCGGCTCGAAGCCGTCCATCTCGGCGAGCAGCTGGTTGAGCGTCTGCTCCCGTTCGTCGTTGGCCACGTACGCGCCCTGCCCGCCCGCGCGGCGCTGGCCGATGGCGTCGACCTCGTCAATGAAGATGATGGCCGGGGCGCGCTTGCGCGCCTCGGCGAACAGATCGCGGACCCGGGCCGCGCCGACCCCGACGAACATCTCCACGAAGCTGGACCCCGTCACGGAGAAGAACGGCACGCGCGCCTCGCCCGCCACCGCGCGGGCCAGCAGCGTCTTGCCGGTGCCGGGCGGCCCGATCATGAGGACGCCGCGGGGCACCATCGCGCCGGCCCGGCTGTACCGCTCCGGGCTACGCAGGAAGTCCACCACCTCGGCGATCTCGGACTTCGCGCCCTCGTACCCGGCCACGTCGGCGAACGTGGTGGACGGCCGCTCCTCGTCGAACACCTTGGCCCGGGACCGGCCCACGCCCATGATGCCCTGCAGCCCACCCGCCGCGCCGCGCGAGATCCGGCGGAAGAGCCAGACGAAGAGCACGATCGGCAGCGCGAAGGTGATCAGGTAGATGAGCACCGTGGTGCCGAAGCCGTTCCCCGACGGCGCGGATGAGATCTGCACGCCGTCGTTCTGCAGCGTGGTCAGCAGGTTCTGGCCCGCCTGCGGCGGGATGACCACGGTGAAGGTCTTCCCGTTGGTCAGTGTGCCGGTGCTTGTGCCACCGGACTGGCTGGCCAGCTGGACCGTCTTCACCTGGTGCTGCGTCACGTCGGACAGGAACTGGGAGTAGGTGAGGCTGGTCGAGGTCGAGCGCGTGGGCAGGAGAAAGAACAACGCGAAGATGACGAAGATCATGACCGGCCAGAGCCAGTTCCGCCACGTCGGCGGCGGGGGCGGCGCGGACGGCTTAGCCTTGTCGCCGGGAGGCGGCGGTGTGGCTTGCTTACTCATGGCAGCTCCTTGTGTTGCCCAGTATGCCCGCTGTTCGGGGTTCGACGACCAGCGGGCGGGCCTATCCGGCCATTGGTCAGGACACTGACGGCCAACGGTCAGGGAACCTTAAGGAATTAGCACGGCGGCGCCGTCGAAGCGGCCGGCCTTCAGGTCCCGCAGGGCCTGGTCGGCGGCGTCGAGCGGGTACGGGTGCACGGTGACGGCCAGCTTGTGTTCGGCCGCGAAGCCGAGGAACTCCCTCGCGTCCGCCCTGGTGTTGGAGGTGACGCTGCGCAGCTGCCGCTCCTGGAACAGGTGCTTCTCATAGTTCAGCGGCGGGATGTCGGTCAGGTGAATGCCCGCGATGGCCAGGGTGCCGCCCCGGTCGAGCGCCGCCAGGGCGGGGAGCACCAGGTCCCCGACGGGCGCGAACAAGATCGCGGCGTCGAGCGGTTCCGGCGGCATGTCCGCCGCGTCCCCGGCCGAGGCGGCGCCGAGCTCGAGCGCCAGCCGCCGGGCCTGCTCGCCGCGGGTCAGCACGTGCACGGTCGCGCCGCGGGCCAGCGCCACCTGGGCGGCCAGGTGCGCGCTGCCGCCGAAGCCGTAGAGGCCCAGGCGCCCGCCGGGCGGCAGTTCGGCCCGTTTCAGCGCGCGGTACCCGATGATGCCGGCGCACAGCAGCGGGGCCAGTTCGGCGTCGGAATACCCGGACGGCAGGCGGTGCGCGTACGCGGCCGGCACCGTCATGTACTCGGCGTACCCGCCGTCGGCGTCCCAGCCGGTGTACAGCGAGCGCGGGCAGAGGTTCTCCGCGCCGCGCTGGCAGAAGGCGCACACCCCGTCGGTCCAGCGGAGCCAGGCCGCCCCGGCGCGGTCCCCCACGGCGAAGCCCCCCTCGGCTGCTCCCTCGCCCAGGGCCGTCACCTCGCCGACGACCTCGTGGCCCGGCGTCACGCCGGGCCGGTGCGGCGGCAGGTCGCCCTCGGTCACGTGCAGGTCGGTGCGGCAGACGCCGCAGGCCAGGACCCTGAGCAGCAGCTCGCCAGGTCCTGGCCGCGGTACGTCGTCCTCGGAGTGCAGGCGCAGCGGGTGGCCGGTCACCGGCCCGGGCGCCTCGACATGCCAGGCACGCATACCCGCACGTTACCCCGGCCCAGCCGGGCCCGCGCGGTCAGCCGGCCTTGCGCGGCTCGCCCCGGTAGGTGCCGAACGACCAGCGGTTCCCCTCCGGGTCGCGGGCCGCGAAATCGCGCGAGCCGTAGTCGGTGTCATGCGGCTCGGAGATGATCTCGGCCCCGGCCGCCTTGGCCCGCTCGAACAGGGCGTCCGGCTCGTCGGTGACGACATAGGCGCCGAACGTGCCCGGGTGCGTCGACCCCACCTGGCTGGCGTCGCCTTCCCGCACCGAGCCGAGCATGATCCCGCCGCCCGGCGGCCAGGAGAGCTGGGCGTGATCGACGCGGTCGCCGTCCCCGTAGACGACGGTCTCCTCGAATCCGAACGCGCCGACCAGGAACCTGATCAGCGCCCGGGCGTCGCGGGCCCGCAGGGCAGGCCAGACCTGGGGCTCTGGTGTAGCCGGCATGGCTGCCACCTTCCTTCTGTCCGTTTCTTCTGTCCGTGGCCGGCCTGGCCGCTTACCAGGTCCGGTCTTCCCGGCCTGCCTCGGGCAGCGCGTCAGTGGTCATTCGGTCACTGGCTTCCCTGAAGATCCCCCGTCCGTCGTTGAACCCGAGCCACCGCTCATACGTATTACTCAGCAGAATCCCGGTATCGGCGCAGAGTTCGGGGTTCTAATTATTTGCACTGGTAGTGAGCCTGCTGCCAGAATCGGGACCATCACCCCAGTGTACGGGGCTCTGGGGTTGCGTCCCGGTTCGGCGGTGCGAGGAAGGTTTGTCGGGCCGCTGACGTTAACGGGACAGGGTTGGAGGGGCACGTGATCATTCGTCCACTGAACCGCGTCAACGCCGTCGCGGCAGTGCCAGACGGGGGAAGTGATGTAGCCGTGATAACCGCAGAGCGGGCCGAACCCGTTCAGCTTGAACTCTCCTGCCGGACAAGCGCGAACGGGTACCAGGTCATCAGCGTGACCGGTGAGCTCGACATCGCCACCGCCGAGCAGGCCTACTCATTCATCAGCGAGGTCATCGACGGCCGGCCGGCGCCGGTCAGCGTGGACCTGTCCGGGCTGACCTTCTGCGACGCCTCGGGGCTCGGGGTGCTGGCCAGGATCGCGCGGCACGCGCGGCAGGCGGGCCGGCAGCTCAGCCTCAGCTCGCCCCGGCCGTCGCTGCTGAAGATCATGCGGATTACCGGCCTGGACCGGGCCTTCCCCGAGCTGCACCCGTCAGCTCACGCGTACTCAGCGTGACCAATCTGGCTTAATCGCCGCCAGATAGGTGGACCGTGACCATGGAGGATGCTGCCCGCTGGCGTTAAATTTGGAGTGCTTCCGGCGTTAAATCTGACAGTAAGCGCAAGCGGAGGGACTCACGCAATGGCCGAAGAAGTCCAAGGGCAAGCCACCGAAGCACCCGAATCATCCGGGGTTTCCGAGGCTCAGATCGCAGTGCACTGGCGCGAGGAGGAGTTCTACCCACCGCCCGCCAGTTTCGTCAAGCAGGCCAACGCCGCAGACCCGGCCATCCTGGAGCGGTTCACCGAGGACAAGTTCCCCGACTGCTTCAAGGAGTACGCCGATCTGCTGACCTGGGACCAGCCCTGGCACACGACGCTGGACACGAGCAACGCGCCGTTCTTCAAGTGGTTCGTCGGCGGCAGGCTGAACGCCTCGTATAACTGCGTCGACAGGCACGCGGCGGCCACTCCGGACAAGGCCGCGATCGTATTCGTGCCCGAGCTCGAGTCCGACGAGCCCGTGCACATCAGCTACGCGGAGCTGCACCGGCAGGTGAACGAGTTCGCCGCCCTGCTGCGCGACTTCGCCGGTCTCAAGACCGGCGACCGGGTGACGCTGCACATGCCCATGGTCGCCGAGCTGCCGGTCACCATGCTCGCCTGCGCGAGGCTGGGCGTCATCCACTCGGAGGTGTTCGGCGGCTTCAGCGGCTACGCCTGCGGGACCCGCATCGCCGACTCGGGCAGCCGCGTCCTGATCACCATGGACGGCTACTACCGCGCCGGCCAGCTGACCGATCACAAGGTCAAGGCCGACGAGGCCCTCGCCGAGGCGGCCAAGGAGGGCCAGGACGTCGACAAGGTGCTGGTCTGGCGGCGGCACCCGGGCCAGTACGCCTCGCAGACCCCGATGGCCGACGGCAGGGACTTCTTCGTCGACGAACTGCTCGCGGAGCACGCCGGGAAGACCGTCGAGCCGGTGTCCATGCCGGCCGAGGCGCCGCTGTTCCTGATGTACACCAGCGGCACCACCGGCCGCCCGAAGGGCTGCCAGCACAGCACCGGCGGATACATGTCCTATGTGACCGGCACGTCGAAGTACTACCAGGACATCCACCCGGACGACGTGTACTGGTGCATGGCCGACATCGGCTGGATCACCGGGCACTCCTACATCGTCTACGGTCCGCTGGCGCTCGGCACCACCACTCTGGTCTACGAGGGCGTGCCCAACTATCCCGACGGCGGGCGGCCGTGGCGGATCGCGGAGAAGCTCGGGGTGAGGATCTTCCACACCTCGCCCACCGCGATCCGGATGCTGCGCAAGGTCGGCCCGGAGGAGCCGGAGAAGTACAACTACCATTTCAAGCACATGACGACCGTGGGCGAGCCGATCGAGCCCGAGGTCTGGCGGTGGTACTACTCCGAGGTCGGCAAGGGCGCGGCGGCGATAGTCGACACCTGGTGGCAGACCGAGAACGGCGGCTTCCTGGGCAGCACCCTGCCCGCCCTGCAGCCGATGAAGCCCGGCAGCTGCGGCCCGGGAGTCCTAGGGGTCTACCCGGTGATCTACGACGAGAACGGCAACGAGGTGCCGAAGGGCAGCGGCAAGGCCGGCAACATCTGCATCCGCAACCCCTGGCCGGGCAGCTTCCAGACGATCTGGGGCGACCCTGAGCGGTACCTCTCTACCTATTACCGGAAGTACAACAAGAACCCGGACAGCAAGGACTGGCGCGACTGGCCGTACTTCACCAATGACGGGGCGGTCCAGGCGGCCGACGGATACTACCGGATCCTCGGCCGGGTCGACGACGTGATCAACGTGGCCGGGCACCGCCTCGGCACGAAGGAGATCGAGTCGGCTGCCCTGACCGTGCCGGAGGTCGCCGAGGCGGCCGCGGTGCCGGTGATCGACGACATCCGGGGCCGCATCGTGGAGGTGTACGTCTCGCTCAAGCCGGGTATCGAGCCGGGCGACGAGATGGAGGCCAAGGTCAGCAAGGCGATCGAGACCGTGATCGGCAAGATCGCGCGGCCGAAGAACGTCTGGATCGTGCCGGACATGCCGAAGACCAGGTCCGGCAAGATCATGCGCCGGGTCATCGCCGCCACTTCCAACTTCACCGACGTCGGAGACATCACGACGCTGGCCAACCCCGAGATCGTGGAGCAGATCCGGCATCACGTGCAGGCGGTGAAGGTCGCCCACGGCGAAGTGCCGCGCGAGCTCACCGAGGCCGAAGCGGCGGAGATCAAGGCCTTCGGCGCCGAGTAGGTCCGTCCGCGTCCGGCGGGCCGCCCTAGCTGAGGCGGCCCGCCGCACGGGTCATTTTGGCCGAACGAGCCAGGTGCGTGCTTCCTCTTCTGGTTCGGGCGCGTCAGCCGGGCTGGCCGACCTCGGTGGTCAGCTCGTCGTGCCGGAAGCACTGGTACCCGCTGATGGCCGCGGAGTCGCCCTCGGCCTGCGGGTAGGACCAGACGGCATCGGCGAGCTTGTGCTCACCGGTGACGACGGACCAGTACGAGGCGGTGCCCTTGTACGGGCAGATGGTGTGCGTGTCGCTGGCCTCGAGCAGGTCCTGGCGGACGTCGTCGACCGGGATGTAGAAGCGGTTCGGCAGCCCGGTCTCCGAGAGCAGCAGCGGCCGGCGGGTCTCGGCCAGCACCGTGCCGCCCAGCAGGACGCGGACGGGCCGCGAGGATCGGCGCACGTCCACGCGGTGGTACGGGTCGCGGAGGTGGCCCTCGACGCGTTCGTCCTCGTCGTACCACTCGTCCATGGCGTCCCAGTAGAAGCCGGCGTATCCCCGCAGCCACCGCGACTCGGAGTTCGGCTCCGGGTACGACCAGATCGCGTTCTCCGCGACCTGGTCGCCGGCGACCACGGACCAGTAAGACGCGGTGCCCTTGAACGGGCAGTACGTGTGGTGGTCGGTAGGTCGCAGCAGCTCGGCCCGGATGTCGTCCTGCGGCACGTACAGCTGCGGCGGCAGCCCGGTCTCGTGCACGAGCGTGGCGCGGACCGTGTCGAACACGGTCTCGCCGCCGAAGGTCGCCCGCACCCGGCGCGGGAACTCGTGCATCAGCAGCTTGTGCGCGGGACCGTCGATCCGGTAGTTGACGGTCTCCGGCGGGTGGCCGGCCAGCGGGCCGGAGGAAAAGGTCAGGGACATCAAGGGTCTCCTCACAGATCGTCGACGGCTGTAGTAACCGGCCCGGGCACCCTCGTCATTCCGCCCAGCGCCCCCGCCGTCGCTCACTGCGCCCCCAAAAACGGACAAACCAGACACCAAAACCTGGTTTCGAATTATCGTGGTCCTTTACGTCCCCTATAAGGGCAGTAATCGCCCACAATAACGAAAGATGGCCTCAAACTGGTGGTTTACATGTCGGCGGGGGCGGCGAAGTCGAGCAGGCGCGCCTGTCCGGGCGCCAGGTCAGCCCAGTCGCCGGGAAACTCGAGGACCGCCACGGCGGCGGTGGGGAACCTGATGCCTGGCGACGGGGGCGCGCCGTTTTCGGCCGGCGGTTCGGTCAGGCTGGTGGCCAGTTCCGCGATGGCCGGGTTGTGCCCGATCAGCAGCGCGGCCCGGCAGGCGCCGGGCAGCTCCCGGGCCAGGTAGAGCAGGGTCTGCGCGCTGGCCGCGTAGGCCCGCGGCTCGAACGTCACCGACGGGGACCCGCCGAGTTCCGGCGCCACCAGCTCCCAGGTCTGCCGCGTCCGGCGCGCGACCGAGCACACCACGACGTCCGGCAGGTAGCCATGGTCGCGCAGCCAGCGGCCCATGACCGGGGCGTCCCGCCGCCCGCGCTTGGCCAGCGGCCGGTCCCGGTCGGGCACATCCGGCCAGGCGGACTTGGCGTGCCGCAGCAGCATCAGCCGCCGGGTTGTGTCACCGGGTTGTGTCACCGCGGGCCCCGGCGGTCTCAGGCGCCGCGCGCCGGGCGGGCGAGCAGGAAGTTGATCGCGGTCGCCCGCATCACCGTCCGGCCGTCCTGATTGACCGCCTCGGCCAGGGTCTTGATGATGCCGCGGTCCGGCTTGCTCAGCGACCTCCTCGACTCGACGACCGTGGCCCGAACACGGAGCGTGTCGCCCGGTCGCACCGGGTAGGGCCAGCGGATCTCGTCGGCACCCGCGCCGCCGAGGCTCGCCTCCGCCGACAGGTAGTTGTCGACGAGCAATCGCATCACGAGAGCCGCCGTATGCCAGCCGGAAGCGATCAGCCCGCCGAACGGCCCGGCCGCCGCGGCCGCCGGATCGACGTGGAACGGCTGCGGATCGAACTCCTTGGCGAAAGCAATGATGCTAGCTTGATCGACGCTCACGCTTCCGCATTCATAAGTCGTCCCGAGCGTGTAATCCTCGAAGTACCTCAGGCCATGATCGTTCACAACCGCAGTATCTCAGCGTCGGCGCTCGGCCTGCTTTAAGATCACAGATGAGTTACAGAAATACTTCAATTCCCCTGCGAGCGCCGGACAGTTGCTGCCATGCTTCCGCAGACAGCACAGACCACCGATAGCGAAGATAAGCCGCATCGGTCGCACACAGTGACAGGAAAGGCTCGCCGACGCGCCCGCCAGCGGGACAGGTAGGCGGCCGCGGAAACTACCTGGGGAGTTCTGTGGATTCACTGCACGATCACCGCCGGCCGCGGAAGATCCGCCGAACGGGCCGGCACACCGCACCGTCTCAAGTGGAGAAGGTCGCGGAGAAGGCGGGCAAGGCCGCCCCCGCGGTGGCGATCGCCGGCGTGCTCGTCGCGGCGGCGCCGCAGGCGCAGGCCGCCGTGAAGATGCCCGCTAAGGCCACCACGGTCACCGAGCAGGCGCAAACCGACGCCCTCGTCCGGCACGCCCAGCCGGCCACGCGTACCTACACCGTCCGTTCGGGTGACACGCTGTCCGCGATAGCGGCGCGCTTCTACCACAACTCCGCCGACTGGACGTGGATCTACGCGGCGAACAAGTCCAAGATCAGCGACCCGAACAACATCTACGTCGGTGAGACGCTGACGATTCCCTACAGCAGGCCGACCGGCACCGCCTCGTACACGCCGCGGCACGCGAAGGCCACCGTGCTGACCTCCTCCTCGAGCCGGCTGAGCGGAACCCTCGGCTGCGCCGGCCTCGAGGCGCTCTGGGAATCGGCGGGCGGCTCGCACGCCGAGGCGTTCATCGCCGCCGAGATCGCCATGGCGGAATCCGGCGGCAGGCAGTACGCCTATAGCCCCACCAACGATTACGGCTACTGGCAGATCAACGGCTCCCACGGGCCCGCGCTGGCTACGTTCAACGCCTACGGAAACGCCCGGGCCGCCGTGATCATCTCCAACAATGGGCGCAACTGGTACCCCTGGACCACCTACACCAGCGGCGCCTACCGCGGGCGCTGCTGATCCTGCCGTCAGGGCCGACCTCAGGTCGGGGCCGGTAGGTTCAACGGTATGGACACACCGGACGTGCTCGCGTGGCGGGATGGGCATATCGAGGCCCTCGACCAGACCGCGCTGCCGCACCAGGTCCGCGTGCTGCGCATCACCACCGTGGACCAGCTGGTCGAGGCGATCACCACGCTGGCCGTCCGCGGCGCGCCGGTGCTCGGCGCGGCCGGCGCCCTCGGCGTGGCGCTGGCGGTTCACCAGGGCGGCCGCGAGGGCTGGGACGAGGCGCGGCTGGACGCGGAGGTCAAGCGGATCGGCGACGCCCGGCCGACCGCCGTCAACCTGCGCCGTGAGGTGGCGGCGGTCGCGGCCCTGATACCACAGGGCCGCGCCGCCGTCGAGGCCGCGGCCCAGGCCGTCGTCGGCTCGTCCATCACGGCGAGCCACCAGATCAGCCGGCGCGGCGCCGCGTACCTCAGGGACGCGTGCGGGAGCGGGCGGCTCCGGATCCACACGCACTGCAACACCGGCAGCCTCGCCTGCCTGGGCTGGGGCACGGCGCTCGGGGTGATCCGCGCGCTGCACGACGAGGGCGCGCTCAGCCACGTGATCGTGGACGAGACCAGGCCGCTGCTGCAGGGCGCCCGGCTGACCTGCTGGGAGCTTGGCCAGCTCGGCATCGAGCACCGGCTGGCCTGCGACGGAGCGGGCCCGTTCCTGATCAGCCAGGGGCTGGCGGACGCGGTGGTCGTCGGTGCCGACCGGGTGGCCGCCAACGGCGACGTGGCCAACAAGATCGGCACCTACGGCCTGGCGCTGGCCGCGCACCGGGCCGGCATCCCGTTTCTGGTCGCGGCGCCCGAGTCGACCCTGGACGAGGCGACACCCTCCGGCGCGGCGATCCCGATCGAGCAGCGCGCGGACGAGGAGGTCACCGTCCCGGCCGCTCCGGCCGGGACCCGGGCCCTCAACGTCGCGTTCGACATCACTCCGGCCGAGCTCGTCTCCGCGATAGTCACAGAGAAAAGGCTCATCCCGAACGAGGCCTGGCTCACCCGCTCCCGCCGGTGACCCGCTTACCCCGGCGGGCGTCAGCTGTCGGACGGCCGCGCGAGGCTGAGCTGGGTCTGCAGGTCTGCGAAGCCGCAAGCACGGTAGACCCGGATGGCCGCGTCCGCCGGGTCGGCCACGATGACGAAGGTGCTCGGGCCGAGCACCTCGCGCCCGTAGCGGCCCGCATGCCAGACGAGCGTCCCGGCCAGGCCCTGGCGCCGGGCCGCCGGGTCGGTCTCGACATCCTGGTAGCGGGCGAGCCCGCCGCCTGCGTCGCACAGCCCGAGTTGCGCGAGCAGCCGACCGCCGGTAAAGGCGCCGAACCAGGCGCCGTGTCCCGTCTGGGTCACCTGCCGCCGCGCCGCGGCCCTGCGGTGTTGATATTCCTGGGGCCCGTCGTCGCCGAAGCAGCGAAGGCCCAGGTCGAGTGATTGCTGCCAGTCGGTGTCGGATTCCAGCCGCCGGACCTCGGCCTCGGAGTTGGGATGCGGCGGCGGCCGGACAGCGGCACAGGTGAGCACGGTGTCGCGCTGCGCCTCCAGCCCCGCGGCCAGGAACTCCGCGGGTATCGGTTCTTCGCCGCCGGTGGTGTCCATGCCGAGCGCGACGTGCTGGGCCGTGGGGAACTCCGCGGCGAACCGGGCCAGCCACGCGCCCGCGGTACCTGGCTCGGGCAACGCACCAAGCAACAGGAAGTTCCCCCACCAGAAGCCCGGGTTGTCCGGGCTGCGGACGACCAGGTAATCGCCGCGATCGGCGACCTCGGCGCCCTCGAGCGATCGCAGCGCCACGTCCGTCAGGAAGCCGAGCGATCTAATCCGCACTGGCCTGAGCCTAAGACATCTACCGGGGGGCGGCGGCGTCCTCGTCAGCGTAGGCCGTCCGCAGCGCGTGCAGGAACGTCTCGGCGGGCTGCGCGCCGGATATGCCGTACTTGCGGTCGATGACGAAGAACGGCACGCCGCTGGCCCCCAGCCGCTGCGCCTCCTCGATGTCCGCCCGCACCGCGTCGGCGTACTCGGTGCCGGCCAGCACGCCGCGCACCCGATCCGGGTCGGCACCGGCCTCGCCGAGCAGGCGGGTCAGGGTCTCCGGGTCGGACAGGTCGGCGCCCTCGACAAAGTGCGCGCGCAGCAGCCGTTCCTTGGCCGCATCGCCGACGCCGAGGTCGGCGGCCAGGTGCAGCAGCCGGTGCGCGTCCAGCGTGTTCACGGTGAGCGCGGCGTCGAAGTCGAAGTCCAGGCCCTTGTTCCGCGAGGCGATAGGTTCCTCGTGTGGCTAAAGATCGTGCGGCAGGGGCCGGGCGCGCCCAGCCGAGCCGAGCACAGCAGATCGGTATCGCCAGCGTGATCGGCGGGCTGGCCGGGGCGGCCATGACCGCGCATCGGGGCAAGCCCGCGACGGCCCTCGGCGCGCTGGCGGGCGCGGCCGGCCTGGGCGCGGCGGAGGCGGTGGCCCGGGCCAGGCAGCGCCCGGGGGCGATTCCCGCCCTGTGGTCACGCATCCTCATGAGCGGCGCGCTGGCCGCACCGCTCGGCTGGGCGGCGGATCGGCTGGCCGGGGCGGGCCCGGTCCCGGTGGCCACGGCGGCGGGCGCGGCCGCCGGGGCGCTCGGACTACGGCCGCAGAAGGTCCTGCTCGGCCCGGCCGCCGGGGCCGCGATCGGGCTGGGCCTGACCGGCCGGCTCGGAAGGGTGCCAGGAGCAGTGGCCGCCGCCGCGGCCGTCGTCGGCTACCGGGCGACGTCGGCCCTGTTGTTCCGCGACCCCCAGGTGAGCCTGCTCGCCGAGCGGGTGAAGGCCGAGGATGTCCCGTTCGTGGTGCCGCTGGCCAGCCAGACCAGGTACGTCGGCACCGGCTACGTGCGGTCCCTCGCGCAAGCCGGCACGAGGGCCGGGGCTACGTCAGCGTCGGCTTTCCGTTGCCGCAGGCCAGCTTCACCGCCACGCTGCTGCCGCAGGCCCGGCCGGGTGGCGGCCTGATGCTGGACAGCCGCAGCGAGCTTGACCAGCCGGGTCATTATCTGACCTACATCGACGCCCAGACGGCTGAACTCACCACGGCCGCCGTCCGGGGATTCGCCGAGCGGCTGGACGTCTACGTCGACGCGGGCGAACTTCGGGCCGAGCACGCGTTCTGGGTGTTCGGCCTTCCGTTCCTCGTGCTCCATTACCGCATGCACCGCAAGCCGCCCCGCGCGGATTCGGATGGTTAGTTCTGCAGCGGCATCAGCTCGCGGACGAAGCCGTCGGCGAACGAGCCGAACGACGCTGATCCGGATGACGCTGATCCGGATGACGCCGGCCCGGATGACGCCGGCCCGGATGACGCCGGCCCGGATGACGCCGGCCCGGATGACGCCGGCCCGGCGGGTCGGTGTGCGGCCGGCGGCGGTGGATCGAGGCCAGCAGCGCGTCCGGTATGCCGTCCAGCGCGACCGGCAGGCTGAGCCCGAAGTGATCGGCATCCACCTGCCGCCCGGCCTGCGCCGCGGCGTCCTGGATCACGCCGACCGCCGCGCCGGCCTCGGCGGGTGTCATCAGCGAGCCGAGCCACCCGTCGGCCAGCCGTCCCACCCGCCGGAGCCCGCCGGGAGCCGAACCGCCCAGCCAGATATCAAGCGGCTTGGCCGGCCGCGGCCCGACGCTCGCCTCGGAAACGGTGAAGAACGACCCCTCGAACGAGACCGTCTTCGAGGTGAGCAGCAGCCGCAGCAACGCCAGCGACTCGTCGAACACGTCGGCGCGCCTTCCTTCGGGCACCGGGAACAGCGCCCGTTCGGCGGCCTGGGCCGGCTGCAGCCCGAACACCGGGAGCACCCGTCCGGGGGCCAGGCCGGCCAGCGACGCGAGCTGCTTGGCGACCAGCACCGGATGCCGCCCGGGCAGTACCGAGATCCCGCTGCCCGCTTTCAGGTGCCGGGTCCTCGACAGCGCGAACGCCATGCCGGTGAACGGCTCCACCAGCGGGGAGTACACGTTCTCGGGCAGCCACAGCGAATCCACCCCGGCCTGCTCGAGCAGGTCGACCGCGTCCGCGAACGCCTCGGGCGTTCCGGCCGGCCCCAGGGACACTCCGATCCGAACCTTCATGCCTCCATCCGATCACAGCGATCTCGTGGCTACCGACGCCGGACGACGAGTACCGCCGAGTCGACCCGCGGCGGCGGCCGGAAAGCCCGCCGCGGCAGGACAAGCCCCGCGGTCATGCTGAAGGCGCGCGCCCGCCGCGCCGCCCCGGGCCCGCGCCCGCAGGCGTACTTGCCCACCACGGCTCGCTGCAGCACCAGGTCGGCCGCGATGAGCCTGGTGCCCGGTGCGAGCAGCAGGCCAAGCAGGCTGGCCGTAATCCCGTACGGCGGGCTCGCGACCACCCGGAACGGCCGGTTGGGCAGCCGCAGGCTCGCCGCGTCGGCGCGGACCACGGTGACTTCCGCGAACCTGCGACCAAGCCGGGCGGCCCGCCCGGGATGCAACTCGACGGCGATGACCCGTGCCCCGGCGCGGATCAGGTGCGCGGTAAGCGCGCCCTCGCCCGCTCCGATGTCGAGCACGAGCTCGCCCGGCCTGACGCCGGCTTCCCCGACGATCCGCGCGGCCCACTCATCAGCGAGCCGGTGCCACCCCCAGGCCCGGCGCGACGCCCCGGAGGCGGGCACGGCGGACCATCACCATGTAGCAGCTCATCCGGCGACCGTAGCTGTCCGTGCTCAATCCGGGCAACTCAAATTCCCTGTCCTACGCACTGGAGCGGACCGGGCGACAGATGCGACGCTATGGCGGTGAGCAGCACCGAGGCTGACCTTGTCTTCGCCAGCGGTAAGATTCGCACGCCCGCGCACCCGTCCGGGTTCGTCCAGGCCCTGGCCGCCCGCGACGGCGTGATCCTGGCCGTGGGCACCGACGACGACATCCGGGAGCTGACCGGCCGCCGCACGCGCGTCATCGACCTGCGCGGGCGGCTCGCCCTGCCGGCCTTCGGCGACGCGCACGTGCACGCGGTCAGCGGCGGCCTGGAGAGCCTGCGCTGCAACCTGCTTGGCCTGCGGACCCGGCACGAATCGCTAGCCACCGTCGCCGCCTACAGTTCGGTCCTGCACCAGGACGCCTGGGTGCTCGGCGGCGGCTGGACGATGGCGGCCTTCCCCGGCGGCATGCCGACGGCGGCGGACCTGGACACCGTCACCGGCGGCCGGCCCGCCTTCCTGCCGAACCGCGATCACCACAGCGCCTGGGTGAACACCGCCGCCCTGGAAGTCGCGGGCATCGACGCGAGCACTCCCGACCCGGTAGACGGACGGATCGAGCGAGACGAATCCGGCCGCTCGACGGGCGCCCTGCACGAGGGGGCGATGCGCCTGGTCGCGACGCGCGTTCCGCCGCCGTCGGCGGCCGAACTCGTCGCGGGCCTGGTTGCGGGCCAGGCGCACCTGCACTCGCTGGGCATCACCAGCTTCCAGGACGCCTGCGTGGGCGCGGCGGGAGAGCTCGGCATGCCGGACTCGTTCGACGCCTACCGGCAGGCCGCCGACTACGGCCTGCTCAGCTGCCAGGTGGTCGGCGCCCTGTGGTGGGACCGCAACCGGGACCTCGGCCAGATAGATGACCTGCTGGCGCGGCGCGAGCAGGCCAGCGACGGCCAGTTCAGGGCCACGACGGTCAAGCTGATGCTCGACGGCGTGTGCGAGACGTTCACCGCCGCCATGTCTTCCCCCTACCTGGACCGGGACGGACAGCCCACCAGCCACAAAGGCAGCCTGTTCATCGACCCGGAAACGCTGCGCGAAGCCACCGGGCGGCTGGCCGCGGCGGGATTCCAGCTCCACTTCCACGCCATCGGCGATCACGCGGTCAGCACCGCGCTTGACGTGATCGAGGCGCTCCCGGCCGCGCAGCGCCAGGCCGCCCGCCACCACTTGGCGCACCTGCAGTTCATCACCCCGCGGGACCTGGGCCGGTTCGCCGCGCTCGGCGCGGTGGCCAACTTCCAGCCGCTGTGGGCCACCGCCGACCCGCAGATGGAGGAGCTGACCATCCCCTTCGTCGGCGCCGAACGCTCCGCCTGGCAGTACCAGATCGGCTCGCTGGTCCGGCAGGGAACGCGGATCGCGTTCGGCAGTGACTGGCCGGTGTCAAGCGCCGATCCGCTGCAGGAGATCCACGTCGCCGTGAACCGGGTTCTGTCCGAGCGCCTCGGGCGGCGCGGGGAACCCGAATGCGAGGATCCGTTCCAGCCCGAGCAGGCGATCACCCTCGAGGCCGCCATCGACGCCTTCACCTCCGGGGTGGCCTGGGTGAACCACGAGGAAGACGTGGCCGGAACCCTGCTGCCCGGCATGCGGGCCGACCTGACCGTGCTCGACCAGGATCTGTTCGCCATCCCGGCCCGCGACATCGGCAGCACCTCGGTCGTCATGACGGTCGCGGGTGGCACGGTCGTGTACGGCGACCGCTAACGCGCACGTGCGGTCGGGGTTTTGCGGGCCGCCCGCTGGTGACCGGGCCGCCGGGATGTGCTGTGCTTGTAATGTGACCAGCGAACCCGCCAATGATTTCAACGCGCTGCCGGCCAACTGGGCGTCCGACCGTGACCTCCTGGCCGGCCTCACGGTAGACGACGATGACGAGCACGACGATCCCGTCCTGCGCTACGCCGACGGCCGGACCGTAAATACCTGGCGCGAGGACTACCCGTACTCCGAGAAGCTGTCCCGGCCCGACTACGAATACGCGAAGCGCCCGCTCCAGATCGAGCTGGTCAAGCTGCAGAACTGGGTGAAGTCCACCGGGGAGCGGATCGTGATCGTGTTCGAGGGCCGCGACGCGGCCGGCAAGGGCGGCACGATCAAGCGGTTCACGGAGCACCTGAATCCCCGCGGCGCGACGGTGGTGGCGCTGGCGAGGCCGAGCGAGCGGGATCGAACCCAGTGGTACTTCCAGCGTTACATACCGCACCTGCCCGCGGGCCGCGAGATCGTCATGTTCGACCGTTCCTGGTACAACCGCGCGGGCGTGGAGCGGGTGATGGGCTTTTGCACGCAGGCGGAATACGAGGAGTTCATGCGGGAGGCGCCGGAGTTCGAGCGCATGCTGGTCCGCTCCGGGCTGCACCTGACGAAGTTCTGGTTCTCGGTGACGCCCGCCGAGCAGCGGACGCGGTTCATCATCCGCCGGATCGACCCGGTACGGCAGTGGAAGCTGAGCCCGATGGACATCGAGTCGCTGGACAAGTGGGACGCGTACACCGACGCCAAGGAGGCGATGTTCCACTACACCGACACCGGGCACGCCCCGTGGACGGTGGTCAAGAGCAACGACAAGAAGCGCGCCAGGCTCGAGGCGATCAAGCACGTGCTCGCGAAGTTCGACTACGACGGCAAGGACTGCGAGGTCATCGGGGAACCGGACAAGGCCATCATCGGGCCGCCGTCCGTGCTGTCCGAGCACAACCCGGATCGCCTCTACCCGGAGCTGTGAACCATGGCGTACGCGGAGATCGGCTCGATTCAGCAACTGCGGGACCTGCTCGGGGTGCCGACCGGGCGCGCCGTGACCAAGGAGCGCACCAAACTGCACGTCATGGACCGGGAATGGCTGGCCGAATCGCCGTTCTGCATTCTCGCCACGTCTGACGCTCACGGCAACTGCGACGCTTCGCCCAAGGGCGACCCAGCAGGTCACCTAGTCCACGTGCTCGACGACACCACGGTCGCCATCCCCGAACGCCCGGGCAACCGGCGCGCCGACGGGTACGGCAACATCCTTTCCAACCCCCACATCGGGATCATCTCGATCATTCCCGGCCGGAACGAGACGCTGCGGATCAACGGGCGGGCGCGGCTGCTGCGGGACGCGCCGTTCTTCGACGAGGTGGCGGTCCGCGGTCACCGGCCGATCCTGGCCCTGCTCGTCGAGATCGAGCAGATCTTCTTTCACTGCCCCAAGGCGTTCATGCGGTCGCAGCTCTGGCAGCCGCAGACCTGGCGCCCCGGGGCCCTCCCGTCGCCGGCGGCCCTGGTCAAGGCCGTACAAGAGACCCTGGAAACGCTGGAGGAACTCGAGGACTACTACGCCCCGTCGAACTACTCCAGGCGCCTGTACTGACCCACGTCGCTGCGAACTCGGCCAGCAGGCCGGTGTCCGGATAGGGCGTGTGGATGGTAGTAACGTTCCGAGTGATCTTTAAGCGTCACTGGATGTCGTGACGATGGAAGGCCTGGAGGCGAGCGCGGATGGCGGCGCAAGGCCGGCGGGTGAGCATCCTGGGCGCACCGACCAGCGCGGGCTCGCATAATCCCGGGCAGGAAAAGGCCCCGGCCGCGTGGCGGGCCGCCGGGCTGATCGACGACCTGCGCGCGGCTGGCCTGGATGTCGAGGACCGCGGCGATCTCCCCGCGGCGCCGTACCGCCCGGTGGAGCCGGTCGACGGATTGCGCGACCTGGAGCGGGTCGTCGCGGTAGCCCAGGGGGTCGCGGGCGAGGTGGCGGCGATTCGCGCTGAGGGGCGGCTGCCGCTGGTCCTGGGAGGCGACTGCACCATCACGCTGGGCGCACTGGCCGGGTTCGGCGAGGGTGGTCTTGTCTACTTCGATGGCGACGCCGACCTCAACACCCCCGAACGGAGCGATTCGGCGGTGGCCGACACGATGGGCATGACGCACATGCTCGGCGGCGGGTCGCCCCGGCTGGCCCGGCTAGGCTCCCGGTCCCCGCTGCTGCGACCCGGGCAGGTAGTGCTGTTCGGCTTCGACCCGGCCGAACTGGACACCAGCCAGTGGACCGAGTTGGTCAGCAGGCACCTTTACGCGGCCCCGGCCCCGGCGGTGCGGGCCGACCCGGCTGGGCAGGCCCGTCAGGCCCGTACCTACCTCGAGGGCCGGACCGGCGCCTACCTCGTGCACCTGGACGTCGACGTGCTGCACACCGGGCTGTTCCCGCTGGCGAACTTCCCGCACTTCGCCGGGCTCACCCTGGACCAGGTCAGCGTCTGCCTGGCCGAGTTCACCAGCGGAGCGAAGTTCGGCGGGCTGGTCATCACCGAGGTAAATCCGGATCACGATCCCGATGGCCAGCTCATCAAGACGCTGTCGCAGGTGGTGGCGGGGGCTCTGGCGGCCGGATGAAGCTCTTCGCGTGCTCGATGAGGATCCGCGCGGCGGGGTTCGCCGGCGGAGCCGAGTTCCACGCGAGCTCCAGGCGGGATCGTATCTGAGGATTAGTGATCGGGAGAATCCGTGGTGCGGGCGGCCCGGCCCTGCGCTTATGAAGCGCCCCGCTAGATCGGGTACCGCGTTGGCTCGGTGACGTACTGGCGCCCCGCCGGGGTAGTCCACCGGAAGACGGCCGGGGTCAGTTGTTCGACTTTCCAGCGGGGGTGCTGCTTGAGCCGATGGTCGTGGCGGCATTTGGGTCCGCCGTTGCACAGGCATGACCGTCCGCCTGCCTCGTACGGGATGTTGTGTTCGAAATCAGCCTGGGTTGAGGGCCGTCGGCAGGTCGGCGCAGTGCATGTGGCGTGCCGGATCTGGGCCAGGTGCCGCAGCTTGACGCCGGGATCGTGGCCCTTGGCCTCGAACCGGTGATCACAATGCTCGGTCGCGATCGGGTCGAGCGTGACCGTCAGGTCCGGCTGCCCGGCGGCCCCGGTGGACAGCCGCCAGGTCACGTACCCGCTGGTGCCGCCTTCGCCGGGTGGCCCGGTGGTGCCGGGCGGGCCGTGCTGGTCTACGGTCGTGAAGGTGAATCCGGGCCTGTCGGTGTTGGCGGTCCCGCGTGGCGGATCAGGCCTGTCCGGCGGGCCCGGTTTGTGGCGTTTCGCCCGCTCGTTCCGGTGGTTTCGGGGTTCGGGCCGGGCGCAGCCGTGGCCGATGGCATGCCCCTGCTCATCGGTCACGGTCACGCACCACGTCGTCTTAGGGTTCTGGGCCGTCGCGCGGGCCAGGTCGCGGGCCAGGCCAGGGTCGATGGGGCCCAGGCCGGGGATCTCGCCGGGCCGCTCGGCCAGGCCGAGCAGGGTGACCAGCGGGACGGTCAGGTGCACCCGCCCGGCGAACCCGGCCGGCACCGGGCTGGCCGGAGGCCCAGCGGCCAGCCCGGCCGGGTCCTGCGGGCCTTCGGGTCCTGCCGGTCCGTGCGGCCCTGACCCGCCACCGGCCGGGGCCTCGGACCCGGCGCCGTCCCCGGCGTCCGCGACCGAGGCGGCGGCGCGTGAGTCCCTGCCAAGGAGGAGGTCTAGGTAGGCCCGGGCGCGCAGCTCGTCCATCGAGCCCTCGAGCCCGGCCTTCTTCAGCTGCCGCGCCAGCCAGCTGATCCGCTGGTCCGCGGCGAGCACGTCGGCCGGCGGCAGCTCCAGGCCCGCCAGCGCGGCGTTCCCGGACAGCTCGGCCCAGCGCTCCACCCGGGCGTCCTTCGCGGCGTTCTCTCGCCGCTTTTGGGCTTTGTCCGGGGCGACCTGCATCACCGCGCGGACGATCGCGGACCGCAGCCCGCCCGGCGTCAGCCTCCCCGCGCGATCCAGGACGAGGGCTTCGGCGGCGCGGGCCTCGCCCGGGTCCAGCACCATGGTGGCCCGGGCGATCATCACCGCCTTATCGTGGCTGAGGATCCCGTCCCGGAACGCGGCCTTGGTGCCGGGCAACTTGACCTCCAGGTCGTGCGCCAGGCCCAGCATGTGGTCCGCGGCCCACGGCGGCCCGGCCAGCGCATACGACAGCTCGTTGGCGGTGAATTCATCCCACACCTGCGGCATCTGGGCCGGTCCCGCCAGCACACAGCCCGGCCCGGGACGCCGCCGGATCCGCTAGCGGAATAATTGCATCGTGATTGGCGTCACATCAGCTTCGCTCGCCTCCTTCGGACGCAGGCCCTACCGACGCCGGGCTGCTGCCGCGCACGGCTCCCTCGCCACCGGCCGCAGCCGGGCCGACCGAGCTTGCATTGCGCCATTAGCGGACTGCCAGGCCGCTAACGTTGGCTGCGCGACCGGGAACGGTACGAGCTGCCTAGGAGCTTGCATTCATCCGATCGACAAAATGTTGTCTATGCGGCTGCTGGCTGTGTCTCGATGCCGAGGTGCCGGAACAGGGTTTGCATGCCGATGCGCAGGGCCTCGTAGTCGCGGTCGGCGGTGGTCCAGATCTT